>Ga0068855_100002475_pt1 | contig 22786 bp, 31 predicted proteins | sample KBSCornC52_FD_66592 | JGI IMG/M metagenome (GOLD analysis project Ga0068855, IMG submission 66592) | Corn rhizosphere microbial communities from Kellogg Biological Station, Michigan, USA - KBS Corn C5-2 | ecosystem: Host-associated > Plants > Roots > Rhizosphere > Soil ...
AATCGATGTGAGCCGCTCAATTAATGTCCTAAGGATGGGATGTTCTCCGATTTCCGGCATAACGGGATCGAACCAACGTTCAAGGCCGCCATTTAAACGATTATAGGTCTTGGCCTGAAAATGTGGCTGATGCGGCGCGCGAAGTATGCCGTCCCTGGTTACATCAAATACAGCATAGCGACGGCGGCGATAGCGCCCCCCGTCAGCCATATGCCGATCCTCGCCCAAGGCATTCCAGCTTGCCGCGAACTGATCGCAGCCGGTCCACCCCGGCCCCAGCCACCTTTGAATGGCGGCGCCCGGCCGGAACGCGAAGCCGTTAGACAATAGCTCGGGCTCGATCGGGTCCATATCAGCGGGAAAAAGCCTCCGTATACGATTAGAACTATCAACTACTCTCGACAATCCTGATAATCGCATGGCGGCAATACATCGGATCGTCAGATCGTGGATAGGCCCGCCCTCGAGGGCATGCCGCGCCGCGACATCGATCACCATAGCAGCTTTTCCAGCAAAGACTGTCACCATCCGGAGACACGCTCTCCATCGAAAGTTACATCCGCCTTGAGACAATCCCTGTCGTTGTGCGACAGGCCTGATATCAGCCATCATCAAAAAGCAGGCGCACCCTTCCCAGAGCCATTAATGTTCTTCAGAGACGTTTACGACTTTTTCGCTGGTGACCTCTTCGATAACAGCCAGGACCTCGTGAGGGTCAGCTTTTGCCGCCATTTGATCAGCTTCGATATCTTTCCTGTTTGGAATTTCCGGGCTGTCTCGCCGCAACTCTTCCAGCAACTCAATAATTTTCCGGGTCTTTTGTTCAGTGAGCAGAGTGGCTTCGAGAGACATCTGTTCGCGCAAATTTGCGAGTCTGTCCGCCCGTCTCTGACTTGCAAGAATCATGATTGCGATCAGAAGGGCAGCGCCGGTAAGGACCAACTCCAACCAACCAAATGGAGGCGGATCAGGGGGCAGGACTCCCTTATACAGAAGCCCTAGGTTGAACAGCACCCATACGGTAGCTGCCGCAACCAAAGCAAGAAGAAGTCTCGGCCGTCCGACCCATGCCGTGGCCCGATCCACGATCCGCTCAGCAAGAGTAGACTTGCGGTGATGCTCCGCATGCAGGAGAGCAATTGCCTGCACGGTTTCCGCAACGTGCGGCGGGATGTCTATTTGCAGTCGGGCTGTTCTTGCTTCCTCCATCGCATTCTCCATCTTCACCTGGCCCGTCTTTTTAGCCTACCGATTGCCTTGCGGCGGTCCGGTTATTTAGCTAACGCGCACAAGCCACCATATGTTTGGGAGTGAGTTTAGCTTCGCACGATCCATTGGAGTTTTTGCCGCGATTGCGGTCGAGCATCATGGGTTGACGTCGAACGATCGTTCTACGGCCCGCCGGTGCCCCGGACCACTGACACTGGAGAGCCTCGGATAGCATTGCTTCTACAAATCCCGGGGGATCGCGCTCGGGAGAAGAGCCGATAACATTCAGTGGCGACTATCCGCTTAGCGTTCCTATAAAGCTCAGGCTCTTCGCGTAGCGGCTAAAATCAAGAGGATAATTAGCAGGAGCCCCAAGCCGCCGCCGGGGTAATAGCCCCAATTGGCGCTATATGGCCACACCGGCAAAGCCCCAAGCAACACAACGACAAGCAGGACAATTAAAACCAACCGCATATCGATCTCCGCCCTTCAAAGAACCTTGTTCCTAATCAACTTTTAGAAGTCGCGATTAAAACTGCATTTTCTAAGGCTCTAGCCATGGCAACCCGCCCCCGGATTGCGTCCGTTTGGCAGGGGTAACTCACCGTTGCAATGAAGACGTCTTTGTCAGCAAAAACGGTGAATCCCCGGTCCCCGCCGCCATCGTCGATCTGATCACATTCAGAAAGTGAAAATCTCGGATCATCCTGGGCGCTTGCCATTCAGCATCCCGCTTTGGTCGGTCAACCCAGACAGCGCTGCTTTCAACGATGTTTAGGCTTAACTTTGCGCTTTACGGCGGGTTTTGACCTGCGTTTTACAGGGGATTTCGACTTACCACCGGCCACCGATGGAACGAGTCCGGCGACGGTCTTTTCCATATTTCTAAGAGCTTTCACCAAAGCGTTTTGAGCGCTTGCGAAGGTGCTCCTTTTTTTCCCGGCCATATCTTCCTCGCTAATTTTGATCTGCCCCGGGATTAGAACAACGACGGTTCCAAAAAGTTCCAAGTCAGATGTCCGGCAGCCTCGCGCGCAGCCGACGGATCTTCGATTAGCTCGGAGACGTATAGCCGTTGCGAGCCAGATTGAGCCACCAAAACGCACGCCCAAGTATAGCGCTGATGCTAGGGAGTACCCTGCCCGGCCTTAGACATAGTTTCGGTGGATCTCTGCGGAAGTGCTCCGGCCTCGCTCTGGTCGCGATAATACCGGGCCAAATCTCTATTGAGGGGTGTGGGCTTGCCGGTGGCGGTCCGCGCGGCTTCGCGGTGAGGTCCGCCCGCGGTAGTGCCTGCGACCGTTGGGGCTCTCGTCGATTCCGCGGATGCTGGAACTGCGATAACGGCGAGTACGAGCACGAGCACATAACGCTTTCAGCTGATAGCTCCCTTCAAACCTTCACAATGTCCGTTTTGATTGTGTTTCTCTCGCAACGCGATATGCGGAGAGTGTCAGCTTTCAGCCAAAAGCGGACATCCACCTCGGGTCAGCCCAATGTCCGCCTTGCGCCCTAAGCGGCCGTTCGCGAGGGGCGCATGTATCTCATATTGATCGGCGGAACTGCGACAGACTTTCCTACTTTCTACGAAGGGCGGTCCACGCCGCTAAGGCCCACGCCGTCCCGAGCACCCAACCTCCGAGAACGTCGGTCGGCCAATGCATTCCAAGGTAAACACGGCTAAAGCCAACCGCTAACATTGCGAAGATCGCTATGGCGTATGCCAGAAATTTGGTTCCATCATTTACCTCCAGTGAGGCAATCACTGTCGCAACGGTCAGAAATATTGTGGTCGACTCGGTGGTGTGACCACTTGGGAAACTGTCCGTAGAAGCCAGCGGTTGCAGCAGGATTTGGGCAGGTCGCGGACGTTCATAGAGAAATTTCAAAATCTCGATTGAGGCCTGTGAACTTATAGCCGTCACTGCGGTTATGATACCTTCCCGCCGCTTTCGATGTAGCAGCAAGCTCAGTACAACAGCTATTGTCATCAGCGAGAGAAATGTGAAGCTTCCAAGCGCCGTAACGTCACGCATCGATTCTTTGAACCAAAGCGGGCCGATTGCCCCTCCGCCATTACTCGAAGTCCGCAACAACCCGATTAACTGCCGATCAAGGGCACCGGTTTCGCCCTCGCCGATTTCATTTCCCAAGGCAAGAAAAGCCCATAGCGCGCCAACAATTGAGAACCAGATCAGCAGGACCCGGATTTCCAATCCTTTGACACGAGTAAGGTAACGCTTGCCCAGCATCTAGAGCTTCATTTAGGAACCAGCAAATTTGCTTACTCAGATCATAGTGTCTACGGCCCGCCAACAGCATCGTGATCAAGGGAGAAAATATTCGGTTCCCCGCCGCCAGCGGTATTGGCCCTGGGCATTGCATTCAACGAGCTTGCAACCAATGCCATAAAATATGGTTCTCTCTCAAATGACAGAGGATCAATCGTGATCGAGTGGAAGGTCGAGCAGTCGCCCGAGGGACGCCGGTTATTCCTACATTGGCGGGAAAAAGATGGCCCTCCGGTCGTGCCACCATCGCACAGAGGATTTGGATCTAACGATTGAGCACGGACTGGCACATGAACTGCAGGGCACCGCCCATCTCGACTACCGACCGGATGGCCTAGTCTGCGCGATGAACATCCCGGCGCCATCTGGTGCTCTCGATGGTTGAATTGCTCTCCGGTCGCCGCATCCCCGTCGTTGAGGATGAAATGCTGATCCTCATGATGATTGAGTCCATGCCGGCCGATCTAGGGTGCGAGTCCGTGACAGCTGCTGCCACAATCGTTCAAGCCCTCACTCTGATTGAGGGACAGGTCTTCGATGCCGCCATGCTGGATGTGAACTTAAATAGAACTAACGGCCGCCCCGTGGCCGACGCGCTCGCCGCGCGAGGCGTTCCGTTCTTCTTCTCCACGGGCAACGGCGGTCATCATATGATGGACGGCTATGGCGATCGGCCTATTCTAAAGAAGCCATTCATGTATGAAGACCTGGGTAATATAATTACCGGCCTTCTCACAAGTTGATCCAGCGGCGCCACTTCTGAATGCGCGGTACGGGTAATTAGGCTTGTTCTCGCCCGCCGCCCAGCAAGACGTTCTGGATATTGAAGCTTTTTTGGTAAGCGGCGGCGATGCGGCGAGCTTCCTGTTCGCGTTTCATGTGTTCGGCCTCTGGCTCCGATGGGTCCGGTGGGGAACTGTGAATAGCGTCGGCCAAAGCGACGTAGTAATCGCGAGCCTTGCGCAAGCCCTCGAGTTGTTGGGTTGGCGATATTTCTATCCGATGTAGCATGCTGCGCATTAGTCCTTAACCCCGCACAATGCTCTCACATACCGCGCAGATGATTTCGTTAATCGGCACCGCGCATTTTCGAAGCTCTGATCCGGTTCGCCCGTTGACGTTGCTGAAATCCGTCGTCATAGCACTCTCCTTTCTCCTTCGAGTGGGAGCGCGGACAGCGTTTCAGGACCTGTCCCGGATGTCTCTCAAGCGCCAGAATCCGACGATCGGTGGCGACGCTCAACCATATCACTTTCGGGACAAAATGTACGAATCCGCCAGCGGAAAGCATACACACGGGTATTTCGGGCGGCTTTCTCGATTTCGCGTTTATTTCTAGTCGTCACGTTTCTTCGGCCCGAGACTTCTGCTAACTTATTGAAATAATTTGTTCTCTCACGGAGGATCGAAACCCGATATCAGCCTTGAGAGGGCAGAAACCAATGTCCGCTTTGGGCAAATACGGGTCGCACAAGAACATCGGTCCATGTCCGCTTTGATCTTATTTCTGTCGGGTAGCAGTCCTCGGGTTATGTCAGCTTTCCGACAGAAACTGCCTCGAAGCGGAAGTCGACCAATGTCAGCTTTCCAACAATTGCTGGCATGCCTAACAGGAGTTCATTGGGGGCCACCGGCCGATGGACCCGCAGGGTCACCTAGCCTTTCATATTGGCGACGGCCTCCTCTGGTTGGTTATTGCGGCAATTTATTGCCGCGCTTGCATAACAACCTTTCGAATGGCCTCTACAACACCGTCCGGCTGATCCAACTGAATGGTGTGGTGAGAATTGGCGACCACTATGGATTCGCCCCGTGTGGACCGTTTTGCGAGCTTGTCGTGGCCTGACTTCCAGTTTTCCCGTACCGCCGCATTGGTCGCCTCACTTACCTTGGGGTTATTGAACATTTCGCCAGCGGTCAAAACTATCAAAGGAATGCTGCCGAACGACCGCTCGTGCTCCCGCTCTTGAGCGCCATCCAGACTTTCTGCTGCCACTGCGCGCCCTCCCTTGGCAGCCATGTTCTCGTATTCAGAGAGCTGATTTGTGTAGTACGGAGGCTGACTAAGTTGCGTATCCACGTATTCGATTTCTTGTGGCGATAGGTCGTAACCCCGGAGGTCATCTCGCGCCGGCATGTTGCAGATGTGCCGATTTTCTCCTTTGAGCTTCCCCGCCTGGGCTAATTTCTGGCAGGAGCGCATGGATTCAGCCCATTGCTCGTCTTCCGCTAACAAAGCCGCGCTGTCCTGCCGATTTATTGCAACATCAAATTGGCCCGCGAATACCGGATCGACCAGGACAAGCCCAGCTACGTCTGATAAATATTTGTCGGCAAATAACGTTGCATACAAACCGCCAAGTGAATGGCCAACTAAAACTACGGGCCGTTTGATCTTGGCGGTCTGCATAAGCGCATGCAGGTCTTCGACCACATTCTCAGCGGTGGTTGGATTGTCTGACGGATCGCTGTAGCCAAGGTTCGCGCGATCATAGAAGCACTCCCTCGTGAATGCAGCCACGGGGCTCCTGACCTTGCGCCAATCGATTATGCTGGCGCCGCTGCCTTGGAGAAAAACAACCGTGGGCGAACCGTTGCCCACGCAGACAATGTTGAGGTGGCGACCACCACCAATATCAACGAGGTGCTTAATTGAAGGCATGGCCTCGTTGGCCACTGCCGCTACAGACATAACGATAAATGCGATGGTTGCTAGAAGCCGCACGCTGCCCTCCCGCCAACGAATCTCAGCCTATTCGGCCACGTCCGCCCATGGAAGAAGTTCGTTGACCCGCTTCGCCACCCGCGCCCAATCTCGGAATAGGGCCATGTTCCCTTGGGCATAATGCCGGTCAGCGATCAGGCTGACCTCCAACCAGGCCCATTGCCCGTGGACCTCAAAATACCGCAGCGCGGTCGCCTCGATATCGATTTCGCTCAAATCATCACCCGGCGAAAGGTCCGGTAGAAACGACAATTGCCTCCACTGGCCGCCGACAATAGCGGCAATAGAAGCCCGGGAATGCCATACCCAACGGAATGTCTGGTGCCCGCGCCTTCGATTAGACCAGCTTCCAAGCGTACATATGCCTTTCGTGCCCGCAGGAGCGGCAAGTCACGACCAGATTGTAGTCCGCCATCGCGGTGGCGGCCACGGTGGTTAGCTTGCCCGCGTATCGCGCCCGTCGTTTCATCACCCTCCGTCATTTCAGTGTCCGGTGTGGGTCTGGGTTAAAGTGATCCGGTACTGCGAAGGGGACTGCGCGGTAAGCCGGCCTCGCGAACATTGCCTCGATTTCGTCGCGCGTCGGCGGCCGGGATCTCGCGGCTAACATCTGCGGCGGAAGCCCAGCCCGAAGCACGAACGCCCCGATGCCGTTCGCCTGCCATCCGCCGTGCTTCCCATCCCCGTCCGGCCCCCCAGGCCAGCGAGCATCCCTGTTGCTGGCTCCAGGCCAGCCGCAGCCACCGTTCGACCATTTGGGCGACGGTGCCACGTTCTGTGAAACCGGTCCGCCGCTTCCAATGCCGCACGGGCAGACCGTCCAGTTTGGCCGGGACATCCCAGTCGGGATCAATCATGGGTTGGCTGCAGATGCGAATTTTTTGTCGAAGATCGCCGCGTCCACCGCGATATGCCCGCGCAGCCGCCCGTCCACCGCTTGGACCATCAAATCGTAATGGGCGTCACGCGGCTTGATGTAGGTGGAGAGGACAGGATCGGGGCTGCGGGATGGATCTTCCGGGTCCGACAATACCAGCCGCCAGCCCTCGTCCTCACGCTCGAAATGGTGCGTCAGTCCGCATCGGTCGACGATTTGAGCGAAGGCTTGTTCCAGCGTCGAGACAGTGTGGCCACGAATATCCGCCACGTCCTCCAATTCTTCCGCAAAAACTACGTAAGCCATCTGGACCCTCCCATTTTCGACTTGGAACAAAATAGGAACAGATTCGGCTATGAGTCCAGCCGCTAAGGCTTGGGCCAGCCGGATTCTCGACCACAAGCCGCTGAAAGTAGCTAAGCAGCTCGTGTTCGATCAGTGATCCTGGCTTCGAATCTGTCGCCAAAGCGATAGCCAAGGGCGATGGAAGCAACCGCCAGTCGCGAGGCTCTGCCCAGTTTAGGATAATTCATGTCGCAGCGCGACATCAGAAGCTATGTCAGCTTTTAGTAGAAACTGCCTCAAAGCGGGCGTTCAGTCGTGTCAGCTTTGTGGTGAAGGTGCACATTTCGCATCCGACAGCATCAGTCGCGGTCCTATGAGACATCACTCACTTTCCCTCACAGTACGTCCATTAAGAGGTTGCACCGGTCGCACATCATGCGGGAACAGTGCCGAAAAAGTCGCTATTTGCGCATCGGAGACTTCAACAGGTGCTTTTAACACAATCCAAGTCACATTTTCTGTGCAAGGCGGAGCAGTTAGCGATCCTTCATAAGTGTAATAGCGACGGTCCGCAGGCAACAGTCTTATTGGATTGATTTGCACGCCTCGCACCTCTTCCCCGGGATGAGAAAAATCCTTTCCGATTTTGCTCTCCGTTACCGGCATATGATCCCAAATCTTCTGAATCATAGAGTTGGCCCTACCTCGTCTGAGAAAGACGGTAACCCCCACCACCTTCCTGTCAGCGCCCTGAAACATTAAATGGGCGACCATTTCTGTGGATTTCCCATGAATAGTTTCTTCGCTGGGACCATGAAAATGAAATTGCTGCAGCTGATATCGCTTACTTCCGACGATCAGAAAATTTCCCGTCCCCGGGGCATCATGATAGTCCACCCGAATCGTGTACCCGTTGTTCACCAGATACTTCAGAGCCCTGCTCCCTAATTGAAATTGCAACACAGGGAGTATTGCTTTCGTGGTTTCCTTGATATCGATGGGGGACTGCTGTCTCCCGACCTTGCATGCAGCATAATCCGGATCGAGATCGCCCCAATGCTCAGGCCCCGTCGGTCCACCATAACTCCATTTTGTTTTCCATTGCGCGTGTGATGCTTCAGGCGCAGCGAGCAAGATCGCGATTATTCCTATTAATTTCAATTTCGGATTCCGCAATTTATGTCCTTTGCATTTTCGCGGTCCAGCTGGTCCGCTCCTATGGCCGATACTCTGGGAACTCCGCCGGCTTAGCTAAACTCGCCGAGCAGCAATTTGAATTAGATCAAACAATCACCGCCGCCGCGACATAAGTTAAATTGATGCGGCGTATAGATATTTCCGCTTGGACAATCGGCCTTGATAGATCGTATAAAACTTCGCCCCTCCTGAAACTAACTCTCAAAACTGCACCACTCGTTCTCCATTGCAATTGAGGCATTCACGCGTGGATTTTCGTAACGTCCCTGCTTTTGAGAAACACGAACACGTATCGACTATCCGCGATGCGGATTCTGGGTTTTCGTGCATATTCGCTATTCACTCGACCATCCGAGGTCCGGGCGCCGGGGGGTGTCGAATGTTACCCTACGAGAGCGAGGCGGCCGCGGTTCAGGACGCTTTGCTACTGTCACGAGCCATGTCACTCAAAAGCGCGGTCGCAGACCTCGAACTTGGCGGTGCTTGGTCGGTGATTGTCGGAGACAGTAGGACCGAAAAGACTCCAAAATTGTTCGAAGCTTACGGCCGCGCCGTCGAGGCGTTTAAGGGAAACTTCTGGGCCATAGTCGATGTCGGTACCGATGCCAAGGACCTAAGCCACGCCCGGACCCAGTCACGCTACATAACGGGATTGGCGGGGCATAAAACGGCTGCCGGAGATCCTAGCCCCGTAACTGCCGAGAGCGTTTTCCGCGCCGCCACATTGGCTGTGAGAAGATTACACAACAGTTCATTGAATGGCGTTCGGGTCGCTATCCAGGGCGCTGGTCAAGTGGGCTCCTCGTTGGCGCATAAATTCCACCGGGCAGGTGCTCAGATCATAATTGCCGACGTCAATTCGGATGCGGCACTCAGGGTTGCCCATGAGACCGATGCACAAATCGTTTCGCCAGGGGACATTATTGCACAAGATGTGGAAGTATTCTGCCCTTGTGCATTGGGCGGCACACTGTCGGACCAAGGATTGGTGCGTCTAAAAGCGCGTGTCGTGGCGGGCGGTGCCAACAATCAGTTAGCTTCACCGGAGGTCGGGCAGCGCTTGTTTGAGCGCGGCATATTGTATGCACCGGACTATGTCGCCAATGCTGGCGGCATCATTAATATCGCTGCTGAAATCAACGCCAGTCGACGAGGTCATGCATTTGATCCGAACTGGGTTGATGCAAAGCTGGGCCGGCTCATGGAAACGTTGAGCGATATCTTCGAACAGTCCGCGGCTTCTCATCGGCCGACCGACGCGATCGCCCACATTATCGCCCAACGCCGCCTTTTCCCGAAGGCCGCCACTTAGGCCGTTCTCGGTTTCTTCAAATATTGAGTACGCAGAAGGTCTATCAACGAAGACGCTGCCGCGCTGAGAAATCCCCCTTTCCGGGTTACCATACATATGGGTTGTCCGGGACCAAGCCCTCTCACGTTGATAGTCGCCAGCCCACCTATTGCAATCTCCTCATAAGCATTGCTTTGAGACATGAGTGCGATTCCAAAACCGGCTTCGATCAATCGTTTTTGAGCGGTCAAGCTGTCAACCGGTGACCATTTCAGCTCACCCAGACCCTGCGCCAAAAATACACTTGCGATATGCGAAGCGTAGATCTCGTGCTGTTCTGGCTGGTTCGGAAACGCGATCCAATGCTCATCTTGTAATGCTTTGAGAGATCCAAAAGTCCTACCTGCGTATCGATGATTGGGGGCGCAAACCACGACCAATTTGTCCACACCAAGTTCTTCGAAACAAAGGTCGACCGATGGATCACGATCATAACGAATACCGACGACGGCTTCGCCGACCCGAACCAGCTCGCTGACTCTGGAGCTGCGCACTGCCTGAATATAGAATTCGACGGCCGCGTGCTTTCGCGTAAATTCTTTTAGAACCCGGCTTAATTTTTGATCGGCCAGCGTGCCGACAATCGCTAACGTCAAAGGTCCCGACATTTCCTTTGTTAAGCTGCGCACGGCGTTTTGCGCATCCTGGAGTGCGGCAATGACGCGCTCAGCATGCGGAAGCAACACCCGCCCAGCCTGGCTCAACACAATTCCGACGGCGGTTCGTTCAAACAGTCGCACCCCCAATTCTTGCTCGAGGAGGCGGATACGGCTCGAAATTGCAGGTTGAGTGCGACCGAGCACTCGTGCAGCGTCTGAAAAGCCCCTTTTACGGTGCACTTCTAAGAAGGTTCGGAGTGCTTCGGTATCCATTGATCATTCAGAAAATTGATGAGCTGACTATAAATTATAAATTCGACAGCACAATACCGAACGGGCTACGGAGGGATTATCGCTGGCGACCGCTGCGTGAATGCATAACTGAACCTACCACCAATGGAGGCTTGCTCCCCAATGCCAACTCAAATCATTCATCCATCGCTCGGCATTTTGCTCGCTTGTGCGGTGCTAACGCCCTCCATCGCGCATGCCCAAAGCGCCAGCCAAGTCAAAATAATAGAGGGGGCTTTGCTTTCCATACCGGGACCAATGCGAGATCAGGCCACCGTGATTTTGGACGCTCCAAACGCAAAGCGTATCGTGTTGCGTACCGGTTCAAATAACTTGATATGCCGCGCCAATACACTGACCTCGGGATTCAACACGTATTGCTATCCCAAAGCCATGGACGCCTTTTGGAGCCGCTACGAACAACTTGGTCACGATGGGAAATCCAATACTGAGATCAGAGACACACTCGGCGCTGACGCGCGTGCTGGAACTCTTCAGCCCATGGCTGGTGCTACCACATATACGATGTCGGGAGATTCCCAAGACTCCTCCCTGCCATTGATGGCCGTTTTCCTGCCCAACGCGACAGCAGAAACGACCGGCTTGTCAATTCAGAGGGATCACTATCGACCGTGGTTGATGTGGGCGGGCACGCCCTTCGCGCACATCATGATACCCGGCCAATAACAAATTTGCGGCTCTCGGTTGCTTAGTACAGCTTGAAATGCCCGCTTTCAGACCGGAAATGTTAGAGATGCCCGCTTTTATGGCACGACTGTCGGAAAGCGGACGTCGGCCAATGTCAGCTTTCCAACGAAAGCAGACATTCCATATCCGGACTGGATCCGCGCCGTATGAGCCGTTACTCACTTTCCCTCATAATACGACCATTAAGAGGCTGCGCCGGTCGCAATCATGCGGGAAGAGCGCCGATAACGCCGCTATCTGCGCATCGGACACTTCAACGAGTGCTTATAACACAATCCAAGTCACATCCTCTGTACAGGGCGGAGCAGTCAGCGATCCTTCGTAAGTGTGATAGTGACGATCCTGGGGCAGCAGTTTCGCTGGGTCGATTTGGGCCCCGTGAAGGTGAAATTCGCCGATTCCTAGCGACGCCGAAACAAAGAAGGGCTGGCACCGTCCAAGATACCAGCCCCCAAGCGGTTCAATTCCCTGAGCGTGGGATACGCCGATGCCGCCGATTCAAACATCATCACGTCTCGGAAAGGTAGGAAAGTTGATTTTATCAAGCAGCGTTAAAGCTTCCGGGAAGAATTCCGCCCGCGGTGTTGCGGCGGCGCGGACAGATTTCTGCAAACCTGGTTAATAGAGGCGTGGTGTAGAATTTTGAGTGCAATGTCGAATACGTCCGCCACTGCTCCCTCGCCATAGCCCTCCGTTAATCAAACAAGTGCAGGCCTATCAGGCACACTTCAAAATATAACGCGCGCTGTTTGGATCGGCGTGAGCATCAGTCGCATTCGGAATGCGGGTCTTTTCCAGCTTTGCTGATCCGTTTTGTAAAAACTTACATGTTGACGCGATTGCCCGTTCTGCTTCTCTGCATTTGCGTGAGTTGCGTTGGGGGGGCCATGTCCAATTTAATGGAGAGAGCAATCGCGCTTGCCTCGTCTGGTGAGCACACCACGCTTAGGACTATTCGCGAAAAGTTGCACAAAGAGGGCTTCAGTCATCGCGAATTAGTGGCCTTAAGTGGGCGATCGACTCAAAGGCAACTTCGTATTTTGATTACCCAATCCCAGCTTGCGAAAAAGGCTACCACCTCTTCCGATTCGAAAGAAGTTTCGGAACCTAAGCAGCAGTAGCCTTTAACCCCGCTTGATGATTCTTCCGTTACGTTCTGCTTGCCGCTCGCGGATGATGCACGCCACGTCCTGGCAATCTTCGCGGTCTCAGAATAATGCGCGCTTAGCGACCTCTTCCGCCATCTCGATGCAAATCTCGAAGCCCAATACGCCGTGAGAATGGGCGCTAACGACCGACTAGTGATTTTCCTGAGCTCTATCGTTATCGTAGTCGCGTTCGCTGCGCCGGTCATTCTCTGGCATCTGTTCCTCGCGGTTATCGCGATCACCTTGATATATCTCACCATTACGATCAGATTCGTTTCTATTTCGCGCTCTGGAACGATCCAAGCGCATAGCCATTTCCAGATGCTCTTGCAACTTAGGAAGCTGGCGTGCCGCGAGATCACTGACGGGACCGTGATGTTCATCAGCCTCGTCTTGAAACTCAGAAATGTCTTTTTGATGATCTCGGATCATGTAATCAATAAACTCGCGATCAAACTCTCGACCATCCAAATTCTGAAGACGTTCACGCTCCTCCCTTGCCTCCGGGCTCAGGTTGCGGTTGCGCCTAACTCCCAGACGGGCACCAAGACGAATCACCTCTTCACGAGCTTGTGAATGGTCATCGGATAAAGTCCGACCGAATTCTTTGACCCGTTCACTCCGCGCTCTGTCAGCCGCCAGTTGCCCCAACATAATTTCGGAATTATCGCCTTCCAGCGCTTTTTGAAGAAATCGCCTTGGACTATCAGCGAACGAAGCGGTCGGAATTGCGGCAACGGCGAGGACTGCAAAACAGGAGAAAATTACTGTTCTCATGGACCTGGTCCTTATGCGAAGCAAACGGATTAACGACGCGCCATGCGGAACGTTCCGTGGCCGTTCTGCTGTACCATTTCGTTCAGTAGCGTCGAGCGAAATGAAAACTGATGCGATCATCCATCCAGCGCGCTGATATTGCTGACGCCACAGAGACCGCGCAACCGAACAATAGGGATAGCGCTGTCCAAAGCGATAATATGGTCGCAGCCTTGCGAGTTTCATTCGCAGCTTCCTTAGCACGGGCCTCAACATCGGACACGCGTTGCAGACCAGCGGCTTCCGAAATTCCAACGTCTCGTGATACCAGCCGTCCCAAGCGTACCGTGTCGGTGGCATCATTCGGTTGAACCAGAGCCATCGGAAGAATACGAGCGGCTTCTGCCTTGTCCGCCTCCAACTGATTGGAAGCTGAAGCGCCCTGAAATAGCATATCCACGTAGTAGCTTGAGGTGTTATTATCGTCAGACGAGTCACCTGTCGCCGCAATTCCTCCGGCAGTAGCGATGGCAAGTATCAGCATACCGGCAACAATCGCAGCGGCCCACATCACGAAGCCGTGTGCCGCAGCGAGAAATTCTTCTTCCTTCCGGTTTTCCTGAGGTTCGGGGCCTATTAGGCGGCCAACGAGATAGCCCCCGACCGCGAATCCAAAAGCTTGCGCGGCAAAGAAGTAGACCGCTCCAAGAGTGATAAAGGTCGCGGTTTTCCCAGTTGTCGGGTGGGCCGGAGCTAATGCCAAGCCCACACCGGTTCCGAGAGTTATCAGAAAGAACGATGTGGCTGCGGCGGCAATAGCACCCCCGATAATGATGCCCCAATGAAAGCGGCGTTCTTCAAGCCCGGCGGAAACCATCGGAATCCTCAAAACACTGCTGAACATCAACAAATCAAAACCCGGCCGGTTCCACTTTTGGGCCGAAATTAGGCAACTATCTGGGAGCTTAAAACGTTAGCCCTCCTGGTCGAAGAGAGCGGAACACTCATATGCGGTCAGGTTGCCTATGGCTTTTGGGCGTGCCGATACCAATCATAATCCTGCTCTGGCTCATTACCGGGCACGCCTAACCTTTAGCTCCCGCAATCACTTTTAAGCGTCAGTGTAGGTCACACATGGGATTGGCGATGTTCTGGGTTCGTCGGGTTCCCGGCAAGGAGGTATGTCGCCTCTGACGATGGCCTTATTGAGCGTACTGGTCTATCGTAAAACGAATGCTTCGCGATACTGACGGTCGAGCCTGGCCCGAACATTGCGCCCTACCATGATCGCCAGATCGTGGTGGTGGCGCCGACGAAGGGAATGGAATGGCTCGCCAACGCGAACCAAAAAATTCTCAGATCGATACCAAAGGGACATCTGGAGCACACATTACTCCACTCCGCAAGAACGGAGTACCTGTTGTGCAACCCTAGTGCAGGGACGAACGATCTGATTCTGCCTCGCCCCCATCGCGCTGGGCTCTAAGCCGAAGCAAGGCGTCTCGTGCTCGGTGAAGGCGGCTCCGAAGAGTGCCGATAGGTATGCCCAATTTTCCCGCGCGCTCCGCATATGACCCCTCCGACCTAAGTACATTTTGCTGATCCGGAGGCAGCTGGTCGATCAGCGGGGCATCCTCCGGCAATACAACAAAATGAAAATATTTCTGTCCACGCACTGCACGCCGGGGGTGCGCCGAGGCATCTCGGAATTCCATAAAACCTCCTTTGCCAAAGCCATTATTCGAGAATGTGAGCCGGTCGGCCTGGCAGCTAGTGCGCCCGTTCGCGCCGAACGCCCTTGAACTTGGTTTCATCCTTTTTCTGCGCGATGAACTGGCCGGTCTTCTTACTTCGTTTAGTGAAGTGCTCTTCCCCCATCGTCTTGGCCTTGAGCTGCGTACGTTTGCGAACTGCACCCTTGCGATGACCGTCGCCTGCCGGAGCATTTGTTGCCATGGAACTTCTCCTTTCGATAGCAAACGCACGACGCCGCAAATTGATGCGCCCCCCACTACATCTTGAGCCCCCTATCAGAAGATCCCTAACGAAGGGAACTGGGAACCCAATCGTCAGTTGAGTCGCCAAAGGTAAAATATCGGGTAATGGCAGATGGCTCTTTCAACGAAACGACGTGAGACGCCGAGTACCAAAGCACGCACTTTCGGGATGCCAGGGCTGTCGGCCCGCCCGGCATGGCAAGGCCACCTTCGGCTGTCCCTCGTGAGCTGTGCAGTCGGGCTTTACAAGGCCACGACGGTGTCCAACGACATCAGCTTTAATCTCATCAATCCCGAAACGGGTAACCGCATAAAGATGGTCACGACCGACCCCGACACAGGGCCGGTCGAGCGGTCCTCGTTGGTCAAGGGGTACGCGGTGGAAAAGAACGAATATGTTCTCTTCACGGAAGAGGATTTTCAGTCCGTGAAGCTCGAAACGACCAAAACACTTGAGATCGAACGTTTCGTGGACGCGGACAGCATCGACCGGCTCTATTGGGACACGCCCTACGTCCTTGTGCCAATGGATGAAGGATCGGCGGAGGCTTATGGGGTCATCCAACAAGCCATGATCGAGACCAACCGTGTCGCGCTTGGCCGGGTGGTAATGCACACCCGCGAGCGCCTGATGGCATTGGAACCACGCGACAATGGCTTACTTGCGACGACGCTCCGGACCCGGGATGAAGTCGTAAACACCGCCGAAGCGCTGGCCGGAGTGCTCCATGGGCGGCCCGACAAGAGCATGATTACAATTGCCCGTAAGATTATCGAACAAAAGGAAGGCGACTTCGACCCGGAGGAATTCAACGACCGTTATGAGGATGCTCTGCGTGCTCTCATTGAGGAAAAGAGGCGTGGACACAAGATCACGCGTAGCAAGGAGCCAGCCGATGTGAGCAACGTCGTGGATCTTATGGAGGCACTAAAGCGGAGCATCGCCGGCGACAAAAGCCGCGCCGCGCCGAGGAGACTAGGTACTATATCGAAACTGCCTAAGCGCAAAGCTAAATAATGCGGGAGACGACAGAATGGCCTAGGGAAGCCGTATTCACGATAGGTCATTCGACGCTAGTCATAGAGCAGTTCGTCCGCCTGCTCTCAACTTACGGCGTGAGAACACTGGTTGATGTCCGCACTGTCCCAAAGTCCCGTCACAATCCCCAATACAATGCAGACAGGCTGGCCGTCGCAATAAGCGACCATGGGATCAATTACGTTCCCATGCCAGCGCTGGGCGGGCTACGGAAACCAAGCAAAAACAGCATCAATAGTGGATGGCGCAACCTAAACTTTCGGGGTTACGCGGACTACATGCAAACCCCTCAATTCGAGGCAGCACTTGAAGACCTCATTACCCTTAGCCAACGCGCGCGAACCGCCATTATGTGCGCTGAAGCCGTTCCATGGCGCTGCCACCGCTCCTTGATTGCGGACGCCCTGAACGCTCATGGGTTGCCTGCGGTGGAGATTCTTTCGGAGACAAATGCGCGGCTGCATAAACTGACGCCGTTTGCGCGTGTTGAGGGCGAGAGCGTGACCTATCCTGCCGCGCAGCAAACTCTGCTTTGATGATTTAGGAGGACATCGCCATGAAATGGGACCTCGGGAGAATGACTAAGGACCGCGAGTGCATGAGAGAACATGAGGTATTGAAAGAAATCGCCGCGATCATCGCGCGCTAATTACCTAGCGACTTTGAGCTTACGAAAGAGGAAGCGATGGGCGAAATAGTGGAGATATTGGAGAAGACAGACATATTCGATGAAGTCCAAGCACATGGTACATGCAACGCTGGGCGGTAGCGTGCCTAAGGTGCTGCTGTTTTCATCGCTAACGCACAAATGTTAATAGCCGGCAGCTGAAGCGGGATTCGCACAACTCAGTTCTCCAATAGTTGTTCCCGAGCGGTATGACTTTGATACCGCAATTCATCTTCCAAGCAGAAAGTCGCGCCCTTTCCACTCATTTTGGAACATACGGCAGCAAAAGGAGTTAGGGCGACTGCACCCACCGTTTACAGGAGTCTTCTAATGCGCCAAATCGTACCGGCCACTATCATCCTTTGCCTTTACACGACGTTTGCCGTCGCGCAGGGGATGCCCGCCCAGAAGGGTCCATCAAATTCCGCCGTCAAATCCATGGATAGTAATAATTCTGCCTCGCCCGTTGAAGGGGCCAACAGCTTCACCATGGACCAAGCGAAGTCCCACATTGAAGACAAGGGCTACACGAAAGTCACAGGGCTGAAGAAAGATAGCAAGGGCGTTTGGCGTGGCATGGCCATGAAGGACGGCAAATCCGTTCCTGTAACGGTCGATTACCAAGGCAATGTGAATTAATCGCGATCCCGCTAAATCTTCAAAGGATACCCCCCATGACTCAGACGATCACTCGCGTCTATGACGATTACTCTTCAGCCAATCGCGTGGTTGAAAACCTTAAGGCCGCCGGATTAGGTGACAGCCATATTGGCCTCGTCGCAAGCAACGCCGATGGTTGGTATAAGCCGGGTAGCGACGCTGTCGACCCGGAGCACGACAAAGACCGGGACGGCAAAGATGATCGGAGCGAAGGTGCCGCTACAGGTGGTGGCTTGGGTGCGATCGCTGGTGGAGCGGTCGGTGTTGCGACTGGGCTTGGCTTAATGGCCATCCCCGGCGTCGGCCCTGTCGTTGCTCTGGGCTGGCTTACGGCCCTTGCTGGCGGCGCAGTCACCGGCGGTGTGGCAGGTGGAATTGTCGGCGCGCTCGTAGAATCTGGCACGAGCAAGGAGAATGCCGAGTTGTATGCGGAAGCCGTACGCCGCGGCGGCGCTATCGTTACGGCTAAAGTATCGGACGACGACGTCGCTCGTTTTACCGCAATCATGGATAACTCGGCTGTTGATGTCACAAAGCGGGCAGAAAGGTACCGTCAATCTGGTTGGAGAGGTTACGATCCCAGCGCTCCGGCCTACGATGTGGAATTGGTGCGCAAAGAGCGCGAGACATATCGCCTCTAATCGCCGTCGTTTCAGACTAAATTGATCCCCTGCTTGGCTATTGGGGTCGGAAGGAAGAGGCTGGTCGCTAAGTGATCCGGTCTCTTCTTTTGACCGGCTTCGGGCGCACGAGAGGCTATCTGTTAGTTGCGGATTGCTTGGTAGCGACGCCCAGGGCGTCAGATTTGCGGATACCAAGAGCGCGGAACTAACAAGGACGGGGCCCCGGCCCGACCGAACCAGCACAACCCGGAGGGACAGTAAGGTGGGACTGGGAGCGGCGGGCAGAAGTAAGTACTCTTTTATCGAAGAATTTTTCCCACCTCGGTTATAAGTCCCAACCACGCAGCTACTCCAACCGCGGCAATTGGAATGCCGATTAATGCGGCAAAGAGAAGTCGGCCGCCGTTCGAATCGCCAAAACGGTTCATGTCGTTAGAATTCAGGGCCAAAGGATCCGTTCCTTCGCAAAACTACGAAGCGCGCCCTATCGACCCTGTTGCGGCTCCAGAAACTATCGGTAGCGCGCTGACGTCCTCAGCGCTTGAGTACTTAGCCGCGCAAGAGGATGGGTATCAAATCCGAACGGGCGGTCTTGCGCTCTTCGCTGGTTCCGTGAGCCACTTGCAAGCTGTCGATGAGCAGCCGCCGAGGATCGCCAATCGGCGCATCAAGAACTTTTTGGGGCTTTTCCCCGGATGAGCTTTCGATAGCCCGCGGCTATATTTCGCCAGCCCTCTCGGATTACCGGATCAATAGCCTTCTCTGCCTTGGCTTCCGCCGACTCAGCTAGAGAGAGAAGTTCCCGGTCTCGTTTGTCGTCGCTCGATTCCATAGTGACTGCCGTGGCGTCAGTTTAGTAATACGCGCGAGGGATGGCGGTTGCGGTCGAAACGATATTTATGCGAGCGCATAGCGAATTCGCACGGCGGGAACTGGCCCTGGCATGCTGGCCCCTCAATAGAACAGTGTTAGACCAGTTCTGATGGCTGCCAACGCAGTTGCCCGAACCCATCCGCTTGGATGTCGGCCAATACAGGCGGGCTAAAACTCAGATCGCCTTCCTGCCCCCTCCATTGCACTACCAACTCCAAAATGTTGCGATCTTCTTCCTGCGTCGTGGAGATCGAGACAGTTCTATAGCGTCGTTTCACCCTTGCAGACCTGACCCTTGCTTCATCTGCAGGACGTCCAGTTCCAATTACTGTTAGATTTGCCCGAAGGTTGCGAGGCATCCTCTTATCGAACCATTTCAGTATCCATAAGACGAAAAGCGCAATGGCGGTAGCAACACACCCGAACCCTAACTTTCCTGCTCCAAAGCAAATGCCTACGACGGTCATGAACCGCAAGGTGGCAGCCGTCGTGACGCCCAACGCCACATCGCCTTTCATTATGATGCCGCTGCCCCAATAAAGCACTATTGGACGCAATTTATTTTTCAGTAGTCGCATTCACGACTGTGGGATTTGGCGATGTTTTGCCGGTCTCAAATCTCATCAAGGCGCTTTCGGGCAGCGAAGCCCTATTGGGCATCGTCCTGATAGGCCTGAGCATCGCAGGCTTTTCCAACGAGTCCCGCTATTAGAAGCATCCTCCATTGATGGCTGTTTCCTGCCCGACGCGACAGCAGAAACGACAGGCTTGTCAACTCAGAGGCAGCTTTAGATACGGACCGCGCCGCACTTCGATCCCGCCCCTTCCAGTCGGTCATCATTTCGTCCGTAGTAGACGACATTCTTCGATCTAATCCCACGTGGTGTATTGAGAATCTTGCGAACGCGTTTTGTCCGCTGTCTTGATCCGACGCCTGGTCGCGCCGAAACCGGGACAACTCAAAAGCGCTGCGCAGCGGCAAATCCCGCTGCCGTCGCGGCGGCGGTTAGAAGCGCACCCCAGCCCATGTCTATCAGTGCCAGCGGCATCGTCCAGGCTTTGATAGTGGCCAGATTGGTGAGATCGTACGTCATATAGGCGAGGAAGCCAAACAGCGCGCCATAAAAAATGGCGGTCCCCATCGAATCCTTGTGCAGACTCATCGCTAGGGGAAACGCCATCACCCCCGCCGCATAGATCAGATAGAAAAAAATCGCGGCGGCCCAGCGCGGCGTGTCGAGCAGAATGTCGCCCAGCACGGGGCGGAACATCACCTTAGCGAAATAGTTCAGCCAGATAGCGTCGCCGACCACCAGAACCAGCAGCACGATCCCATAGCGCAGGGCGATCCCGGTCATGGCAGAGTCTCCTAATAAAGCGTTCCCGTCAGGCTTTGGATGATCCGAGCCGGCAATCCGGTCAGGCGCATCGGTGCATCGGCGCTGATTAGGCACAGGCATTCCGCGCGACCGGTCACGCCGGGCGTATGGGTAACGGTCTCATCGGTGCAGGCGAAATCGCCCTTGCCGTAGACGCCGCCCGTGTCGATAAAGGCGCCGGTGATGACATAAGTAAATTCACGTCCCACATGGGTGTGCTCTGCTAGGACGGTTCGCCGGCCGGCATAGACCAGATAGGTGCGGGCCGATCCTCCGCCCGGCACATCAACCGGCGCGAACCAGATATTGGGTGTGATGCGGCGGCGGCGGCCAATAGCACGGCTCTTGAGCGACGCGGGAAGATCGAAACCCTTGAGAAAATTCGGCATCGCGGGTCGGACGGCCGAGGGCCCGACAGCATCCAGCCGCGCCATCATCTGCTCCAGCGCGCCGCCTGACAACACTTCTGGCGTCGCCTCATCCAGCAACGCGCCGCCAACGCCTTCCCACAGCGAGACCTCACTGCGACAAACCGAACAACTTTCGATGTGACAGGCCACCACCAGCATGGCGCCCGCATGCAACGAACCGCCTGCATATTCGGCGAGAATTTCGGGAGAAGGATGATGCTGAATCATTGGCGCTCCTCCACCAGGGCGCGAAGCCGCATCATCGCCAAACGCACCCGCGACTTCACGGTGCCGAGCGGAATTTTGAGATCCTCGGCGATCTGGCTATGCGGCCGGTCCTCAAAAAAAGACAGGCGAATGACTTCCGCCTGATCGGCGGAAAGTGCGGTCAACGCCTGGCGGATGCGTTCGTCCCGCTCGGCCGACAGAAGGTGATCGCCGGGCGTGGGTTGATCGGCGCCGTCATAGAATTCCGCCAGCAGGCCAGGATCGCGTTCGCGGCGTTTCCGGTCTATGCGCAGATTGCGCGCGATAGTGAAAATCCAGGTCGAAGCGCCGGCGCGATCGGGGTCGAAACGGTCCGCTTTACGCCAGACGATCAGCAGAGTTTCCTGCATCAGGTCTTCGGCCTCGCCTGGCGTCACGCCCAGGCGAAGAAAGAAGCTTTTCAGGCGCGGACCGAAATGCCCAAACAGATCCGCGAATTGCTGCCGGTCGCGTCGCTGCGCAATCGCGACGATGCAATCGGACCAGTCAGTCACGGTACGGGCGCCCTCCCAAACGGCGGTCAGCCGCCCGGCAATTTCCGGTCGCGGACCAAGGCCACCCTGCCATGCGGCGCTTCTCGAAGCATCATGAAATCCGGAAATCCGCATAGAGTTTTTACGCATTTTAGGCATCAGCGGATCAATCGGCTTGCGCCCCGCGGCGGCCACGGAAGGAAAAAACTGGTGCGGCGGACATACTCGGCATAGCCGGGCCGACGGTGCTTGATGGTGTCTTCCATCAGGTCCGCGCCGGAATAGTGAATCAGCAGCGCGCTCATCGCGATAGGACCGAGGATGGTCCACCATGGCCCACCGGCCGCGATGCCCAACACAAAGAAGCCCCACCACATCAGAAAATCGCCGAAATAATTGGGATGGCGCGACCAGGCCCAGATACCACTATCCAACACTTTTCCGCCGTTGTCCGGATCGGCGCGAAACCGGGTCAATTGCGCGTCGGCCATGGCTTCAATGACAATGCCCGCCACGATCATAGCGGTGGCGGCGACATCGCCCGCATTCAGCGGATTGGACGCCGAAAGCGCTGCCTGCAACGACCAGGAAATCACATAGAGCAGCACCGCCTGCAACCAGAAAATCCATACTAAGCTCGTGAGAGGAAAATTGGGTCCGTTGCGGCGACGGATTTCTGCATAGCGATAATCTTCGTGTCCCAGCCGATGCCAGCGGGCCAGGATATGAACGCCCAGCCGCAAACCCCAGACCGTGATCAGCGCCAGCGCAATCCAGCCGCGCAATCCCAGCGGCGGCGGCACAAGCACATAGGACCAGGCCAATATAGCAAAAGCCGGCGCCCATAAGATGTCGATAATACTGACATCGTGCAGACGCACGCTGAGCGGCCACAGCGCCGTCATCATCCCGAACGCCAAAAGCGCGGTGAGGATGGGATGGCTCATCCGCGGCTCACGCC
>Ga0068855_100002476_pt1 | contig 22785 bp, 17 predicted proteins | sample KBSCornC52_FD_66592 | JGI IMG/M metagenome (GOLD analysis project Ga0068855, IMG submission 66592) | Corn rhizosphere microbial communities from Kellogg Biological Station, Michigan, USA - KBS Corn C5-2 | ecosystem: Host-associated > Plants > Roots > Rhizosphere > Soil ...
GTGCCGGAGGGATTCGATGTCACGAAGATCGATGCGGCGAAGCAGACCCGCGATGGCGATTACGAGGCGGCCACGGTGGGACGTTTCGGGCTCGGCTGTCTGCTCGCCCGGCGCCTGGCCGAGGTCGGCGCGCGCTACATCGAAGTGACCACGGAATACATTCCTTTCCTCAACTGGGACACGCACGAGAATGGCCACACCCGGCTGGTCAACATGAAGAAGATGATCGACGCGCCGATCGCGCAGCTCATCCGCGATCTTGAGGAGCGCGGGTTGCTCGATCGCACACTGGTCGTGCTGGCCAGCGAGTTTTCGCGCGACATGATGATCGAAGGCAAGGAAGGCGCCCAGGTGCGGGCGCAGGCTCGCGTCCCGGATCGGATCGAGGAGCTAAAATACTACGGCATGCACCGCCATTTCACCGAGGCTGGTTCGGTGCTGATGTGGGGCGGTGGGATGAAGCGGGGCTATGTGCACGGCGCGACCGCCGACGAACGCCCGTGCCGCACGGTGCGCGATCCGGTGACCATCACCGATCTGCATGCCTCCATCTTCCGCGCGGTCGGCATGTCGCCGAAGCTGAGCTATAACATTGAAGAGCGGCCGTTTTACGTCACCAAAGACGGCAAAGGTAAGCCGGTGATGCCACTTTTTGCCCGGGCGTGAGACCTTACGCAAAATAGAGACGTCCAGAAGTCCGGGGGCATTCGACTTGACTTCGTGGGGTTGCGTACCGCAACCATCCGTTAATCAGTCGAACCATCACCACCTACATATGAAGCTCTCATTGGTTGCATTCAGTTGTATTCTCGTCGGGGCCGCGGCTTGCGCTCCGGTGGGCAAGAAAATCGGGGCCAATAGCACGGGGCTCGCTCCCGTTGCCGAAGGGCCTGCCTCCGGTCCAGCGGAGAAGAACGCAGAAGTTTCCGAGGCGCAACAAGGGGAAACGGTCAACGTCTTCAATCAGGGGACCTTGACCGTAACTCTCTCCGCAGCGGAGCAGGACGGTTATCAGTGGCGTTTGTCGGAGACGCCAGATCCGACGGTGCTCAAGCTCGTCTCCCGGGACTTCGTTCCACCGGCTTCCGGCACGGGCCGCGGACAGGAGACATTCGTCTTCCAGGCGGTGGGTCCGGGCGACGTCAATATCAAGATGTGGTACGGCAATCTGCGTGTTGCGCCGACCATCGGTAATCCCGAATTCAAATTCATCGCTTCCATCTCGGACGCCACCGGTCCGGTGCGGAAGGTGAAATTGGAAGGCAAGCCGAAGAAGCAGAGGAAGCCTGAGATCGCCCAGGCTTTTTAAAGCCGGCGCGACTTTTACGCGCTCTGCCCGATCGTGAAATAAAAGGTCGCGCCCTTTTCAACCGCACTCTCCGCCCAGATGCGCCCACCGTGCCGGTGGAAGATGCGTTGGACGGTGGCCAGGCCGACCCCGGTGCCGGGGAATTCGCTGTCCGCATGCAGGCGTTGGAACACGCCGAAGAGCCGGTCGGCATATTGCATGTCGAAGCCCGCGCCGTTGTCGCGAACATGGTAGACACACTCCCCGTTGGCGTCGGTGCTGTGGCCGAATTCGATCCGTGCCTCGACGCGCTTGGAGGTGTACTTCCACGCGTTGGAGAAGAGGTTCTGCAGTGCGATGCGCATCAGCCCCGGGTCCGCATCAACCAACATTTTCCCCTCGATGAGCAGCTTCACCTGGGTGCGCGGCGAGGAGGCGTAGAGCTCGTCGAAGATTTCCCGCGCCAGCGCTGAGAGATCGATCGTAGAGCGATGCAGCGCGACCCGGCCGAAACTGGCGAGATTGAGCAGATCCTCGATGAGCTGTCCCATACGCTTGGTCGAGCCAAGGATGCGGTGCAGGTAATTGAGCGCGGAACCGTCGAGTCGATGGGCGTGCTCAGTGAAGAGCAATTGGCCGAAGCCCTCGATGGCCCGCAAGGGCGCGCGGAGATCGTGCGAGACGGAATAGGAGAAAGACTCGAGGTCGCGATTGGCCGCTTCCAGTTCCGCGGTGCGGTTGCGGACCGCCTCGTCGAGATTCGAAAACATCATTACATTCTCGATGGCGATCGAAGTGCTGTCGGCCAGAGTTTGCAGGATGCGCACTTCCTCTTCGGTCGCCAGATGGCGGGTAGCCCAATAGTTGCCAATGGCGCCGATTGGTGACTCCGTGCGAATCGGCACCATGACGAGGCTCTTCACGAAAGTTGGCCGGTAGGCGTCGGCCGGGATGCGGGCGTCGGCGTAGATGTCTTCGATGACCGCGGATTGCCGGTTGAGCATTGCCCAACCGCTGATGCACGCGCTCATCGGGAAACGGCTGCCCTTCCAGAGCGGGCTGATCGCGTCCTCGTCAGCGTAGAAGCATTTGTCACCCTCGCGGAGGACAAAGGTCGCGCCATCGGCCCCGGTGAGGTCGCGCGCCGCGCGGCGGACGATCGCCATCACGGCGTCGAGCGTGCGAGCCAGGGAAAGTTGCTGGATCACCGAGACCAGCCGGTCGACGACCGGAGAGATGAAAGTGTGATTTTGCTCCACCTTGGCCAGCGGGGCTTCCATCGCCCGCCGGACGGTCGGAATCAGGTCGGTAAGCCGGCTCTTGGGCACGTAATCGGTGGCGCCGGCGGCCTTCAGGCGGTCGACCTGCTCAGGGCGACGGTCGCCCGAGACGAAGATAAAAGGGATGCTGTGATCGCGTTCGCGCACCAGCCGGAGGGCGGCCATGCCGTCAAAGCCCGGCACTGCGCTGTCGGAAATCACCAGATCGAAGACCGTGTTCAGCATCGCCTGGCGGAAGTCCTCGCCGGTGACGGCATTGCGGATTTCGCAATCCCACTCCGGGGATTCCAAGGCAAAGTGAATCAGGTCAGCGTCGTTTTGATCATCCTCCAAGTGGAGGATGCGAAGGTTTTCTCTCATCGGTCAGAATGCAGTCGCCTGTAGACAAAGCAGAATACGGACGAGTTCTCTGTAAACAAGGGGAGAAATGAAATGATCGTCAGGGCTGTTTGACTAAAGACAGCAGAGTGGTGGCGCACATTTCGGCGAAGGCCGGATCGTTGATCGTCGCGTCGAGTTCCATCACGGGAATGTCCTGTCTCAGATGCTGCTTGATGGCGCCGAATAGAGCGGCATCCGCGGCTGGATCATGGAAAGGCTGCCCCTCGGCGCTAATCACGCTGATGGCCTTTTTCGGCAGCAATACGGTCACCGGGCCCACGGAGAGGTTCACCTTTTCGGCGAGGATGCGGCCCAGTTCCGCGCATTCGGCGGGGTTGGTGCGCATGAGAGTGGATTGGGGGTTGTGGCGATAAAAGGTCCGGCCGGCGAATTTGGCGGGCACAGTGTCTGGTGCGTGGAAGTTCACCATGTCGAGGCAACCGGGCACGACGATGGCGGACAGCCCCTTTCGCGCGGCGGCCTCCAGGCGGGTTGGGCCGGCGCTGAGGAAACCGCCCACGAGTTCATCGGCCCATTCGGTGGTCGTGATGTCCAGCACCGCGGTCACCAGTCCGCTTTCGATGAGAGACTCCATGGTCCGCCCGCCGGTGCCGGTGGCGTGAAAGACCAGCACCTCGTAGCCGGCCGCTTCGAGAATCGTCTTCGCCTTTTGCACGCACTCGGTGGTGTTGCCAAACATCGAGGCGACGATGATCGGTTTGTCCTGTGCGGCCGGTGGCTGGGTCTCAACCATCCCACAAATCGCTCCGGCGGCACGGGCGAGGATCTGGCGGGAGATGCGATTGAGGCCCGCGACGTCCACGATGCTGGGCATCATGACGATGTCTTTGACGTCGACGTAACGAGCGGTGTTGCCGCTGGCCAGCGTCGAGACCATGAGCTTCGGAAAACCGAGCGGAAGGGCACGCATGCCCGCCGTGGCGATGGCCGTCCCGCCGCCGCCGCCCAGCGAGATGACGCCATCGATACGTCCTTCGGCGTGCAGCCTGGAGAGAATGGCCGGGGCGGCTTGCGACATGGCGGCTACGGCCTCACCTCGATCATGACGTGCGATGAGCGCCGCGAGATCGAGGCCCGCAGCTTGGGCGACTTCTTCGCGTGAGATGTCGGGTTGGATCTGCGGCGCGGCAGCGGTACCGACATCGATCAGCAATGTGCGATGGCCGCGGGCGCGGATCTGCTCGGCGACGAAGCCGTGTTCGACGCCTTTGGTATCCATGGTTCCGAGAAGGGCAATGGTAGGCATGGGAGGGAAAGAGTGTGCGTCCTCGGTGGCAGGGAAGGGCCACTAATGGCAAGCGTGAATGCGTCGAAGGTGGATTCGAGGAGGGAAGAGGTGGACTCAGGATAGGAAATGGACTTCGACAGAAATCGGGTCGAGACTGACATTATTCCGATGCCTGTGCTTTCCGCCCCTCGTCGCTTTGTCGCTGCCTCCGAAGTCGAAGTCGAACGTCTCGAAGGCAAGACCCATCATTGGTACTTCAAAGATGGACTGGGTGATTCGGAGTCGCTCGTTTTCGTCCGTGCTCGCATCGTGCCCGGTGCAGGGCATCCGTTTCACACGCATCCGGAAATGGACGAGATCATTTACGTGCTGGAAGGTTCCATGACGCAATGGCTGGAGCACGAAAAGCGCGAGCTGCGTCCGGGAGATAGCATCTACATTCCGCGCGGTGTCGCGCATGGTTGCATCAATCGCTCGACGGCGGAGTGCGAGTTTCTGGCCATCCTCTCGCCGGCGAAAATCAACGGGCCATTTGCAGTGGATGTCTCCGGCGATGAGCCGTGGCGCTCGCTGGCGGAAAGCTGAGTTCGCCATGGCAAGAGGATAAGGGACCACGGATTTCGCGGATTCCACGGATGGAAGGATCCGCTTCTTCGCTTTCCCTCAATCAGCGTCATCGTTGGTCACCAATTTCTGCGGAAGATTCCAATCGCGCCGCGGATGAACGAGGGTCTCTTCCTGCATCACTGCATTGACCGGGTGTTGATGAAGAAACCTTAACGCTGCCTTCATCGCGTTCGCATTCTGGTTTCGTCAATTCTGATGCCGGGATCAATGACTCGAAAATAGTCGCACTTGGGAATCACCGACCGGCGCAGGTGCGACTGGGCGTGCAGACCATGCAAATGGTGTGTGTACCCTGACCAGCAACCAACATCTCCGCGAAGACGCGGAGCGCACGATCGGCTAGGCCGGTCGGCAAACCAAAAAATCGCAGCAATGAAAATATTCAAGACACTGGCAGTGTGCGGGATGGTGGTCGGAGCTTTGGCTCTTACGAATTCAGCTCAGGCCCACGGCGGCCACGGCGGGGGACACGGTGGCGGCGGACATTGGGGCGGAGGCGGTGGGCACTGGGGCGGTGGTGGACATTGGGGAGGCCATTACGGTGGCTGGGGACACCGCTACTATGGCGGTGGCTATTACGGAGGCCCGTATATCAACTACGGCGATCCCTACTATTACGACGACCCGTATTACGATAGCTACCCCTCCTACAGCTACCCCTCCTACAGCTACTCCTACGGAGCTCCGTTTGGACTGAGTTTCGGCTTCGGCGGTCGCAGCTGGCACGGACACGATCGGCACTACGGGCATGGCGGCTATTATCATCACGGGCATCGTCGCTAATTTTTCTGCAATCGGTTGGCGCGGGGTGGCCGCAAGGTCACCCCGCTGCTTTCCGGGTCGCGGACTACGGTGACGGCATTTCCTGCATTATGGCGCTCCCAGACGATGGATGAAGAAACCTTAACGCTATCTTCAGCGCGTTCCCATTCTGGTTCCGTCAAAACTAACGCTGGGATCAATGACTCGAAAATAGCCGCACTTGGGAGTCACCGACTGGCGCAGGCGCGGCTGGACGTGCCCGCCATGTAAATGGCACGCGCGTCCTGAACAGCAACCAACATCCCTCTGCGGATGCGCGGAGGGGCAGCCGACCTTGTCGGTCGGCAAACCAACAATTGGAGCAATGAAAACATTTAGAACACTAGTCGTGTGCGGCGTGGCGGCCGCGGCATTGGCATTGACGAATTCAGCCCAGGCTCGTGGGCATGGCCATCACGGAGGTGGACATCATGACGGACATCATCATGGCGGCGGGCACTGGAGCCATCATGGAGGCTGGGGCGGCGGCCACTATTATGGCTGGCGCCATCATCACCACCATTACTACGGAGACAGCTATTACACCTACGGCTACCCGTACTACGATGAACCGTATTACGATGGCTATCCTTACTACTCCTATTCCTACGGAGCCCCGTTTGGGTTGAGCTTCGCTTTTGGCGGCCACGGGTGGCACGGACACCATTGGCACCACGGCCATTGGCATCATCGCTAGTCTTGCGTCGGTCAGCGTGGGGTGACCGCAGGGTTACCCCACCGCCGTCGCGATGAGGAAGTGATTACGAATTCGAAAGCGCGGGCCATGGACGCGTGCGTTTTGGAGTCCGGCGGGTGCTCCGCCGCCTTGGGAGCCGATTCTCGAAAAGTCGCGGAGTACCGCGGCACTAAAAACGCAAGCGTTTGAAAATTCACTGCGGGGATGCATGGAACAATCCTTCCACCTTCCTTGATGCCGCTTTGCGTGAACGATTAGCGGCAGGGATGGCCGCCTTAGCGCCAATGGTGGAAATGGCCGCCGCCCACGACCACGGACACTCCCCCGTAGGGATAATAGTAGGGATACGGCCCGTAGGGGCCGTAGTAGGGATAAGGATAAGCGCCGTAGACGCCCGGTTGGCGATCCCGGGCGTATTGGCTGGCGAAGTCATCCGAGGCGGCAAACAATGCATCCATCACCGGACGGCTGACGCGCGCAGCCTGGAGCCGTTTCACGTCGTCGCGATTGAGGATGTAGTCCACGCCGGCATCGTCGATCTGACGAATGATGAAGTCATCCGGTACGCCGCGCCGGGTGAGTTCGATGACATCCCTCGGCGTCAAGGTATGGCCAGTTTCCATCTTTCCGACTACGGCGGGCGAAACCCCGTGCTGACGGATCTGGGTCATTTCCGTGTTGGAGAAGGTGGCGCAGCCGGTGAAACAGGCGGCGAGGGCGACGGAAGCGAGGAGGGGACGAAGGTTCATGAAAATGAAAAGGCGGTGGGAACAAGTTCCCACCGCCTTTGGTATTCGGCAAGTCTCTGCCGATTAAGGTTTCTTTAACGAAGACAGATATTCCACGAGATCGACGAGATCCTGCTGGCTCAGGGCCTGGTTCAGGCCGCTGGGCATCATCGAGTTGGGCAGCTTCTCGCGCTTCTTGATGTCGCGCTTGGCGAATTTGTTCGTCGCGCCACCGGGCAGGGCGAGAACGAGCTCTTCATTCGTGTCGCTGCGCACGATGCCGATCGCCATCGTGCCATCCTTCGTCTCCAGTTGCGTGGTCTCGAAGCCCATCGAGATGCTGGCGTTCGGGTTGATGATCGCGTCGTAGATGGCTTCCTTCGGCAGCTTCGAGCCGATCTCGCTCAGCGCAGGCGCAAAATCCACGCCCTTGTCGTTGATCCGATGGCAGGTGATGCACGAGCTCTCCGCGCGTTCGAAGAGGTGTTTGCCGTGCGCGGCGTCTCCCTTGATTTTCACCAGCTCCGCGATGGCCGGCAGAGCCTGTCCACCGAGTGCGGCCGGCGCCGGGAAGAGTTGCGCGATGTCCGCCTTGAGCGACGGATATTGGACGAGGTTCAGGGCGGTGGTGGCCACGCTCTTGAGATCGGCGGACAGCTCGTTGTTGCGGGCGAGCTGGAGGATCGTCTCCGCGCCGGTCTGGCTGCGGGCCAGCGCCTGGACGGCCGCGGTGCGGCGCGGCAACGGGTTCTGTGCCTTGGTGGCGAGGGCGCGCAACGCGTGGATCGTGCGCTGATTGCTCGACGTGCCGAGCAGAGTGACGAGCTTGTCCGCTTGCGGGCCGGAGAGTGCGGCGTCGAGGAGTTGACCGCTGTTCGGCTCTTCGAGCACCAGCTTGAGGCCATCATTCGCCAGGGGATCGTTGACATTGGCGAGCGCGGCATCGAGCACGGCCTGGCCTTGGTTCTTGAGATGAAAGTCGCGGACGATCTCGATGAAACGCGGCGTGCCTTTCGAGGCGGCGAGCGCTTTGTCGAGCGCGGTCTTCACCTCGGGATTCGTCGCGAGATCCAGGGTCTTCAAGCGGGCGAGTGCTTCCATGCCGAGAGCGTTGGGGTCGTTGGTGAGGCTGGTGAGTTGGACGAGCGCTTGCGTCTTCTCCGGCGCATTCGGCAGGAAGTCGAACGAGCGCATGAAGCGCGGCTTGTCGTCCGCGGCCACGTTACGATCTTCGATGATCTTGGCGAGATAGCCGGCAGCTTTCGCGCTGCGCATACGCCAGATGATGTCGCGTCCGGCGGGCGTGTTCCAGTCCTTGCCTGCCGCCGCGAGCCAGGCGTTGAAATATTCATCTTCGTGGCCGGTGGCGGCGATGCCGAGAGCCTCGAGGTACCAGCGGTCCTTGCCGTCGTGCTGCCTGGCCAGCGCCACCCACAGCGGGGTGAAGTCGCGCTTTCCGCGCAGCGAGAGGGCGACCTCGCGGCGCACCTGTGGGGTGTCCTTGAGCAACGCGTCGTAGAGCGCGTGATCTTCTTCCAGCGCCTTGGCGTGCAAGCCGCCGGTGGTGGCCAGTTCGCGCACGAGACGAATGGCGGCGATGCGGACATTCGCGTCGCTGTCTTTCAAGCCCATGGTGAGTGCGGGAATTTCATTGCCGGCGATGTGCGCGAGCACGCTGATCGCCCGGGCGCGGAAGCGCGGGTTTTCATTCTTCGCCAGCTTCTCCAGCTCCGGCTTCGCGGCGTCGCCGAGATCGTGCAGCGCGTGCCAGGCGACATATTGGGTCACCTTGTTCGGCGATTGCAGCGCCGCCACCGCGCCCGCCGCGGTGGAGAAATCGACCGCCGGGACCTGCGGCTTGGCGCCATCCTTGGCCACGCGATAGACGCGCCCCATGATACGACCCGCTTCGTGATCGGCCATGCCGTGGCCGCCGACGCCGGCGTCATACCAGTCCGCGACATACAGCGAGCCATCGGGCGCGATGCCGGCATCCGCCGGACGATACCAGTTATCGGTCGAGGTGAGGATATCCACCGTCGTCGCCTTGTAGCCCGCGCCGTCGTTTTCCACCGGATACGCGCGCACCGTGCGCGGACCGGCATCGCAATGGATGAGCTGGTTGGTGAATTGCGGGCCGAGGGCGGCGCCTTCATTCACGAGGATACCGGTGGGCGAACCGGCGCCGGTCTGGAGCAGGTTCGGGATCGAGCCCGGGTCATTCTGGTGCCAGTGACGGCGCGGGATTTCCTTTTCGATATTGACCCGCGGTGTCTGCCACGCGCTGCCGGTCATTTCATCGCTGTAACCGTAGTTGCCGTACTGCATCACGTAATTGATGCGCACGCCCTTGTTGCCATCGTCGTCGTTGTCGCTCTGCCATATCGTGCCGAACGAATCGACGCACACCTCGTAATTGTTGCGAAAGTTCCAGGCGAGCGTCTCGATGTTCTTGAGCTTGCCGTCGATGAGATCGCCGCGGAAGACCATGCCCTGGCGGTAGGGGTTCCCGTTGTTTTTCACCTCATTGCCGGCGACGTCGATGACCGGCGAGCCATCGGGCCACTTCAACTCGCGTCCTTCGTTGCCCATATTGAAGTAGAGCTTGCCGTCCTCCCCGAAGCTGAAGGCGTGGATTTGGTGATCGTGATTCCAGTTGCCGCCGACGGTCATGAGAATCTCCGCTTTGTCGGCGTGATCGTTGCCCTTGGTGTCGGTGAGCAGCCAGATGTTCGGCGCCGCACTGACGATGACTTGCGTCCCCTTCTTCGCACCGCCCGGTCCGGGCAGCACGCAGATGCCTAGGGGATTGGTCAGGCGCGGATCCTGAAAGAACGTCGTCTCCTTGTCGGCGACCCCATCGCCGTCCGTGTCCTCGAGAATGACCACCCGATCGCCGCCCGTCCGGAGGTCGCTGTATTTGCGATAGTTGACGCACTCGGTGGCCCAGACGCGGCCGCGATGATCGATGTCGATATTCGTCGGGTTCTGGACCATCGGCTCGGCGGCGAAGAGCGAAGCCTTCAGGCCGGGAGCGGTGGTGAAGGTGGACATATTGGCCAGCGCCTTGTCGAAGCCGTAACGTGCCTCCGGTCCCACGCTCGTCGCGGTAGCGAGCACCTTCTCGCCGGGATTCCCGGTGTAGAGGTGAAAGTTGACGGTCGCGCCGCCGTTCTGGCGGGTGCCGCCGTCATCGATGGCGCCGCGGCCTTCAAAGCTGACCACACCGGCGGGCAGATCATAAGCCACCATCGAGGGCGCATGTGCGCCGAGACCGAAAGCCACCGGCTGGCCGCCGACCAGGATCTGCTGCCCGGCCGGATTCTTGTTCACCGCGAGCGAATTCCAGCCGACCTTGGAGAACTTCGGCGTCAGCTCGGTGAGCTTGATCGTCTTGCCATCCGCGGTGTGCAGCGTGGGCTCCAGCCATTCCGCCCAGTCGGCGGAAATGCCGTCGCCGCCATCGGTCACCACGAGATAGAGTTCTTTCGCGTCCTTCAAGTCCACCTTGATGCTGACCGGTTTGTCGTGCACGAGCGGCGAGCTGTAGATGGGCTTGATGCTGGCATTGCCGGGCGCCGCGGGGGCAGGAGCTGCCGGCTTGGCTGGAGCTGCCGCCGGTTTGCGCGGCGGCTTGGGATCGAGATTCGCGGCCAGTTCTTCCTCGGTGACGTGCGAGTCCACGCCATTGGCCGGGACGTCGACCTTCGCGGTCCAGAGGATGCCGTTTAGCACGAGCTTACGCTGGTTGTCGTTGCCCCAGTTCTTGTGGAAATGGCCGCCGGTGAAACCGAAGCCGCGCCCGCCGTCCGGACGCTCAAACGCCCACGCAGTGGTCTGCGGCTTGTGCGCCGCGACCTCGGCGCGCACCGTCGGGTTGCCTTCGTGCGGACCGTCTTTGCGATCCATCGTCGACTCCGGCGGCACCGCGCTCAGGATGTGGGTGAGCTTGCCGTCCTTGTCGTTGAAGCGCATGTGGAAGTACCACTCGTCGAGCGTGGAGAAGGGCTTCACCCCATTGCTGATTGGATGCTTCGGCAGTTCCTTGTAATCCGCCAGCCAGTGCGGGTTCACCGACCAGTTTGCCTCGAAATAGCCCCCCATCCAGGCGAGCGCTTCCGGGCCGCCTTTGTCCGCGGGAAACTCGACCGCGTAGTGCAGGCAGACGAAGCCGCAGCCGCGCTTCATCTCCTTGGCGACCTGTTCGAGATGGTCGTCCTTGAGCAGGAAATGGCCCGGGCCGCCGTCGGCGTAGAAGACGATCGTGTCCGCCTGCGAAAGTTCGTCGGCATTCGGCCAATCGGCATTGAGGTGGACCTTGCTGACAACATTCGGCGCACCCTCGTAGAGGCACTTGGAAAGCAGTTTCACGCCTGCGTTGTGTTCGTGTTCGCCGGGACCGTGCGACGGCTTGCCCGCCAGGAAGAGCACACAAGGCTTGCCGTCTGGCGTCTTGGCGTAAGCCGTGACGCCCAGAGACACGAAGGTAGCGAGGAGGAGACGGGTGGATATTTTCATGAAAGAGAAATCAGAAATGATCCCGCGAAAAAATCGCGGATGCCCGGAGAAGAAGACCGCGGGGGCCAGTTTCTTAGTCGCATAGATAGGTGACGATTTGGAACGAGGGATGGGGGGCCGGCAAGCGGGCCGTGGTTCAGCCTGCATCTGACAGGCGGGAAGCCGATCCGTTCGTGAATCGGGTCCGAGGCCCGGACGCGAACCTCTCTGAAAACCACCGCTACCGTTTGGAGCCGGCTTCGTCGTCGCAGCTTCCGCCGCCCAGCTTGCGGAAGCCGGGATGCACGCCGGGGGTAATTTGCTGCTGAGTGACGATGCGCGTCAGCAGTTCGGCCAAAGTCGCGCGTTCCTTTGCGCTTAACGATGCACAAATATCTTCCTCCATCTGCTCCGCCTGTTTGCCGATCGTTTGCCACATCTCGGTTCCGGCCCTGGTCACATGCAGGGCGTAGGTGCGCCGGTCCGAGGGCGTCGCGCGGCGCTCGATGAGCTTCAGCTTTGCCAGATCATCGAGCAGAGCCACGAGCCGGCTGGGAAAGATGCCCAGCAAATCGGCCAGGCTCTGCTGGGTGAGCCCCGGTTTGTTGGCCAGGACGCTAAGAATGCCCGCGTGGTACGGTTTCAGGCCGAACGGGGCGACGGATTCGCTGAAACGGGCGGCGACATGGGCGCCGACTTGAGAAAGGAGAAACGCCGCGCCACCGGGCAACGTCTGGGGGGATGTCTGAGGAGAGGAACCGGGCATGGTTATATCGATTAATCGTTATTGACATGAATGATTTAGGTAATTAAATACGCTGCACAGTCGAACTGCCAAACTAGAAAAGAAATTTTTCCCATGAATGCAGAACCTCGCCCTCAAGAATCTCTCTCTGGCAAGGATATTTCTCCAGCCGAGCCGGCCCGCTTTCCGAAGCTCGGCTTTTTGCTCGGCCTCGTCGTTGTCTATTGGGCGCTCTACTTCGGCGTTGGCGCGATCGATAAACCCTATTTTCTCAGCTTCCTCTACGGACTCGGGTCGGCACTGCTCTTCGCCATTTGTTTCTTCGTCTGGTGGTGGGGCAATCGCGCCATCCGGCGTTCGGAAAAAATCCTTGGATTCGTTCTCATCCTGGGCGCGGGCGTCCTGGTGGGGAAATTCTCGGATCGGACCATTAATTTCTTCCCGCTGTGCACCATTGGCCTGCCCTTGGTGGCGACCCTGGTGCTCGGATGGCTGGCTCTGGTCAAGCGAGCGCTTATCCCTTCACACTGGCTTGGATTCGCCGCGGCGGTGGCGTTGGGCTTTGGAATCTTCGATCTCATCCGCATGGATGGCTTCGATTCCAGCTTGAAGACGCATGTCTCGTGGCGCTGGACGCCCACCGCCGAGCAGCGCTTCCTCGCCCAGAATGCGGCCAGCGCGACCGCGGCCAAGCCGAGTATTGTAGAGACCGTCCCGCTGCATGCCGACGCCTCGACCTGGACGGCGTTTCGCGGGCCGGATCGTGACGGGGCGATGCATGGCACAAATGTGCCGACCGACTGGAACGCCAACCCGCCGCAGCAACTCTGGAAACGCGCGGTAGGGCCGGCCTGGTCGTCGGTGACCGTCATCGGCGATCGGGTCTACACGCAGGAGCAACGCGGTCCGGTGGAATCCGTGGTGTGCTACGACGCGGCGACGGGCCAGCAAGTCTGGGCGCACGATGATGAGACGCGTTTCGACGAAGCGGTCTCCGGCGCCGGCCCGCGCGCGACACCGACTTTTGCCGACGGACGCATTTACGCCTTCGGCGGCACGGGCATATTGAACTGTCTCGATGCTGAAACCGGCAAGGTCGTGTGGTCGCGTGATACGAAGAACGATTCGCAGGGCAAGCCGCCGATGTGGGGCTTGTCGAGTTCGCCGCTGGTCACGGACAAGAACGTGATCGTCTATGGCGGTGGCGAGGCGAACAAGAGCCTGCTCGCGTATCATCAGGAAACCGGCAATCTCGCCTGGACGGCGCCTGCGGGGCAACAGAGCTATAGCTCGCCGGAGATCGTGACCATTGCCGGTGTCCGCCAGTGTCTCATGTTTCATGACTTCGGCCTGACCTCAGTCGACCCGGCGACGGGGAGGAAGCTGTGGGAGAGCGGCGCGGTGATGAAAGGTGCGCCGCGCACCGGCCAGCCGCATCTCGTGGATGGCAACAAGCTCGCCGTGGCCGTCCTCGACGGTCCGGGCGTTTCGCTGATCAGCGTCGCGAAGGACGGCGACCAATGGAAAGTCGCGCCCGTGTGGGCGTCGAAGGATCTCAAGCCGGAATTCCCCGATTTTGTGGTGCACGACGGCAGCGCCTACGGCTTCGACTCCAGCATCTTCTGCTGCCTGAACCTCGCCACCGGAAAACGCTCGTGGAAGGACGGCCGGTTCGGTCGCGGACAGGTGATCCTGCTGGCTGACCAGGGCCTCCTGCTCGTCGTCTCCGAAAGCGGTGAAGTGATCCTGCAAGCCGCCGATGCCCAAGCCCGCAAGGAACTGGGTCGTTTCCAGGCGCTGAATGGCAAGACGTGGAATGGTCCGGTGGTCGCCAACGGCCGCCTCTATCTCCGCAATGCTGAGGAAATGGCCTGCTACGATCTCACGCCAAAGCGGCAGGCCTCGATCCGGTAGAAGGAAAGGATGATGTGAAGTACGCTACGCGGTGGGCGGGATCGAGTCTTCTGGTGCTAACAAACCCGCCCTTTATCCTTCGTCCTTTTCCTTCCCTTGAGCTTGGCAATGCGCGGCAAGTGTGACCGGTATAAGGATGTTTCTTCATCCCGCGCATATGAACATTCTCAAAGTGTCTTCGGCGGCATTGCTCCTTCTGGCATTTGTCGAAGGCCTGCACGCGCGGGGAGCTCTTGACGACTACTTCATTCCGAAATGCACGTTTTCTCCGAATCACCGCTATGGCGTCTCGGTTTGGGACTATGATGACGCCATGGCTCTGGAAAAGGCGGACGATCACAAGGCCGGGCAGAGCGGAAATCAGGTGATCGAGTTGGCCACGGGGCGAGTGGTGACGACGATGAATGCACAAGGTGCGAGCCGCCGGAGCTATGGCGGGCGCGTGCCCGGCAGCGCTACATTTTGGAACACGATCGCCCAGCCGCGATGGTCTGCTGACAGCTCTCTGCTGCTGTGGAAGGTGAACGGTAAGTGGGGTCCGCAAGCGCTGGTTCTCGTATGGCCGCGGAAGGATTTACCTCCGTGCCAGATCGACGTCCTCGAGATCGCCCGACAAGCGATCCTCACCCGCACGCGCAAAGCGCGGCCGCAACAGTATCGCGAGGTGAAAAAGGAATATGGCAAGTTTGGAGTGGATGGCTTCGCTGTGGATGTCCACACGGACGGCGAAGGCGGAAAATCGGTGTCCCTCCCGCTGGTGATGCATGCGGATCTCATTTGCAGTCCTAACCTTGCCTTGCCGAATGCCCTGACGTCTCAATTGGACGGCGTCATCCACGAAGACGGCACTCTTGTAGTGAAGCGCTTCCAACTCGGGCGGCGCGACAATGCGAATTTTTGATCATCCATGAACCGCACTGATCGTCTCGTCGCTCTCGTGATGCTGCTGCAATCCCGACGCGTGACGACGGCGGCGCAGATGGCGGCACATTTCGAGTTAACGGAACGGACCATCTATCGCGACTTGGCGGCGTTGGGGGAAGCGGGGGTGCCGATTCTCGGTGAGGCGGGTGTGGGTTACAGCCTCATGCGCGGGTATCATTTGCCGCCGGTGATGTTTTCGCCGGATGAAGCGCTGGCCTTGGTGACCGGTTCGTTGCTTACCGAACGCCTGACCGATGATACCACGCGCGCGGCGATTCGCTCGGCGCTGGACAAGGTGAGCGTGGTGTTGCCCGCGGATCTGCAACGGCGCGTGCATCGGCTGCGAGAGTCGATGCAGATCAGCGGGCGCAAACCCGGCGTGGGGCCGGTGGCGTTGAGCAGTCTGCAAACGGCGTTGGCGGATGCGCGGGTTTTGCGAATGCGCTATCACGGCCTGCGGCGCGACGAAACGACCTTGCGCGAAGTGGAACCGCTCGGCTTGGTGTTTTACCTCGACCACTGGCATCTCGTCGCGTGGTGCCGGTTGCGTGAGGATGTCCGCGACTTTCGTGTGGATCGTATTCACGCGGTGGAAGTATGCGCGGAACCGGTGACGCCGCGTCCGGGTTTCGATCTTGCGGCGTTTGTCTCAAAGAGCTGGATGCCCGAACCGCGCGAGACGGCGGAGATCGAAGTGCATGCCCTGCTGGCGGAGACGGTGCGGCGGTATTGGGGACCGGCGATCATGGAAGAGAAGCCGTCCGCACGTGGGGTGCGATTTGTATTCACTCACGCGCCGCAGGAGTTGGGGCATGTCGCGCGCTGGTTGCTCGGTTTCGGCACGAAGGCCTGGGTGCTCGGGCCGGCAAAATTGCAGCGGGAAATTGTCGCCCAGGCGAAGGCAGCGTTAGCGCATCACGGCGACAGGTAATCGCGCGAACTCAAACGCAGAGGGGCGAGGTGATTTTTCTCTCTGCGCAATCTTTCGACGGTTTTCCAAGGAATGGGATCGTGGATAGCTTAAGTCAAACCGCTCAGAAAAAAACGAAGTCGAAACATCCTCCGTGCCAGAAAACCCCGTCTGGCACGGAGGATAATAATAAGCCGAAGCTTTCGTCAAGTAGACTCTGCGTCGTCCTCGCCAGGTATTCGCTTGCTCCGGTTTCCAAGGAATGTTCCGAAACGTGAAAACACTCCTGACATAGGGCTGTCAGTGAGGGGGGCGAGGATGCGGGTGTTGTTCAACCAACTTTATTCCAATCCTATGACCTTCACTGAAGTTTCTTTTACCAGCTATCCCGCCACCGATCTCGCCGCTTCGCGCGCTTTTTACGAAAACATCCTCGGCCTCAAACCGGGGATGGTGATCCCGATGGAAAACGGCGATGGCTGGGTCGAATACGAACTCGGCTCGCATACCTTCGGCATCGGCAAATCCGATAGCTGGAATCATGGAGTCTGCTGCGCGCTGGAGACGGATGACTTCGACGCCGCGGTGGCCGCGCTGAAAAAGGCTGGCACCCAATTCGTCATGGAGCCCTTTGATTGTCCCGGCTGCCGGATGGCGCTGGTGCTCGACCCCGCGGGCAATAAGCTGATGATCCACCACCGCAAGGCGAAGCAATAACACAGGCTGATGAAACAACTCGAAGCGGAGTAGGGGTGAGCTCTGGACGCAAAAAAACCTGTCGCTCCAAAATCGGGGCGACAGGTTTTCGTTAAAAGCGCTGTGCTATAGCCCGATGGCTATTTCTTCGGGCCCTTCGGGTCGAGGTTCGCGTTCAGGTCTTCCTGCGTGATGTGCGACTCGATGCCGTTCGGCGGCACTTCGCCTTTCGCGACCCAGACGAGCGCGTTCAACACGATCTTGCGGAAATCATCGTTCGCCCAGTTGTCGTGGTAATGCGCGCCGGTGAAGCCGAAGCCGCGTCCGCCGTCGGGACGCTCCACGGCCCACATCATCGCCTCGGACCGGCCGCTCGCGGCCTGGATGTGCGCGTAAGGGCCCTTCGGCGCGACGTATGGGCCGTTGCGCACGGCATCGCTCGGCTTGGCGACAAGGATCGGGACGAATTTCGTGCCGCTGTTCTCGGCCGGACCGTCGGCGGTGAAGCCATCGGTGAAGCGCATGTTCATGTACCACTCGTCCTTGATCTGGAAGGGCTTCACGCCGCGGGTGATCGGATGCACGGGGAAGCTGGTGAAGTTCGGCTCCCACATGGGGTTGCACGAATACATGTTTTCGTAATAGCCGCCGATCCAGCGCTTGAACTGCGCGCCAGCCTGATCCGCTACGACTTCCACGCCGTAGTGCATGCAGCCGATGCCCACCCCTTTCTTCACCCATTCGTCGACCTTGGCGATGCGCTTGCCACCGTCCTGCACGACCTCGTGTTTCGCGCCGCCATCCATGTAGAAGACCACGGCGTCCGCGCCGTCGAAGACGCTTTCATCCTGCGGCCAGCCGTTGAGGACGTATTCGACCTTCAAGTTCGGCGCGCCCTGGGCGAGACATTTGGTGAGGAGCTGCACGCCGGCATTGAACTCGTGCATGCGCGGCGGATGCGAAGGCTTGCCGGCGACAAGGACGAGCTTTTGTTTGCCGTCCGGGGTCTTGGCGGAACTGGAAAGGGGAGCGAGCCCAATCGCGAGAGCGAGGAGCGGAAGGAGGGGATATTTCATGTGCGGAAGGAATAGAACATCCAACGTCCAACATCCAACACCGAACATCCAATGGCGCAAGCGCGGTTGAACGACGGGAAAATGGAACCAAGGATTTCGCGGATTACTCGGATTTAGAAGGAGGGGAGTAAGCTCTTTCAATGCGTGCAATTCGCGTAATCCGTGGTCAAAAACCTGTTAGCTCAGGAAGCGGCCGTTACGCCAGCTCGCGCACGGTTTTGGCGATGGCGCGGCCGAGGGCTGCGTGGCTGGTCGCGTCGAGGTGCAGGGCGTCGAGGGGGCTTGGCGTAGCGTATTGCTGGGAGTCGAGGAAGGCCGCGCCGAGTTGCGCGGCCATGGTGCGGTAGAGCACGGGAAAGCGCCGCGCTTTGGCTTCGGCCCCGGCGAATTTTTCCGCGAGATCGGGCAGATGTCCCAACGGCGCGACGGCCGGCGGAGCCACGAAGAGCAGCTTGGGCGGGACGTTGCCCGGGCCGGCGGTGCTTTGCAGGATCCAGCGCGCGAGCACTCCAGCGCCGGTGGCGATTTCACCGGCGGGCGCGTGGTGAATGGCCTTCAAGTCATTCGTGCCCAGCATGAGCACCACGACGTCGAGCGGTTGATGGCTCTCCAGACACGCGGGGAGATATTCGAGGCCGTTGCGCGCCACGTTGAAAGGATCGTCGTGGACGGTGGTGCGTCCGCATTGCCCTTCCTCGATGACCTGCCAGCCTGCACCAAGCTCGGTGGCGAGCACACCCGTCCAGCGGACCTCGCGCGGGTGCCGGCGCGGGAAAGGCGAACCAAAGGAGGCGTCGGGGTCGTAGCCCCAGGTATTCGAGTCACCAAAGCAAAGGACGGTTTTCATCGGAGGGCGAAAGCATTTCCCAATGCACCACACGGGTGCAAGAGCGGCGGGTTCCGGAGAACAGCCGGCGGCTATTTTGCCGCGGCCTTTCGGTCGAGTTCGTCGAGTTTCAACCGCACGCTCATGATGTAGGGCGGTTGATCCTTTTCCCAATGGCCGTAGGTGGTGGTGACAATGGTCCCGTCGGGCAACACCTCGAGGCCAGGGTAGGCGCAGTCGGCCCCGGAGGTATTGTGCATGAGGCGCACCCGGTATTGGCCTTCGCGCCCGGAGACAATATCGTCGTATTTGCCCACCCACGCGACCCAGTCGCCCTTGGTCGCGCTCTGCCGGGTGGTGTCGCGGAAGGTGATGAAGAGCCGGCCATCCGGTGCGTATTTTGCGGTGTGCCGATCGCCGGTGAGGGCGGCTGGCAGTTCCTTGGGTTCGCTCCACGAGAGGCCTTCGTCGCGCGAGGTAATGAGATAGCTGTTGTGCTTGCGGCTATTCTCCCGGAGGAGCACGGCGATTTCGTGGCCATCCGGCGAACGCACGGCGCCGGGTTCGCACAAGCTGGCATCGGGCAGCATGGCAATGGGCGAGGGCACGCTCCAGGTCAGCCCGCCATCCGTGCTGCGAATCTGATACACCCAGAAACGCCACGCCTTGGCCGCCGGCGCATTGAAAGTGCCGAGGAGGCTTTTCACCTTACCGCTTTCTCCCGCGATAATGAACCGCCCGTCATCATGGAAAAGTGCCATGTAATGCCCCGGCTGCTGGAGCGGAACGACCGAACCCATGGTGACGATTCCGCCGAAATTGCCGATCGGTTTCAGCTCGCTCCAGGTCGCACCATCGTCCTCGCTCACCGACATGCGAATGGGATAGAGACCGCTAAAAAGAATGAGCCGCTTTTTGCCCGCGGCATCGACCACGCGATGGATCGTCGGCACTTCCAGCGAAGTCTCCCACGACTTCGGCGTGGGCAAGCGCTCGCTCCAGGTCAGCCCGCCATCGGTGCTGCGCTTGTAAACGATGGCGCCGCGTCCGTGTCCCTTTGGGTAAACCGCGAGGATCGTCTTTCCATCCTCGAGCAAGACCGTCGTGACATGGCCGAGATATTGTTTCTCCTCGCGATCCACCAGGACCTGCCGCTGCGTCTCATTCGCGAGATCGATGACCGGAATCGTGTAACCCGGCGGCTGCTGCGCGAAGAGCGTGCCGCCGAGAACGAGGAAAAGAAGCGCGAAGATTTTCATGGAAAGAGGATGGGGAACGTCCGCGCGCCTATCGCGAGGACACCGCGCCAACCTGTGGGCTGCGACTTTGTTAGAACGCCGCCGAATTTCTGCACGACCGTCATTTGACGCTCGCGTCTCGGGTCAGCCTGGCCGCCCTGGCCAGCTTTAGTTTAGCTCGTGGTCCGATGCTTCCGCTTCCGCGTCCTGCTGACCGGCTTGGCGGTGGTTTCCTGTGCTTCGGTGGTGGCCGCTGGGTCGACGGTTTGGCTCTGTAAGGCGGCAAGTTGTCTCGCGCGGATGTCAGCGGAGGCGTGCGGGGAGTAGTGATACCTGGCGGGCCAGTGACGGTTCAGCTGCACCGCGGCGAAATCGGCCATGTTGGTCATCTTCACGCGATTGAACCGCGCGTCGCTCAGCGCGGTGTCGTCTTGCAATTCGGCCACGAGAAATTCCTCGAGCGCCTGCAGCGTGGAGGCGCTGGCGGGCTGGTATTTGTAACTGGCCAGATTGCTCAAGCGCAGGCCGCATTCGTTCAGGATCATGAAACGCGTCTGGACTTCGCATCGGGGGAGCAACTCCTGCAGCTTGTGAATGGCGCTGGGCGCATCCGAGAAGAGCAGGAACATGAGCAGTTGCGCCGGGGAATCAGGATTCTCCGAAATGCGGAACATGTCGGGACTCGGTGCGGCCTTCGTGAGAGGGAGCGGCTCGAATTGCAGCGAGTCAGGAAGCTTCGCGGCTTCGTCGATCATCGCCGCCGCGCCTTCGGTGCGATGGCGCTGATTCAGCAAGTAGGCGGCGGCGACGCGATTGCCGAGTGTGGGTCCATTGACCACTTCGCCGAGGAGAAAATCGTTCACCTCATGGGTGTCGGTCTCGCGCAAGCGCATGAGCATCTCGCCGCGGGCACGCGGGTCGGCGGTCTTGGGAATGGCGAGCAGGGTCAGCTTCGCGGCGTCGTCGGGGAATTGTTTGGTGAGCGCGTCAAGACAGGCCGCCGCGCCGGTGCCGCCGGCTTTGACCTCCGCGCAGAGCCACGCTTCCTCACCTTTCTCCTGCGTGATCTGCCACCAATCCGTGGCCACGGCGATGAGCGCTTTCCAGCTCTCTGCCTCGGTCATGGTGTTGGCGTTCGGAACGAGCTCCCACAGGCGCACGCCGACGATTTTGTCGAGCGCGTCGGCGGCGAGTTCGCGGATGCTGCGGGACCGGGCGGCCATGCCGCGCAGCACGTCGCGCGAGGGCCGGTCGTCCTGCAAAGCCTCCAGCAGCGCCGGCGCCGCTGAGCGACCCAGTGCGGCGAGCTTGTCCACGGCGCCGTTGCCTCGAGGCGGATCGGATGGCCACGGCCGCGTCCAGGGGTCGAACTCGACGGTGTAGTCATCGCGCAAGCGGAAAATGAGTTCGCGCGCCTGCTCTTCGGGAGACAAATGGGCGAAGTCGCCGGGTTCGACTTTCACGTGGGCATCGTCTTCCTCGGCCATCTTCCGGAGCGCTTCGGCGCGGGACGCATCCTCCTCAGGGAAATAAGCCTCGGGACAGTGGTCGGCAATGTTTTGAAACAGCGCGGCGAGCACGTGCCGGTTGGTCTGGTGATCAGCCATCGCGAGCGTCGCCCGCCAGTCGAGGGCGCGGCCCATTTGCCGTTGAATCGCTTCCTCCATGGTCAGGTGCTGTTGCTGCCAGATCGGCTCGATCGTGCGGAGGAGGCGCCCGGCGAGATCGTCACGTCCGTGGGAGGCGCAGAAGCGCGCCAGCACGAAGGCCTGGGCCGGAAGATCGAGACGATCCATGTAAACTTGATGCAGATCTTCGTATTCGGAATCGCGGGTCTTCTTGGTCAGGGTCGCGAGGAGCGCGTTCACTTCCGTGTCGGGCGAAACGGTGCGCCAGTCCGCGGCATTGATTTTCGGGGTGTGCTTGCCCTTGCGTTCCACGCTCACGAGGGTGAGATCGTTCAAGAGGACACGGCATTTTTGGCTGCGCTGCCACAGCAGGAAGCCGCGCGGTTCGTCGGGTTCGTATTTGTTGCCGCCGGTGGTTTCGAGGAAGCGGACACGGACCAATTGGGCGTGACTGAAATCCTCGAGGCCGAGCTGGTCGAACCACGCGAAAAGCTGCCGATCCTCGTCGGAAAGAGCGGCGTGGGAAGGGGAGGTGGGCGCCTTGCTGTGATGATGGTTCGCGCCGAAAGCGGTGGCGCAAAACAGCACGAGGAGAGCCCAAAGGGCGACCCAGAATCGGATCGGACCGGCACAAAGAAAAACGATCCACCGCCAAAGGGCGTGCTGGGAAGCAGCGCCCTGGAAGCCGTAGCGGGAATGGAAGTGGATGGGAATCATGGGGTCGGGGAAATCCCCGATGGCGAAAACCACATAAAGCAAACGCCGCGCCCAGCCGTTAGTTTGCCAATATTCGGGGATCAAATGGGACTCTTTGTCGGCGGACGGCGACAGCCGGGACCCTGCCGGTGAGGGCTGCGAGACGTCGCCCGCTTGCCAGGGACGGGCGTGGCGTGGTGCTATACGGCCGAAATGCCCGATTCTTCTCCCGATTTTTCCCACCTCGATACCGCCGGCGGGGCGCGCATGGTCAATGTTGGGCACAAGCCGGAACAACAACGCACCGCCAAAGCCGAGGGTTGGTTGCGTTGCCGACCGGAGACGATAGCGGCATTGCGGGCGCGGGCGTTGCCAAAAGGTGACGTGCTCACCGTGGCGCAGATCGCGGCCATCCAGGCAGCGAAACGCACGGACGAATTGATTCCGCTTTGCCATTCACTGCCGCTGAACGTGGTCGAGGTGGAATTCGATATCGAGGACACGGCGATTCACATCCGCTCGAGTGTGTCGATGACCGGAAAAACCGGTGTGGAGATGGAAGCGCTCACCGCGGTCAGCGTGGC
>Ga0068855_100002478_pt1 | contig 22773 bp, 20 predicted proteins | sample KBSCornC52_FD_66592 | JGI IMG/M metagenome (GOLD analysis project Ga0068855, IMG submission 66592) | Corn rhizosphere microbial communities from Kellogg Biological Station, Michigan, USA - KBS Corn C5-2 | ecosystem: Host-associated > Plants > Roots > Rhizosphere > Soil ...
ATGCAGATCGTCTACGCGATCAACAGCCGCGTCCTGCGCGAGGCGCGCAAGGGGGGTGCAACGGACGAGCAACTCGCTGCAATCAGCCTGATCGACGAAGGCGGCGAGCGGCGGGTGCGGATGGCCAACCTCGCCTTCACCGGGGCGCATTCGGTCAACGGTGTGGCGGCGCTCCATACCGAGCTGATGAAGACCACCGTCTTCGCCGACCTGCATGGGCTCTATCCCGACCGGATCAACAACAAGACCAATGGCGTGACCCCGCGGCGCTGGCTGCAGCAGTGCAACCCGGGGCTGGTGGCCACGCTGAAGGATGCGATCGGGCCGGGCTTCCTCGACGATGCGGAGAAGCTGGCCGATCTCAACGCGCTGGCCGACGACGCTTCGCTGGGCGAGCGGGTGGCCGAGGTGAAGCGGGCGAACAAGGTGGCGCTGGCCAATCACCTCAAGGACCTGACGGGGGTGCGGCTCGATCCCGATGCCCTGTTCGACGTGCAGGTGAAGCGCATCCACGAATACAAGCGCCAGTTGCTAAATCTGGTGGAGACGGTGGCGCTCTACGACCAGATCCGCAGCCATCCCGAGCGCGACTGGGTGCCGCGGGTGAAGATCTTCGGCGGCAAGGCGGCTTCGAGCTATCACAACGCCAAGCTGGTCATCAAACTGGCTAACGACATCGCCCGGCGGGTCAACGCCGATCCATCGGTCGGCGGACTGCTCAAGGTGGTCTTCGTGCCCAACTACAACGTGAGCCTGGCCGAGCGGATCATTCCGGCGGCGGACCTGTCGGAGCAGATTTCCACCGCGGGCATGGAGGCTTCGGGCACCGGGAACATGAAGTTCGCGCTCAACGGCGCGCTGACCATCGGCACGCTTGATGGCGCGAACATCGAGATCAAGGACCGGGTGGGCGACGAGAACATCGTGATCTTCGGTCTCACCGCGGAGGAAGTGGCGGAACAACGGGCCGGCGGATACAACCCGCGCGCGATCATCGAGGGCAGCCGCGAACTGCAGCAGGCCGTCGCCGCGATCGCCTCGGGGGTGTTCTCGCCCGACGATCCGCACCGCTATGCCGACCTGATGGGCGGGATCTACGACAGCGACTGGTTCATGCTCGCCGCCGATTTCGACAGCTACCATGCCGCCCAGCGCGGGATCGACCGCCGCTGGGAAGACCAGCACGGCTGGCGCGCCTCGGCGATCCGCAACATTGCCAATGTCGGCTGGTTCTCGTCCGACCGCACCATCGGCGAATATGCCCGGGAGATCTGGGGAGTCCTGTGAAACCAACCGGGTCCGCCATAACCGCACTGCTCGAAGGGACCCACGCCGATCCGTTCTCGCTGCTCGGCCCCCATGCGGGGCCCGAGGGAACCTTTGCCCGCGCCGTTCTGCCTGGGGCCGAGGAGGCAAGCGCCTTTACCCTCGGCGGAGCGGCCTTGGGCAAGCTGGCGAAAGTGGGCGACCGCGGGCTGTTCGAAGGCAAGATCAAGGGCCAGCCGCGCCCGCTGAAGTACCGCTGCCGCGCGCTTGGGTCGGAATGGTGGGTGACCGATCCCTATTCCTTCGGCCCGGTGCTGGGCCCGACCGACGATTTCCTCATCGCCGAGGGCACCCACCTCCGGCTGTTCGACAAGCTTGGCGCCCATGTCATTGAGCATGAAGGCGCGCGCGGGGTGCACTTTGCGGTCTGGGCGCCCAATGCGCGGCTGGTCAGCCTGGTCGGCGATTTCAACGACTGGGACCCGGCCCGCCATCCGATGCGCGGGCGGCGGGGCACGGGCGTGTGGGAGATATTCCTCCCCGACATCGGCGAGGGCCGCGCCTACAAGTACCGCATCGTCGGGCCGGACGGCGCGGTCCAGCCGCTCAAGGCCGATCCCTTCGCCTTCGCCAGCGAACTGCGCCCGAAAACCGCCTCGGTGGTCGGCCATGCGGGCAAGGACGACTGGGGCGATCAGGCCCACCGCGCCCACTGGTCGAGCGTCGATCCGCGCCGGCAGGCCATTTCGATCTACGAGGTCCACCCCGGCTCGTGGCAGCGCAACGAGCACGGGTGGTTTCTCACCTGGGACGAGATGGCGGAGCGGCTGATTCCCTATGCGGCCGACATGGGCTTCACCCATATCGAGTTCCTGCCGGTCTCCGAGCATCCCTACGATCCCTCGTGGGGCTACCAGACGACCGGGCTCTATGCCCCTTCCGCCCGCTTCGGCGATACGGAGGGCTTCGCCCGCTTCGTCGACGGCGCGCACCGCTCGGGGCTTGGCGTGCTGGTCGACTGGGTGCCGGCGCACTTTCCGGTGGACGAGCATGGCCTCGCCCGGTTCGACGGCACGGCGCTCTACGAGCACGAAGACCCGCGCCTCGGCTTCCATCCCGACTGGAACACCGCGATCTACAACTTCGGCCGCCGCGAGGTGGCGCAGTTCCTGGTCAACAATGCCCTGTTCTGGGCCGAGAAGTACCACGTCGACGGGCTGCGCGTGGATGCCGTCGCCTCGATGCTTTACCGCGACTACAGCCGCGAGCCGGGCGAGTGGATCCCCAATGCCGAGGGGGGCCGCGAGAACTGGGAGGCGGTGGACTTCCTGCGCGCCACCAACCGCGCGCTCCACGCGGCCAATCCCGGTGTCCTCACCATCGCTGAGGAAAGCACGGCTTGGCCGGGCGTTTCCCAGCCGGCCTATGAGGAAGCGCCGCGCACGGCGCTGGGCTTCGGGTTCAAGTGGAACATGGGCTTCATGCACGACACGCTGGCCTACATGGCCCGCGATCCGGTGCACCGGAAGTACCACCACAACGAGATCACCTTCGGCCTGACCTACGCCTTCACCGAGAACTTCGTCCTGCCGCTGAGCCACGACGAGGTGGTCCACGGCAAGGGCTCGCTGCTGACCAAGATGGCCGGCGACGACTGGCAGAAGTTCGCCAACCTGCGCGCCTATTATGGGCTGATGTGGGGCTATCCCGGCAAGAAGCTGCTGTTCATGGGGCAGGAGTTCGCCCAGCGCCGCGAATGGAGCGAGGAGCGGGCGCTCGACTGGAAGCACTTGGGCCACGCCCCGCACGAGGGCGTTCGCACCCTGCTGCGCGATCTCAACCGGGCCTACCGCGAGCTCCACGCGCTTCACGCGCGCGATTGCGAGGGCGATGGCTTCGAATGGCTGGTGGTGGACGACGCCGCGGCCTCGGTTTTCGCCTGGCTGCGCAAGGCGCCGGGCGCGCCGCCGGTCGCGGTGGTCAGCAACCTGACGCCGCAGGTGCACGAGCACTATCGCCTGCCGCTGCCGCATGATGGCCGATGGCGCGAGGTGATCAATTCCGATGCTGCGCTCTACGGCGGCAGCGGCAAGGGCAATATGGGCGCGGTCTTCGCCCAGCATGGGGCGGCGCAGGTGGTGCTGCCGCCGCTTGCCACAGTGATGTTCGTCTACGAAGGATAAGACAGGAGGGGCGCCAATGGCACAGGAGAGACTTCACGCACCGCTCGCCCGCGATGCCATGGCCTATGTGCTGGCCGGGGGGCGCGGCTCACGCCTGATGGAACTGACCGACCGGCGCGCCAAGCCCGCGGTCTATTTCGGCGGGATGAGCCGGATCATCGACTTCGCGCTGTCCAACGCGATCAATTCGGGCATCCGCCGCATCGGCGTCGCCACGCAGTACAAGGCCCATAGCCTGATCCGCCACATGCAGCGCGCGTGGAACTTCCTGCGGCCCGAGCGTAACGAGAGCTTCGACATCCTCCCCGCCAGCCAGCGCATCGACGAGTTCCACTGGTACGAGGGCACGGCGGACGCGGTCTACCAGAACATCGACATCATCGAGTCCTACGCGCCCAAGTACATGGTCATCCTCGCGGGCGACCACATCTACAAGATGGACTACGAGCTGATGCTGCAGCAGCACGTCAACTCGGGCGCGGACGTCACCGTCGGCTGCCTGGTCGTCCCCCGCAAGGAGGCGAGCGGCTTCGGCGTGATGGCGGTGGACGAGAACAGCGTCATCACCGACTTCGTCGAGAAGCCCAAGGACCCGCCGGCCATGCCGGGCAATCCCGACATGGCACTGGCCTCCATGGGCATCTACGTGTTCGAGACCCAGTTCCTGTTCGACCAGCTGCGCCGCGACGTGAACACGCCGGGTTCAAAGCGCGATTTCGGCGGCGACATCATCCCCTACATCGTCAAGCACGGGAAGGCCGTCGCCCACAAGTTCACCGATAGCTGCATCCGCGCGGCCGAGGAGATCGAGGAATACTGGCGCGACGTCGGCACGCTCGACGCCTATTTCGAGGCCAACCTCGATCTCACCGACGTGGTCCCCAAGCTCAACATGTACGACCGCGACTGGCGGATCTGGACCGACCAGATCGTGGCTTCCCCGGCCAAGTTCGTCCACGACGAGGAGGGCCGGCGCGGCCAGGCGATAAGCTCGCTGATCAGCCAGGACTGCATCGTATCGGGGGCGACGGCCTTCCGCAGCCTGCTGTTCACGGGGGTGAAGATGGGCTCGTTCTCGCAGGTGACCGAAGGGGTGATCCTGCCCTATTGCAACATCGGCCGAAGCGCCCGCCTATGCCGGGTGATCGTCGATTCGGGCGTGCGCATTCCCGAGGGGCTGGTCGTCGGCGAGGACCCGGAGCTCGATGGGCGCCGCTTCCGCCGGACCGAGAGCGGCGTCTGCCTGATCACCAAGGACATGATCGACCGGCTGGCATGACGATCGCGGTCCTCTCCGTCGCTTCCGAGGCCGTGCCGCTGGTCAAGACCGGGGGCCTGGCCGACGTGGCCGGCGCCCTGCCCGCGGCGCTGGCCGGCCATGGCGTGGCCATGACGACGCTACTGCCCGGCTATCCGCAGGTTCTGGCCGCGGTGAAGCGGGCGAAGGTGGTCCACCGGTGGGACAGCCTGCTGGGCGAGGAGGCGCGGCTGCTCTCCGCGAAGGTGGCGGGCCGCGCCCTGCTGGTGCTCGACGCGCCGGCCTATTTCCAGCGCCCGGGCAATCCCTACACCGACGCCGAGGGGCGCGACTGGCCGGACAACTGGCGCCGCTTCGCCGCCTTCGGCCGGGCGGCGGCGGACCTGGCCGGGGGTGCGGCGAAAGGGCTGCGCTTCGACCTCGTTCACGCGCATGACTGGCAGGCAGCCATGGCCCTCGCCTACCTGCGCTTCGCCCCGTTCGAGGGCCGCGGGGTGCCCTCGCTGATCACGATCCACAACATGGCCTTCCAGGGCTGGTACGAAGGCCTCGTCTTCCGCGAACTGGGCTTGCCCCGCGAGGCCTGGTCGATCGACGGGGTGGAGAGCTACGGCGGCGTCGGCTTCCTCAAGGCGGGGATGCAGGCGGCCGATGCGATTACCACGGTCAGCCCGACCTATGCCGGCGAAATCCGCAGCCGCGAGTTCGGCATGGGGCTCGAAGGCGTGGTCCTCGCCCGCGGCAACCGGGTGCACGGCATCCTCAACGGCATCGATCCGGCCGAGTGGAGCCCTGCCACCGACCCTCACCTCGCCGCGCGCTATACCGCCGCCAAGCTGTCCGCCCGCGAGGCCAACAAGCGGGCGCTGGAGGCCGAGTTCGGGCTGGACATCGACGACGGGCCGCTGTTCGTCGTGATCAGCCGGCTGACCTGGCAGAAGGGCATCGACGTGCTGATCGAGGCGCTCGATCACCTCGTCGGCCTGGGCGGGCGGCTGGCCTTGCTCGGTTCGGGCGACGCCAAGCTGGTGCGCGACCTCGAGGCCGCCGCCGCGCGGCACCCGGGGCGGATCGGCCTCAGGATCGGCTATGACGAGGCGCTCTCGCACCGGATGCAAGGCGGTGGCGATGCGATCCTCGTGCCCAGCCGGTTCGAGCCCTGCGGCCTCACCCAGCTCTATGGCCTCGCCTATGGCTGCGTGCCGATCGTCGCGCGCACGGGTGGCCTCGCCGACACGGTGATCGACGCCAACCCCGCGGCGCTGGCGGCGGGCGTAGCGACCGGGGTGCAGATGAACGCGGTCGACTATCCCGCCCTGTCGATGGCGATCAGCCGCGCGATCGCGCTCCATGCCCGCCCGCGCGAATGGCAGCGGCTGCAGAAGAACGGGATGAAGGCCGACTTCTCGTGGGATGCGAGCGCCGCCGCCTATGCCGCGCTGTACCGCCAACTACTTGGGACCTCCGCGTGATCAGCGAATACGGCGCGCAGGCCGGTCCTGCCGCCACCCGCTTCACGGTTCGCGCACCCCATGCCGAAGCGGTGGACCTGTGCCTGTTCGATGGCGATGCCGAACAGCGCCACGCCATGGTGCGCGGCGGCGAGGACTGGCGGATCGAGCTGCCGGAGAACCTTGCCGGGGCGCGATATGGCTACCGGGCGAGCGGGTCCTATGCGCCGCAGAGCAACCTCTGGTTCGATCCGGCCAAGCTGCTCGTCGATCCCTATGCGCTGGAGCTGGATCGCCGCTTCACCCAGCACCCGAGCCTGGCGGAATATGGCGTCGACACCGCCGCGCTGGTCCCCCGCGCGATCGTTCCGCCGCCGCTCGCCGAAGCGCCCCGGGAGCCCCCGCGCTTCCACCGCGCCGGCCTGATCTACGAGATCAACGTCCGCGCCTTCACCCGGCTGCACCCCGAGATTCCGCCGCACCTGCGCGGCACTGTCGCCGCCCTCGCCCATCCGGCGGTCCTCGCCCACCTGCGCAAACTCCACGTGACCGTGGTGGAGCTGATGCCGGTGGTCGCCTGGCTGGATGAGCGCCACCTGCCGCCGCTCGGCCTCACCAATGCCTGGGGTTACAACCCGGTCGCCCCGATGGCGCTCGATCTGGGCCTCTGCCCCGGCGGCGTGGCGGAACTGCGCGAGACCGTGGCGGCGCTGCACGCGGCGGGGATCGGGGTGATCCTCGATCTCGTGTTCAACCACACCGGCGAGAGCGACATCCATGGCGGCACGCTGAGCCTGCGCGGCCTCGATCCGCAGGCCTATGCCAGTGCGCCGGACGGCACGCTGATCAACGACACCGGCTGCGGCAACACGCTCGACTTCGCCTATCCCCCCGTCCGCGAGCTGACCCTCGCCACGCTGCGCCACTTCGTGCGCCACTGCGGCGTCGACGGCTTCCGCTTCGACCTTGCCACGGTCATGGCACGTGGCCCCGGCTTCTCGGCCGAGGCGCAGATCTTCACCGAGATCGCGGCGGACCCGCTGCTGGCCGACCGGGTCCTGATCGCCGAGCCGTGGGACCTCGGCCCCGGCGGCTACCAGCTTGGCCGCTTTCCCCCAAATTGGCTCGAATGGAACGACCGCTACCGCGACGACGTCCGCCGCTTCTGGCGTGGCGACGGGACACTCGGCCAGCTCGCCACCCGCCTCGCCGGGTCGTCAGACCAGTTCGGGCTGACCCCGCGCGGCGTGAACTTCCTCGCCGCGCATGACGGCTTCACCCTTGCCGACACCGTCGCTTACGCCCACCGCCACAACGAGGCGAACGGCGAGAACAACCGCGACGGGCATGGCGAGAACTTCTCGTGGAACTGCGGCGTGGAAGGGGAAACCGACGACCCTGCGGTCCAAGCCCGCCGCCGCGCCGATCTCAAGGCGCTGCTGGCCACCCTGTTCGCCTCGACGGGGCCGCTCATGCTCACTGCCGGCGATGAATTCGGCCGGACGCAGCTGGGCAACAACAATGCCTATTGCCAGGACAATCCGCTGGGCTGGGCGGACTGGGAGGGGCGCGACACCGATCTGGAAGCCTATGTCGCCAGCCTCGCTGCGCAGCGCGCCGCCCGTGGTGCGGCATTCGCCGAGTTCCCGCAGGACGGCCAATGGCTCGCCCCCTCAGGCGCGCCGATGACCGCGGCCGACTGGGAAGATCCGGCGGGCGACGGCTTTACCTTCTTCCCGGCCGATCCGGCAGACTATCCCATGCTGTCCCTGAGCCGCAGCGAACGGCGGTTCACCGTGTCCGGATAGGTCAGTGCCCGCGGTGCGGCGGGAGCGACAGGCCCCACTGGATCGCCGCCCCGCGCACGGCGAACCCCGCCGCAACGCTAGCCAGCGCCGCCCAGGGATCGGCCAGCCCCAGCGCCGTCAGCGCCGTGTAGAGCCCCGCCGCACAGGCCGCGGCCGTGACGTAAAGTTCATGCCGCATCAGCACCGAGGGCACACCCGCGGTCACGTCGCGGATCACCCCGCCAAGGCAGGCGGTGATGATCCCCGCCGCCGCGGCCGGGACCGGCGAAATGCCGAACTGCGCCGCCTTGCCCGCGCCGTAGACCGCATAGGCCGCCAGCCCCAGCGCATCGAACCACTCGAGCGCGCGTTCGGGCCACCAGCGCAGCGGGACCACCCACGCCGCGAGCGCCACGGCCACGCAAAGCACGATCGGCGCCGGATCGTGCATCCAGAACACCGGCGCATCGATCAGCAGGTCGCGCAGGGTGCCCCCGCCGGTCGCCGTGATCAGCGCGAAGAAGCAGGCGCCGACGAAGTCCAGCCGCTTGCGCGCCGCGGCCAGCGCACCCGAGGCGGCGAAGACCGAGAGGCCGGCCATGTCGAGCCAGGGCAGGAAGGGTTCGAGCGGCAGGGCCATGAGCTGCTTTTAGCCGGTCAGAGCGACAATTGCACCGGTCGCACCCGCGCGCAATTTGGATACATTTATTCCGCTGCCTGCGCGAAGCCGTCTCCCCTGACCGAGGCGGCGTGGGCATCTGCGTAAGCATGATAGGCTCGCAGGATATGACTGGTCATGATCGCTTCGGCCCAGGCCCCGTCACGCCGGGCGAAGGCGGCAATCAGTTCCTCATGTTCCCGATGGGACCGGGCGAGGGAATCGGCGGTATACTGGTGCGCCGTGCGCCAGACCACGGCCTGCTCCACCAATGCGCCCAGCAGGACGGCAAGCCGGCGTGAGCCTGCCGCTGCCAAAAGCTCGGCATGGAAGGTCCGGTTGCCGTCGAGAAAGCCGGCGATATCCGCGACGGGCTGACTGATTGCCTCCGCAACCCGCTCATTTGCGCGGCGAATTCGCGCCAGCACGGCATCGGTCATCCGCTCCGCCGCGCGGCGGGCAGCGCGCCCTTCGAGCATGGCCCGCAATTCGAAACTGTCGGCCACCTCGTCCAGTGACCAGTCGGCGACGAAGCTGCGCTGGGTGTCGGTCCGCGTGACCAGCAGGTCGCCCTCGAGGCGCCGCAGCGCTTCACGAACCGGCGTCCGGGAGACACCGCAGCGCTCGGCCAGGGCTTCCTCGCCTAGTTGCGCGCCGGCCGGCAGTTCGCCGGACAGGATCAGTCCGCGGATCGCGGCATAGGCGCGCTCGGATGCACGTGACACTTTGGGCACTCCAGCAGGACTTGACCGGTTTCATTTGTATACATTATCATCCTTTTCCATCAAGCCGCGCCAACCCGTGGGGGCACGATAAGAGGCGCGCGGCCGGAACCACGGCGCGGGCCCTCCCGTGTCCGCAACAGGGAGGTTTCGATGCGTCGTTCCCACTGGCTCCTGCTTACCACCGCCTGCACCCTGGCCTGCGCCGCCAGTCCGGCCATGGCCGAGCAGTCCCCGCCGCAGGCCGAGGCTTCCGCTCCAGGCGACGAGGCCGCGATCATCGTCACCGCCCGCCGCCAGAACGAGCGGCTGCAGGACGTGCCCGCCTCGGTCGCCGTGCTGACCGCCGAGGCGCTTCAGCGCACCGGGGCGACCAAGGCGGAAGACTTCGTCCGCCAGACCCCGGGCGTGACCATCGTCACCGGCACGGCCGAGGCCGGCGACACCCAGATCAACATCCGCGGCATCAACGGCGCGCGCGATGCGGAAAGCTCAGTCGCCCTGCTGGTCGATGGCATCCTCAAGACCAACACCGCCCAGCTCAACCAGCCGCAGGGCACGCTGCAGCAGGTCGAAATGCTCAAGGGCCCGCAAGGCGCGATCTACGGCCGCAACGCCGCGGCCGGTGCGATCGTGCTGCAGACGCTGAAGCCGACCGACACGCTGACCGGCGCGGCCAAGGTGTCCTACGCCGAATACAACACGCTCGAAGCCAGCGCCCATATCGCCGGGCCGCTCTCGCCCGATCTCGGCTTCGTGCTTTCGGGCTATGGGTACCGGACCGACGGGTTCTACTACAACATCTTCACCAAGAGCCACACGGTCGACGACAAGCGCAACTGGGCGCTCGACGGGCGGCTGATGTATGGCCAGGGCACGCCGACCCAGCTCGACCTCAAGGCCCGCTACGCGCAGTTCCGCGGCGCTTCGCTGCCGTTCAACGCGGCCTTCCACCTGCCGAACTTCGGCGGCGCCTTCTACGAGAACGTCAACGTCCACCCGTTCAACTTCTACAGCAACATCCGCCCGACCAACGACCAGGACAGCTTCGACATCTCGCTGAAGCTCGACCAACAGCTGTCCGACAAGCTCAAGCTGGTCGCCTGGGCGCTCTATTCCGACGTCAACCAGGATCTCGTCGCCGATGGCACCTCGGCCGACTTCGCGCGCTTCATTTCCGCCAAGGATTCGCGGGTGCAGAGCTCGGTCAACGCCTGCTTCACCAGCACGGCGGCGCTGACCGGCTACAAGGTCAACGCCCCCGGGTTCATCGGCAAGCTCCCGGTTCCGTTCATCTTCGATCCCGTGAACGGTTCGACTTTCGGCCCCTACAGCCCAACCACCTGCGACGGCACGCAGTACCAGCTGCGCAAGCAGAAGGACTTCTCCACCGAAGTCCGCCTGATCGGCGACGCCGGTGCGGTGCAGTGGCAGCTTGGCGCCTATTACCTCAACATCAAGCGCACCGTGGCGGTGAGCCTCGGCGCGGACACCGGCGCGGGGGTGATCAAGGGGCTCTACAACGGCCCGACCTCAGCCAACCCGACCACCCTCCTGCTGGCCGACGAGTTCAAGACCAACGTCTACGCGGCCTTCGCCTCGCTCGAATACAACCCGAACGAGAAGCTCAACGCCGGTGTCGCCGTCCGCTACGACATCGAGGACCGCAAGAGCTCTTCGCTGGTCCCCACGGCGACCGATCCGTTCACCGGCGATCCGATCAACCCGGGCCAGGCCTTCGGCCCGCTCACCCCCAAGCACGCCCGGTTCGAGCAGTTCGAGCCCAAGGTCACCCTCAGCTACAAGCCGTCGAGCGACGTCAACCTCTACGTCAACTGGGGCATCGGCTTCAAATCGGGCGGATTCAACAACCAGGGTTCGGCCCAGCTGATCAAGAACAGCTTCGTCAGCTTCTTCGGGGCCAACGTGAAGGTCGACGACCAGTACCGCAAGGAATGGTCGAGCGCCTGGGAAGCCGGCATCAAGGGACGGGCGCTCGACGGGGCGATCACCTTCGACCTCGCGGGCTACTACACCCAGGTCCACGACATGCAGTTCTTCGAGTTCTTCGTCGGCAGCTTCGGCCTGCTGCGCGTGGTCTCGAACATCGACCGGGTGGACCTCAAGGGGGTGGAATTCTCCACCACCCTGCGGCCCGTGCGCGGCGTGAAGCTGTTCGGCTCGGTCAACGTCACCGACAGCGAGATCAAGAAGAACTCCTCGCGCCCCTATACCGTCGGCAACAAGTCGCCTTATACGGCCGACTACACGCTCAATGTCGGAGCCGAGATCGAGCAGCCCATCGGCGGCAACGGCCTGCGCGCCTATGCCCGGGCGGACTACCGCCTGACCGGGCCGACCTGGTTCCACACCGTCCAGAACCAGTCGATCCCGACGCTGTTCTCAGGGCTCCTGCCGATCTCGGCGCTGAAGGCGCCCTCGTTCGTCGGCGACGGCAAGTACGATGTCGCCCGGCGCGACGCCTTCGGCATCGTCAATGCCAGGATCGGCATTCAGAACGACCGCTTCGGCTTCTCGGTCTTTGCCAACAACCTGTTCGACAAGCAGTACCTCGCCGAGGTGATAACCGCGGTGGAATTCGGCGGTTCGTTCATCACGCCCGGCACGCGGCGGATGGTGGGTGCCGAAGCCAGCGTGAAGTTCTGAGTTCTCGATCGAAGGCCGGACTGCCACCCCGCAGGCCGGCCTTCGCGGTCACCGTCCTGTTCGCACGGACATCGGCTCTGGCAGATCGCCTAGGCCATAAACCTTCCGCCGTTGGCGAGCAGGCACTGACCGGTGACGAACGAGCTGTCCGGCCCGGCGAAGAACGACACGACCCCGGCGATCTCCTCCACGCGGCCCATGCGGCCCATCGGGATGTCGGCGATCGATCGTTCGAACTGCTCTTTCTGGGCCTGCTGCGGCGTGCGCACGTGGGGCACGTCGATGAATCCGGGAGCGACCGCGTTCACGTTAACCCCGAACGGAGCCAATTCTCGCGCCATGGTCTTGGTGAGGGCGATCACCCCGGCCTTGCCCGAAGAGTACCCCGATGACAGTCGGCTGCCGATGTAGGCCGCTTCCGAGGCGATGCTGATGATCCGGCCCGTCCGCCGCTCGCGCATCGATGGCACCACCATCCGCGAGGCATAGATGGTCGCCTTGAGATTGAGGTCGATGAGCCAGTCGAGCACGTCGAGATCGGCTTGCCAGAACTCCGCCGCGCGGGCGCGCCCGGACATTCCGACATTGTTGACGAGGATGTCGACCGGCCCGAGCTCGGCCGCGACCCGGCCGAACGCCGCCTCGATCTGTTCGCGTGCCAGGAAATCGACCACCAGCGCGGTAATGCCGCGGCCGAGGGCTTCGATCTCGGGCACGAGGCTGCGCAGGCCGTCCTCATCACGATCCATCAAGCACAGGTCGTTTCCGTCCTGCGCCAGCCGCTTGGCCGTCGCCCGCCCGATCCCGCTCGCCGCCCCGGTCACCACTGCCAACCTGGCGCCCATCATTCATCCTCCAACGGTATTGTGCGGGCGATGCGGGCCAGGCGAGTGCGTGTCAACGCCCGCGCCGCAGTGAAAGATGTTGTCGGTGGGGGATGGTGCGGTACTCGTCAGCTATGTCCATGTGACAAGCGGAAAGGAAGGCAGCTCGATGTCGAGAATTCCCTATCCGGCAGCTGGTGCCGCATTGGCGGGGCCCGACGGCCGCCCGGTGCTCAACGTCGTGCGCATGATGGAGCACCTTCCGCCCGGCGTGCTCGAGCCGTTCAAGGCGCTCGGACAGGCCGTTCTCTGGAAGGGCACGGTGGACCCGGCGCTGCGCGAGATGGCGATCGTGCGCGTCGGCTACCTGCTCGATGCGCCCTACGAGGTCCACCATCACGCCGCCTTCGCGCGGGCCGTCGGCGTTACCGTACAGCAGCTCGCCGAGCTGAGCGGCCGGGGTGAGCTGCCCTCGCTCGATCCTTGCCAGCGCGCCGCGATCGCGCTGGTCGACGAGCTCGTCATCGGCGGGAAGCCCACCGAGGCCACCATGGCTGGCGTCAGCCAATTCCTCGACGACCAGCAGCTGATCGAACTCGTCGTCGCGGTGGGCTACTACCGAATGGTCTGCAATTTCCTGGCGGTGACCGGGATCGAGGTCGAGGAATTTACCCTCGGCACCGCCGGCCCCGGCAGCGTGTCCACCTAGCCAAGCACAGCTCCGCTCAGGACCAGCCGTCCTGCTCCTCGAGGCTCTGCGCCAGTTCGCCGATCACCCGGTAGCAATCGAGCACCTCGCCGACCGAGCTGTTCGGCTCGCGCCCTTCGCGGATCGCGGCGACGAATTCGCGGTCCTGCAGCTCGATGCCGTTCATCGAGACATCGACCTTGCTGACGTCGATCGGCTCTTCCTTGCCGTTCACCAGGTCGTCGTAGCGGGCGATGTAGGTCGCGCTGTCGCCGATGTAGCGGAAGAAGGTGCCCAGCGGCCCGTCGTTGTTGAACGAGAGCGAGAGGGTGCAGATCGCACCGGTTTCGGCCTTCAACTGGATCGACATGTCCATCGCGATGCCGAGTTCGGGATGCTTCGGCCCCTGGATGGCGTTGGCCCGGACGATCCGGCCCGACTGGTAGGCGAAGAGGTCGATGGTATGCGCCGCGTGGTGCCACAGCAGGTGATCGGTCCACGACCGCGGCTCGCCCTTGGCGTTCATGTTATTGCGGCGGAAGAAGTAGGTCTGCACGTCCATCTGCTGCAGGTTGAACTCGCCCGCGACGATCCGGTTGTGCACGTACTGGTGCGAAGGATTGAAGCGGCGGGTGTGGCCGACCATGCAGACCAGCCCGGTTTCCTTCTGCTTGGCGACGACCGCCTCGGCATCGGCCCAGGAATCGGACAGCGGGATCTCCACCTGGACGTGCTTGCCCGCCTCCATGCAGGCGATCGCCTGGGCGGCGTGCATCTGGGTGGGGGTGCACAGGATCACGGCATCGACATCGTCACGCGCCAGGGCGTCGGCCAGTTCGGTGGACGAATGGCGCGCGCCATACTTCTGGGCGACCGCGGCGGCCTGTTCGCCGGTGCGGCTAATGATCGAGACGATCTCCACGCCGGGGATGTTCTTCAGGCCGTCGAGGTGCTTCTCGCCGAAGGCGCCGGCGCCCGCGAGGGCAATGCGCAAGGGTTGGGTCATTGGGCTGGCTCCAGAACGATGTGGCCGATGGCCGTATTGCTGCAGGGAATGTGATAGTGCCGGTGGAGGCAGCGGGTCGCGTGGCCGAGCGCACCGCGCATGATCAGCCACATCACCATCTCGATCCCTTCCGAGCCGGTCTCGCGCAGGTATTCGATGTGGGGGATGTGGCGCGCCGCCTGGCTGTCGCCCACCAGCAGGTCCATGAACCTGTTGTCCCACTCACGGTTGAGCAGGCCAGCGCGCGGGCCCTGGAGCTGGTGGCTCATGCCGCCCGTGCCCCAGATCTGCACCTTGAGGTCTTCCGGGTAGCTCGCGACCGCGCGGGCGATCGCCTCGCCCAGCAGCCAGCAGCGGTTGCCCGAGGGCACCGGATAGGTGACGACGTTGACCGCCAGCGGGATCACCTTGCACGGCCATTGCGCCGGTTGGTCGAACATCATCGAGAGCGGCACGGTGAGCCCGTGGTCCACGTCCATCTCGTTGATGATGGTCATGTCGAAATCGTCGAGGATCAGGCTCTGGGCAATGTGCCAGGCAAGGTCGGGATGGCCGATCACGTCGGGCACCGGGCGCGGGCCCCAGCCCTCGTCGGCCGGCTTGTAGCGCTCGCCCGTGCCGATCGCGAAGGTCGGGATGATGTTGGCGTCGAAGGCCGAGGCGTGGTCGTTGTAGACGAGGATCACCACGTCGGGCTTCTCGCGCTTCTCCCACTCGCGCGTCCATTCGTAGCCCTTGAAGATCGGGCCGAAATAGTCGTCGCCGGTCTTGCCCTGGTCCACCGCCACGCCGAGCAGCGGCACGTGGCTCGAACCCACGCCTGCGGTTATGAGCGCCATGTCAGCCCTTCCCTTCGGCGGCCGCGCGGTTCGCCTTGATCGAGCGGTTGCCCTCCGGGCTGCGGCCGCCCTCGAGCATCATCTGGCGGTATTCGGGGAAGGTCATGTCGGTCATCGTCGAACAGGCCTCGGCGAAGGGGATGCCATCGGTCGAGAAGATCTTGGACATGAAATAGATGTTTCCCCCAAGGTCGAGCAGGCGGTTGTAATCGCGCGCCAGCACGGCCTGCTTCTGGTCCTCGCTGAGCGGCCACTGATCGAGATAGGCGCGCTCGCCGGCCTTCCACTTCTCGCGGTTCTCCGGCTTCATCAAGCTCATCGCGAACTGGTTGAGATGATAGCCCTGCCGCGCCCGCGCGGCGGTGTAGATCCGGGTTCCGGGGATATCCTCGAACTGGGCAAGATATTCGTGGATGTCGGAATGCGGCGTGGTCACGATTCGTCGCTCCAGGTGTAGGCGAGCGGCGCTTCGCGGAAGGCGAAGCGATCGAGGTGGCTCGCAATCACGCCGCGCATCCGCTCGGCGCCTTCGGCATCGGGGGTTTCGAGCCGGATCGCGACGCCGTCCGGCTGAGCGGTGAAGCTGGCGCGGGTGGTCTCGCTGAACGGCACCTCGCCCACGCCATCGGCGTAGGAGGTGGCGAACTTGTGGCTCCAGTGCTTGACCAGCTGCTGGATGTAGCGGTCGGCCGAAGCGGTCGGCGCGAAACCCCTGGTGATCATGCGGCGGCTCCTTGTAGTTCACCTTGCTGCGCGGCAATTGCCCGCGCGATCATCTGGCGGGCGCGCACCCCGCCCTCGTCAATGCGGTAGGCGGAAAGCTTGAGGTCGGGGTTGGCGGCGATCGCCTGCTGCTGGGCCTCGAGGATTTCCTTGTCCTGCGCGAAAACCCCGCCCTGCTGGCGCTTGAACCGCTCGGTAAAGCCGGAGTCGGCCACGTCGAAGTTGCGCGCCATGCCCCAGAAGTAGTGATGGCTGGTTTCGGTTTCCGGCGTCATGAAATCGATCACCACGCCGCGCACGCCCTGGTCGTGACTGTCGATCGTCGCCCCGGCTCCAACCGGTGCCACGCCGACGTCGATCATCACCGAGGCGGGAAGCAGGAATTGGCAGACCTGCCAGCGATCCACCGGCCCGTCCTGCTTCAGCGCCTCGCGCCAGAACGGCGGCGCCTCGATGCCCGGCATCCACCGCCGGACGCAGACGCTCTGCCCATCGGCCACGGTCTCGATCGGCGCTTCCAAGATTTCTGGCTGGCCGATCGAACCGGCATGGACGTAGGTCTCATGAGTGAGGTCCATCAGGTTGTCGATCATCAGCCGGTAATCGCAGGCGACGTGGTAATGGTCGCCGGCGAAGGTCCAGCCCGGCGTCGAACAGGGCCACAAGTCCGGGATCAGCGCCGGGTCGGCCTTGGCCTTGTCGCCCACCCAGACCCAGACGAACCGGTGCCGCTCGTGAACGACGTAGGTCTCCACGCAGATCTTGCGGTTCACCGGATCGGTGCGGATCGGCATTTCCTCGGCCACGCCATCGGGGCCGAGCTTGAGTCCGTGGTACTTGCAGCGGATCGAATCGCCCTCCCGCAGGCCCATCGACAGCGGCAGCAGCCGGTGCGGACAGGCGTCGCGCATGGCGACGAGGCTGCGATCGAGCTTGCGGTAGAACACCATGGGCACGCCGCAGATCGTCCGCGCCAGGGGGCCGCCGTCGATCTCGGCGTCCCAGGCGGCGACATACCAGGCGTTGTTCTGCCAAGTGGTCACAGCCCGCGCTCCTTCAGCCGGGCATCGAGCCGCGGAAATACCCGCCGGGCATTGCCCTCGAAAATCGCGTGGCGCTCTTCCGGGGTGATGTCGAGCGCGTCGATATAGCGCTTGGTGTCGTCGAAGTAGAACCCGGTGGTCGGGTCGATCCCGCGCACGGCGCCGACCATCTCGCTGCCGAACAGGATGTTCTTGTTGTCGATCACGTCGCCCAGCAGGTCGATCCCCGGCTGGTGGTAGACGCAGGTATCGAAGAACACGTTGTTCATCAGATGGCTCTGCAGATCGGGCTTCTTGAGCATGTCGGCAAGGCCGCGATAGCGCCCCCAGTGGTAGGGCACCGCGCCCCCGCCGTGGGGGATGATGAACCGCAGGCTGGGGAAGCGGCTGAACAGGTCGCCCTCGAGCAGCTGCATGAAGGCCACGGTATCGGCGGCGATATAGTAGCCGCCGGTGGCGTGCATCGCCGGGTTGCACGAGCCCGAGACGTGGATCATCGCCGGCACGTCGAGCTCGCACATGGCCTCGTAGAACGGGAACCAGTAGGGATCGGTCAGCGGCGGGTGGGTAAAGCGCCCGCCGCCGGGATCGGGGTTCAGGTTGCAGCCGATGAAGCCCATCTCGCTCACGCAGCGGCGCAGCTCGGCGACCGAGCTGGTCATGTCGGCCTCGGGCGACTGCGGGAGCATGCACACGCCGGCGAAGGTCTCCGGGAACAGGCCGACGACGCGGCCGATCAGGTCGTTGCAGACCTGCGCCCATTTCACCGCCACCGACTGGTCGCCCACGTGCGGGGCCATGGCGCTGGCGCGGGGGGAAAAGATCGTCAGGTCCGCCCCGCGCTCCTTGATCAGGCGCAGCTGGTTGGCCTCGATCGTTTCGCGGATCTCGTCATCCGATATCGCCGGATAGGGCGGCGCGGGCTGGCCGGCCTTGAAGGCGGCCTTCTGCTCCTCGCGCCAGGCGTCGTGGGCCTTGGGGAGCACGGTGTAGTGCCCGTGGCAGTCGATGACGAGGCTCAACGCGTCTCTCCTTCGTGTCCGATCAAAAGGTCGCGGCGCCCGGCCATTGCCTGCTGGCGTCGTACAGTGCCGGTGGTCATCATCGGCTCAACGCCCAGCTCGGTGAGAGTGGCCGCCGATTCCGACATTTCCGCGGCGCGGCGGGCGCCATGCGTGACCATCCGCTCGATGTTGTAGGCCGACCGCTCGCGCCAGGGCAGCGCCTTCTGGCTGGCGTCGAGCGAGGCGAGGACCTCGTCGGTCACCCCGGCCGCCTCGGCGGCGAGCATCATCTCGGCGGTCAGCGCCTCGATCCCCTTGACCATGACCGAGCGGATCATCTTGATCGCGCTGGCCCGGCCGATCTCGTCGCCGACCACCCGCGTATTGCCGAAGCCCGCCGCGCGCAGCAGCGCCTCGGCCGCCCGGGCCTCTGCGCCCGACAGCAGCAGCGGCACCTTCAGGCGCGCGGGGTTGACCGGGGCGAGCACCGCCACGTCGACATAGCGACCGCCGGCCGCCGCAACGGCCTGAGCCGCCTCGCGCTTGGAACCGGGCGAGACCGAGTTCATGTCGCACCACACCGCGCCGGGCGTCAGCAGCGGCGCATAGGCGCGCGCCGCCGCCAGGGCCTGGTCAGCCGTCACCAGCGAGAGCACCAGCGGCGCCCCGGCCAGTGCCGCCGCAGGGCTGTCTGCCGCAGCCAGCCCCAGCCCTGCCGCCGCCGTTCGACGCTCCGCCAGAAGATCCCACGCCGCAGCGGCCGCACCCCATTCGGCGGCCGCCGCGAAGGTCGCGCCGGCTTCTCCGAATCCAATTAGGGCGAGCTTGCGTTCCATGCCGCAAATCTGCGCCCCGCCCCCGCGGGCGACAAATCGAAAAGCGGCGCGGCCCATAAGTCCAGGCTATTCCTCGTTCGAATTGCGCGCCGCGGCGAATGGTCCCGCTACTCGGCCCCCGCTTCTTGACGAAGATCAAGTTCAGCTGCCCCCGGCCCTGCCAGCCCACGAGCATGTCCAGCGAGGGAGCAGCAATCATGCCTCCAACCAGCCCCAAGTCCGCTGCGGAGCCAATTCCCGGCACGACCCTGTTCGACGGCCAGGCGGCCGCCAAGGGCTATCAGCTCAACGCAATGTGCTTTTCCTTCAACGAGGCCGCCAACCGCGCCGCCTTCCTCGCCGACGAGGAGGCCTACTGCGCCCGTTACGGCCTGACGCCGGAGCAGCGCGCGGCCGTGGCCAAGCGCGACGTGCTCGGCATGATCGCCGCCGGGGGCAACATCTACTACCTCGCCAAGCTCGCCGGCATCTTCGGCCTCAACGTCCAGGACGTCGGCGCCCTGCAGACCGGCAAGACGGTCGACCAGTTCAAGGCCATGCTGCTCGCGCAAGGGCAGGGCCAGTCCTATGAGGAGGCCGCAAATGGCTGAGATCGTCGGCGCCTATTTCACCAGTCACGTCCCCGCGATCAGCGGCGCGATCCACCGCGGCGACCAGCAGCAGCCCTACTGGAAGCCCTTCTTCGACGGCTTCATCCGCGTCCACGAATGGCTGGCCGCGATGAAGCCGGATGTGGCCGTGGTCTTCTCCAACGACCATGGCCTCAATTTCTTCCTCAACGCCATGCCCACCTTCGCGGTCGGCGCGGCGAGCGAATACGCCAATGCCGACGAAGGCTGGGGCCTGCCGCTCTACAAGACCTTCAAGGGCCACCCCGAACTGTCGTGGCACGTGATCGAGCAGCTCGTGGCCGACGAATTCGACCCGGTCACCTGCCAGCAAATGCTGGTCGATCACGCGGTCTCGATCCCCTTCGAACTGGCCTACCCCGGCGCGCAGGAGTGGCCGGTGCGGCTGGTCCCGATCGGGATCAACACCGTGCAGCATCCACTGCCCTCGGCGAAACGCTGCCTCGCGCTCGGCCGCTCGGTCCACCGCGCGCTGGCTTCGTGGCAGGGGGCGGAACGGATCGTCGTCATCGGCACCGGCGGCCTGTCGCACCAGCTGGATGGCGAGCGCGCGGGCTTCATGAACCCGGACTACGATCGCTTCTGCCTCGACCACCTCGCCGCCGATCCCGATGCGCTGACCGGGCATTCGATCGAGGTAATGGTGCGCCTGTCCGGCACCCAGGGCGTCGAAGTGCTCAACTGGATCGCCGCCCGCGGCGCGCTGGGCCCCGGCGCGGTCGAGGTTCACCGCAACTACCACATCCCGATCTCGAACACGGCGGCGGCAACGCTGCTGCTCGAACCCGCCTAGCCGGCGGCGCTGCGCAGCTCCTGCAGGAACTCGGCCTGGACCACGGTCGGCCGCCACGAGGCGCGCGTGGTCACGCCGATGGTCCGCTCCTGCCCCGCCGGCGCATGGCCGAGCGAGACCAGCCAGCCAGCCTCCAGCTCCACCGCCACCTGGTCGGGCGAGAGCAGCGTCAGCAGGTCGCTGTCGATCAGGAGCTGGCGGATGGTCATCACCGAACCGCTCTCGATCGGCACCTCCGGCGGCTCCAGGCCGGCAGAGGTGAACATCCGCTCCCAGGTGCGCCGCAGCGGCGCGCCCGGTCCGGCGACGACCCAGGGATAGCGCGCCAGCTCGGCCAGTTCCGGCGTCCTGTCCGGACCTATGGCCTGCTCCAGCGGGTGGCCCTTGCGGGCGACGATCACCGGCTGGTCGCGGAACAGCTCTTCCTGCGCGAGGTCAGGCTCCAGCAGCGGCTCGCGCAGGGCGCCGACCATCATGTCGATCACCCCGTTGCGCAGCGGCTCGACCAGCTCCGCGCGCGAGCCTTCGACGATCGAAATCCGCACCTGCGGATGCCGCCGGAGGAACTGCGCCACGGCGGCCGGCAGCACTTTGGCGCGCGAGAGCGGCATGGCGCCGACCACGATCCGCCGCGTCTCGTGGCCCTTCAGCGCCTCCAGCTCGGCGAAGCCCGCCTGCAGTTCCAGCCGCGCCAGCCGGAAGGCGCGCACCATCGCCGCCCCGGACTCGGTGAGGACCACGGCCTTGCCGCGCCGGTCGACCAGCCGCCGGCGCAGCGAGAGCGAGAGATCGGCCACGGCGCGGTGCAGCGAGGGCAGCGACAGCCCTGTCTCCATCGCGGCGGCCTTATAGCTGCCGCTGTCGGCCAGGGCGAGCAGGGCCCGCAGCCGCGACATGGTCACCTGCGGGCTGGCGATATGGTCGCTCGCTGCGCGGAGGCGCGGCACCAGCAGGTCGGCGGCGGCGGTCGGCACCATGCCGTCGTGCCGCCGCTCGAACAGCGGCAGGCCGACCGCTCCTTCGATCCGCGCGAGGGCTTGGGTCAGCGCCGGCTGGGTCAGGTTGACCGCCTGGGCCGCGGCGCTCATCGTGCCCAGCTCGGCGATCTTGGCCACCGCAGCGAGGTGGCGCAGGTTCATATCCCACAGGTCCATGGCAACGATCTTTAGCAAAAACTAATCGCCGCGCCAGACATTCGCCTTTCGCCTGTTGCTGCGCGGGCGCATCTGTTCGCCTGACAGAGATTGAGCGGAGAAGGTCATGAGCGGTATCGTCGTCCAGAACATCGAACGCGCCGCGCCCGAGGTGATCGACGGGCTTGCCGCCTGCGGCGTCGCCACGGTCCACGAGGCGCAAGGCCGGATCGGCCTGCTCGCCGCCTATATGCGCCCGATCTATTCCGGCGCGCGCGTCGCCGGCTCCGCCGTCACCATCAGCGCGCCTCCGGGCGACAACTGGATGGTCCACGTCGCCATCGAACAGCTCAAGGACGGCGACATCCTGCTGCTCGCCCCCACCTCCCCCTGCGAGGACGGCTATTTCGGCGACCTCCTCGCCACCAGCGCCCAGGCGCGCGGCTGCAAGGGCCTGATCATCGACGCCGGCGTGCGCGACGTGCGCGACCTGAAGGAGATGGACTTTCCCGTGTGGTCCAAGCGCGTGTTCGCGCAAGGCACGATCAAGGCCAGCCTCGGCAGCGTGAACGTCGATGTGATCTGCGCCGGCGCGCTCATCCGCGCGGGCGACGTGATCGTCGCCGACGATGACGGCGTGTGCGTGGTGCGGCGGGCAGACGCCGCTTCGGTGCTGGAAAAGGCGCTGGCGCGCGAAGCGGCGGAGGAAGGCAAACGCCGCCGGCTTGCCGCAGGCGAGCTCGGGCTCGACATCTACCGCATGCGCGAAAAGCTCGCGGCGATGGGCCTCGTCTATGAATGACGGCGTACCCTGCATGTGGATGCGCGGAGGTACGTCGAAGGGCGGCTTTTTCCTCGCCTCGGACTTGCCCGCCGACGCCTCAGCACGCGACGCTTTTTTGCTGCGCGTCATGGGTTCGCCCGACCCGCGCCAGATCGACGGCATGGGCGGCGCGGATCCGCTCACGAGCAAGGTCGCCTTGGTCTCGCCCTCGACGCGCGAAGGCGTGGATATCGACTATCTTTTCCTGCAGGTCTTCGTCGATCAGGCGATCGTGACCGACGCGCAGAATTGCGGAAACATGCTCGCCGGTGTCGGCCCCTTCGCGATCGAGCGCGGACTCGTCGCGGCCGCCGAGGGCGAGACGCGAGTTTCGATCTTCATGGTCAATACCGGCCAGATCGCCGTCGCGACGGTTGCGACGCCGGGTGGATGCGTGACCTATGACGGTGCCGCGCGGATCGACGGCGTGCCCGGCACTG
>Ga0068855_100002479_pt1 | contig 22762 bp, 18 predicted proteins | sample KBSCornC52_FD_66592 | JGI IMG/M metagenome (GOLD analysis project Ga0068855, IMG submission 66592) | Corn rhizosphere microbial communities from Kellogg Biological Station, Michigan, USA - KBS Corn C5-2 | ecosystem: Host-associated > Plants > Roots > Rhizosphere > Soil ...
GAGGCGCTTACCGTGCGCGCTCCCGAAAAACTCTCTTTCGCGGCGATGATGGTCGCGTGCGTCGGCGACGGTCTTTGAACTCCCTAGCACTTTTCGAAATTCTGCTGAGGTTTATTTAAGGGAATGGAGGAAAGGGAGGTCTGCGGTCGGCAGCGAAGGAAGAAACTAAGGTCTTCGGCCAGAAAGCTCCATCAACGCACTCTTCTCTGGCCGAAGACTGAAGACCGTAGACCGAAGACCAATCTCACTACTTCACCAACCACTCCAGCGGATTCAACGCCTGCTTGCCGCGCCGGATTTCCAGATAGAACCCCGAGCGTCCGTTGACACCGGTATCACCGGCCGCGGCGATCACGTCGCCCGCAGATACGTCTTCGCCTACTTTCTTGTACAGCTGCTCGCCATGGCCGTAGAGCGTCATGTAGCCGCCTCCATGATCGACGACCACAAGGAGTCCTAGGCCCGGCAACCAATCGGCGTAGACCACGCGGCCGTTCAATGGCGCTCGAATCGGTGCATCGCGCTCGGTGCCGATGACGACGCCTTGCCACTTGAGTGGACCACCGGAACGCAATTGACCGAATCGCGCGAGCACCTCGCCGCGCGCGGGCCAGGGCAACTTACCTTTGGTGCGCTCGAACGGTTGGCGGCCAAGCAACGGAAAATCTTGCAGCGCTCGGCGCAACTCTTCCACCAAGCGTTCGAGCGCTGCGGCATCGCGTTGCAATTGCGCAAGCTCGTCGCCGCGCGACTGAATACGTGTCTGGATGGCTTCCAACGCCTGCGCTCGGCGGTCGCGCGCCTGCGAAAGCGACGAAGCTTGTTGCTGGTTATTCGCCTCGAGCGCACGCAAGCGCTCGGTTTCCTTGCCGATGGACTCTCTCAGTAAATCGAGATGCGCCACATGATCGCGAATCATCGCAATTCGCTCGGCGCGGGCGCGGCTGAAGTAGGCGTAGTACTCGCTCATCCGACCAAGCTCGGCGGGATCTTGCTGATTGAGGAGCAGCTTGAGGGGCTCTTCAGGCCCGTTCATATACGCAACACGCAACTCTCGTGCGAGCGAATCGCGCTCGGCAGCCACTTGCGCTTCGGCCTGTGTGTGCTCTTCCTCCAACTCGCGTAGCTTGCGTTCGCTGGCCTGACGCTGCGTTCGGATGGCCGACAGACGCTCGCGCGCACCTTGAATCTGCAGATCCGCTTCCTTGAGTTGGCCCGAGAGCGTGTCGCGCTTCTCGCTATCGCGATGAATGGCTTTGCGAATGTTCTCGATGCGGCTGCGCACCTGCTTGAGCTCGGCTTCCTTCTCCGCAGGCTTGGGCGCACCGGCCGCAAACGCGAGATGCAGTGCCGACAAGAGCGTGGCCAAGATCGCAGCAACGAACAGCGACTGTTTGCGGCCTCGAACCGCAACAGCGCGGGCCGCATCGCAGTCGATCTGGGCCGGCCGCGGTGGACTGGTATACTTCACGCCCTTTTTTATCAGGCTCGCGGCCCCATGAATCGACTCGTGGAGTATTCCACCCATCACCCGTATCTCGTTATTGCGACGATCATTGTCGCCGTTTTAGCGTTGATATTCGAGCTGCGATCGCGCGGCAAAGGATCGACCACCGTGGGCGCTACCGACGCCGTGCGTCTACACAACCAAGGGGCTCTGATCCTCGACGTTCGCGACAACGAGCAATTCGCGTCCGGACACATTATCGATGCCCGCAACATCGCGCACGACAAATTGAAAGAAAGTCTCGATACACTGAAGAAATACCGTGACAAACCCGTCATCGTTTGTTGCGAGAGCGGTGCGGCCTCGGCCGCGGCCGTGAAAGAACTCAGGGCTCAGGGATTCGGTAAAGCCGTTAATTTGCGCGGCGGACTCGCGGCTTGGCGTCAAGACAATCTTCCGCTCGTAGCCGGCAAAGAAGCGAAACGCGCATGAACGATTCAGCCGAAGTAGTGATGTACTCGACCGCGTGGTGTCCGTATTGTGATCGGGCGCGCGCGCTCCTCAAACGCAAGGCCGTGCCGTATAAGGAAATCAAAGTCGACGAAGAGCCCGAGCAACGCGCCATCATGCTCGAGCGCAGCGGCGGACGGCGTAGCGTTCCGCAAATTTTCATAGGCGCTCGTCATATCGGCGGCTTCGATGACATGTATGCACTAGAGCGTGCCGGGGAGCTCGACGCGCTGCTCGGTTCGAGCACGCCGCAGAGCTAATTGGGTTGCTCTAGCCCGATCGCTAACGACTCGCAAACTACTATTTCAGAGGACTCCATGGCCGACGAAACCCCACAAGCTGTCGATCCGAACGCACCGCAGTTCGCACCGCAAGCCGTGTATGTGAAGGATCTATCGTATGAAGCACCGCAAGGGCCGCGGCTGCCCGGCAACGGCGTCAACCCTACGATCAATCTCAATCTCAACACCACAGTGAACGAGCTGAGCCCGGAGTTACGCGAGGTGGTGTTGACCGTCAACGTTCAAGCCGTGATCGGCGACAAGACGTTGTGGCTGGTCGAGCTGCAGCAAGCAGGCGCATTTGCCGTGCGCAACGTTCCCGCAGCGGATTTGCAGCGTCTCATGGGCATTTATTGCCCGAGTTATCTGTTGCCTTACGCGCGTCAGACTGTTTCCGATTTGCTGCTCAAAGGCGGCTTTCCGCCGTTCTTGTTGCCGCCGGTCAACTTCGAAGTGTTGTTCGACCAGGCGCAGCAACAGGGTCAACCGCAGGCTGCGCAAAGCGCCGCCGCGTTGAACTAAAACGCTATGGCTGTGCCCACGGCGCAGCCCGCACACGAGCCGGTTGCCGTTCTCGGCGCCGGTTCCTGGGGTACCGCTCTCGCCATTCAGTTCGCGCGCATGGATCGCGTGGCGTGCCTTTGGGGCCGCAATGCGGAGCAGTTGCAGGAATATGAGCGGGAGCGGACGAACCGCCGTTATTTGCCCGGCGCGCCGTTTCCGGCTCGATTGCACATCGAACCCGATCTGGAAACGACGATTGCAACGTGCACCGACATCCTCATTGCAGTGCCGAGTCATGCGCTGCGCGCACTTCTCGAGCAAATCGCACCTTATATGCGTCCGGGTCTGCGCGTGGCCTGGGCGACCAAGGGCTTTGAATTGTCGACCGGCAAATTACCGCACGAAGTCGCGCAAGAAACGCTCGACGATCGCGTGCCGTTGGCCGTGATCTCGGGGCCCACGTTCGCAAAAGAAGTCGGCGCAGGCTTGCCCACCGCCATGACCGTAGCGGCAACCGACCAAGCGTTTGCATTAGCACTCGCGCAAAGCTTGTCCGGCCTCAACTTTCGCGTTTATACATCGAGCGACTTGATCGGCGTCGAAGTCGGCGGCGCAGTCAAGAACGTGCTCGCCATCGGCGCTGCTATTTCGGATGGCTTAGGATTCGGCGCTAACACAAGAATCGCACTGATCACCCGCGGATTAGCGGAAATGACGAGGCTGGGTGTTGCACTCGGCGCGCAACGCGAAACTTTCATGGGACTCGCGGGGTTGGGCGATCTAGTCCTCACTTGCACCGATGACCAATCGCGCAATCGCCGCTTCGGCCTCGCGCTTGCCGCGGGGAAAAACGTCCAAGATGCACAACACCTCATCGGCCAAGTGGTCGAAGGCGTGTTCGCCGCCAAAGCCGTGCGCGAAGTCGCCGCAAAACTCAAAGTGGAAATGCCGATCTGCGAACAGGTCTATCGCGTCGTGCATGAAGGCGTTGCGCCAAAACTCGCCGTGAAGGAGTTGATGGCGAGGGAGATCAAGGCGGAGTGACGACCTTGGGTCTCGCAAACTTCGCATTCAACGCTCCGCGTTGAGAAATCCCCGCTGCCTCCACGCTTCGAACACAATCACCGCGACTGCATTCGAGAGATTCAAGCTGCGGTTGTTGGCCATCATGGGAATTCTGATGCGACGCTCGGACGGGTGTGCGTCCAGCACCGACTGAGGCAAGCCACGGGTTTCCGGTCCGAACAAGAACACATCACCGGCTTGGTACTCGATCGTGTCGTAGCGTTGCGAGCCGCGGGTCGAAATGGCAAACCAGCGTTGCGTAGCGAGCGTCGTTTGACAGGCTTCGAGTGTGGGCCAAGTTCGTACCGTCGCGAGTTCGTGATAATCGAGACCCGCGCGCCGCACTCGTTTCTCATCGAGCTCGAATCCAAGCGGTTCGATGAGATGCAGCCGCGCCCCGCAATTCGCACTCAAGCGAATCACATTGCCCGTGTTGGGCGGAATCTCGGGTTGATAGAGGACGATGTTGAACATGGTTGGCAAGGGGTTAGGAGTTAGCGGTTAGGCGTTAGTCCGGATTAGTCCGACGGCAGCTTGCTCGCGTGGCAGAAACATCGCCCTCTCTGGACTAACTCCTAACTCCTAACTCCTAACTCCTAACCCCTAACCCCTAACTCCTGCACCAACACCCTCTGCGTCGGATACGCAAACTCAATCCCTTCTCGTTCAAAGCTTTCCAAAATCCTGAAGCTGATGGCTTGTTGCGCATTCATCATCAGCGTGTAGTCGGGATTCAAGACGAAGAACACGGCTTCGAAGTTGAGCGACGAGGGGCCGAATTCCTTGAAGTGGCAGCGCTCGAGGCGGACTTGGGGCTCGGCGCGAATGGCGGCTTCGACGAGACCGGCGATGCGTTCGAGCTTGGGACGCGGTGTTTCGTAAGTCACACCTATGTTCAAGATGCTACGGCGTTCTTCCATGCGGCCGTAGTTGCGCACGCGGCTTTTCAAGATGTCCGCGTTGGCAAGAATGATCTGCTCACCGGTGACGCTTCGCAGTCGCGTGCTCTTGATGCCGATGTGTTCGACCCGGCCTTGGCAATCACCGATGGCCAAGCTGTCGCCCACGGCAAAGGGTTTGTCGAGTGTGATCGATAGCGACGCGAGCAAGTCGCCCAGAATCGTCTGCACCGCCAACGCGACTGCGATGCCGCCGACACCGAGGCCCGCAACCAGTGTGGTGATGTTGACGCCGAGATTGTCGAGCGCGAGTAGAAACGCGAGCGACCAAATGATGGCTCGCGCGATGAATTTGAGAACCGTCAAAGAGCTGGCGAAACCGGCGTCTTGCTCACCGCGACGCGTCTGTTGACGCTCGATAGAGAAATCGATCGCCACCATGGCCCAGCGACCGATCTGATACCAAACACCAATGATGATCAGGGTACCGAGGACCCGATGCACGTGCGGATCGAGCGTCAAAAATCGTTCGGCCAGATTGAGCGCGGCAACGAGCACGAACAACCGACTCGTATGCGCCAGCAGTCGCAGCAACAACTCGACCGCGACCAGTTTGTGGGTAGCGCTTACGGAACGCGCCAAACGCGAGAGATAACTTTTGATCAGCGGCAGCACCGTGAACGTGATGCCGAACGCCACTGCAGCGAATAGCCAATCGCGCAACGGGTTGTCGAGCAGTCGAACGGAAGCTAGCTCGTGAATATCGTTCATAGCGTAATGATAGCGCGGAGATCGCGGTTGGCTCGCAGTCCAGTCAGATGAGACGTTCGCGAAACGTCACCCGTCATTGCGAATCCTTCGCGTCGGCGCGGCTTGATTATGTGGAGCTGGTCCGCGGTCTGCGGCCAGAGAGAAGTCGTAGCCGTCAAAGATGTAGAAATATTTTTCTTAGTCTGGCTGCGGACTGCGGACGGATGGAGAGTTAAAGCGCGTTAACCACGCGTGAGCGAACGTCGATCATTCGACGCTGCGCCATGCGCCTGCCTCTTGCCGCTTGAGCGCCGCTCCGCGGCGCCTCAAGCGTCGTCCATATTTAATTCTTTGAGCTTGCGCGTGAGCGTGTTGCGGCCCCAGCCCAAAAGACGTGCAGCTTCTTGTCTGCCGCCTTCGGCTTTGCGGAGCGCAGCGCGGATGAGCGTACGTTCGAACTCGGGCAGCGCGTCGTCCAGTAGCGGCGTGCCGCCCATCGCAAGGCGCTTGTCGGCCCAACTGGTCAGCTGGCGCGTCCATTCGTCTTGCAGTTTGCCGGGGCTGGGTACGCCACCCAGGTCGGCGGGAATGTCTTCCGACTTTATCTCGCGTCCCGGTGCCGTCACGGTGAGGCGGCGGCAAGCATTCACCAGTTGGCGTACGTTGCCGAACCAATCGAAGTTGACGAGCGCGGCTTCGGCTTCGGGCGTCAGCGTTTTCGATTCGATGCCGAGCTCGAGCGCGGCAGCATCGAGATAGTGATAGAGCAATTCGGGAATGTCTTCGCGTCGCTGGCGCAACGGCGGCACTTCGATGCGAATGACGTTCAGGCGATGCAACAAGTCTTCGCGAAACAATCCTTGCTTGACGCGATCTTCCAATGTTTGGTGAGTAGCCGCGATCACGCGCACATCTACTCGCACCGGCACTTGGCCGCCCACACGATAGAACTCACCTTCCGCAAGCACGCGCAGCAGGCGCGTCTGCAATTGCGGCGACATATCGCCGATTTCATCGAGGAAGAGCGTACCGCCATCGGCTTGTTCGAAACGTCCTCGCCGCAGCGCATCCGCACCGGTGAACGAACCCTTCTCGTGGCCAAACAATTCGGATTCGAGCAAATCGGCCGTGAATGCTGAAGTGTTCAATGCGATGAACGCTTTATTCGCACGCGGACTGTGACGATGCAATGCGCGCGCGACCAATTCCTTGCCCGTACCCGATTCACCCGTGATCAACACCGTCATGCTCGAGCGGGACAAGCGACCGATAGCGCGAAACACTTCTTGCATCGCGGGCGCTTGTCCGAGCATTTCGGGTATGCGTCGCGAATCGCCGGTGCTTTCGTCCGTGCGCACCTTTTGGTGTGCGGCACGGCGCACTAAATCCACTGCTTGATCGATATCGAACGGCTTGGGCAAATATTCGAACGCGCCGCCTTGATATGCCGCGACGGCGCTGTCCAAATCGGAGTGCGCTGTCATCACGATTACCGGCAGCTCGGGTTGGCTATCACGAATCTCGGTGAGCAATTCGAGACCGCTGCGTCCGGGCATGCGAATGTCGGTGATCAACACATCGGGACGATCGCGACGAAGTGCAGCGAGCGCCGTGTCGGCATGTTCGAATGCAGTAGGCGCCATGCCTCCTTGGCGTAGCGCACGTTCCAACACCCAGCGGATCGACGCATCGTCGTCGACCAGCCATACGTTCAAGGGTTTAACCGGCGTTTGCAGCATGGAATGGAAGCAAAATAGTGAACACGGTGCGACCGGGACGGCTTTCGAACTCGATGAGCCCGTCGTGGCGACTCACGAGATCTTGCGCGACGGCGAGGCCCAAGCCAGTACCCTCGGCGCGTCCGGTCACGAGTGGATAAAACAATGTATCGCGCAATTGCTCGGGAACACCCGGACCGTCGTCTTCGAATTGCGCGCACACCACCAACCGATGCCGACGCGTACCGATGCTCACATTGGTGAGCACGCGAGTGCGCAGAATCAACTTGCCCGCATTGCCGATGGCTTGAATGGCGTTGCGGCCCAAGTTGAGCATGGCTTGGATGATTTGATTGCGATCCAATTTGAGCGGCGGCAGGCTGGGATCGTAATCGCGTTCTATGACGACACCAGGCGGCGCCTCGGCGGCGAGCAGGTGGCCGACATGTTGCAACAGCTCGTGAATGTTGACGGGCTCTTTGCGCGGCGCGTGGCCGGGACCTAGAAGCGAATCCACCAAACTCTTCAGTCGGTCCGCCTCGTTGATGATCACCGAGGTGTACTCGCGCATCGAAGCATCGCTCAATTGCCGATCGAGGAGCTGCGCTGCGCCACGCAACCCTCCCAATGGATTTTTGATCTCGTGCGCAAGCTGGCGAATCATCGCGCGGCTGCCGCCCACTTGCGTGAGAAGCGCGGTTTCGCGAGTGATGCGCTGATGCTGGGTCGCATCGACGATTTCGATCAGCAGCGCCGGGGGACTGCCGGCTTCTTCGAACGGTGTCACCGTGCAATCGACGGTGAGTGCTTCCGCGATGGCCGCTGGTCGTAGGTTCAGTTCTCTGCGTGCGTAAGCTTGCCAGAACTGCGTAGCGCGGTCGATCACTTCGTTGAGCTCGACGGCTTCACCTAATAGTTCGGAGAGCGGACGCCCCACGGCTTGATTGCGGCTCGCACCCAACAACGTCTCGGCGGAGACGTTCAAATAGAGCAGCGTTTGATCTCGATCGATGAGCAGGACGCTCGTGGTCAGGCTGTCGAGGATGCGCGCGAGTTCAGCCATTTGCACTCGGGCGAACGATCTTAGCTCCGCTACCATTGGTACCCGGCCCTCGGGAAGCTGCCGGCTTGGAAGCGAAAGGGGCGACGCAAGGCTTCACGCCAAGGCGTCGATAGTGCCGCGCTTAATGCGGACGATTGCGTTGTGTCGGACCCGTGGGAGGTCGAGCTACCGATGCCTGTTGCACATAAAAGGTTACGGGCGAACTTTGCACGGCGACGCGACCGGTGTTGCCGTCGGTCACTGTCGCGATGAGGCTGTGCTGCCCTCGCGGCACGTCGGTCAATGTGAAGTCGAGAGAATTGTCCGCCTCTTCGACATGCTTGCCGTCCAAGTAGAGCGCCAGAGTGTCCGCCCCTTGCAGCGCCGGCTCTAAACGCATGCGAACGTCCACTTGTCCGCCGGTGTTGGGAAAGGTCTCTTCCGGCTCCGGCTTCCAGATTTCCAGGCTCTGATAATACGTCGCCGCATTGCTGTTTCGTTGCGAGCGTGGCGTGGGCGCAGAAGTGGACGGTGTGTCGGGCGCCGAGAAGGTTTGCGAATGCAAGTCGACACGCACCGCGCCCGGACCGGGTTGGTCCGAGTAGTGCACGACTCCATTTTCGTCTTTCCACTTCCATACACCCTCGCCGAGCGCGGGCAGCGCCAGGAAAGCGAGCATGAGAAGCAGAACACGCATAAGGAGAAAGCATAGCCGCTCGACCTCCTCGTTACAAAAGCGGTGACGGCAAACTGAGAGAGCCGTCACCGACCTACAGTGTCCAGACGGATGCCGAGCCGGAGGACCCGGCATCCGATCGTAAAGCTAGACGCTGTAGTACAACTCGAACTCCAGCGGATGCGTGGACATGCGCACCTTGGTGACTTCCTTCATCTTGAGGGCGATGTAGGCGTCGATGACGTCGTCCGTGAACACACCACCTGCCTTCAGGAAGCCGCGGTCTTTGTCCAAGCTCTCGAGAGCTTGCTCGAGCGAGTAGCACACCTCGGGAATTTGCTTGGCCTCTTCCGGCGGCAAATCGTAAAGATCCTTATCCGCGGGCTCGCCCGGGTGAATCTTGTTCTGAATGCCGTCGATGCCCGCCATCAACATGGCCGCGAAGCCGAGGTACGGATTCGCAGTCGAATCCGGGAAGCGGACTTCGATGCGGCGGCCCTTCGGATTCGCAACCCACGGAATACGGATGGAAGCAGACCGGTTGCGTGCGGAATACGCGAGCATGACGGGCGCTTCGAAGCCCGGCACCAGACGCTTGTAGCTATTGGTGCTTGCGTTGGTGAAGGCGTTGATCGCTTTAGCGTGCTTGATGATGCCGCCGATGTAGTAGAGCGCAAGCTCGGACATGCCGGCATATTTATCGCCCGCAAAGAGCGCCTTGCCTTCTTTGGCGATCGATTGGTGAACGTGCATTCCGCTGCCGTTGTCGCCGACGAGCGGCTTGGGCATGAAGGTCACCGTCTTGCCGTACGCATGCGCAACGTTGTGGATGGCGTACTTGAGGATTTGCACTTCGTCAGCCTTGCGGACGAGTGTGTTGGCGCCGACGCCGATTTCGCACTGGCCGGCAGTGGCCACTTCGTGGTGATGCACTTCGACCTTGAGACCCAGCTCTTCGAGCGCAACGCACATTGCCGAACGAATGTCTTGATGCGAATCGACCGGCGGCACGGGGAAGTAGCCGCCCTTGACGCCAGGACGGTGGCCGCGATTGCCGTCTTCGTAGTTCTTGCCCGAACTCCAGGCCGCTTCGGCAGCGTCGACTTCGAAGAACGAGCTGCCCATTTGCGTGCCGTAGCGGACGCTATCGAAAATGAAGAATTCGTTTTCCGGGCCGAACAGCGCGCGGTCACCGATGCCGGTGGACTTCAAGAACGCTTCGGCGCGCTTGGCGATCGAGCGTGGATCGCGTTCGTAGCCTTGCATGGTGGACGGTTCGAGCACGTCGCAACGGATGATGAGCGTGCTCTCCTCGAAGAACGGATCGAGGATGGCCGTGGAAGGATCGGGCATGAGCACCATGTCCGATTCGTTGATGCCTTTCCAGCCGGCGATCGACGAGCCGTCGAACATTTTGCCGTCTTCGAAAAACTTCGGGTCCAGCGTGTGCGAGGGAACCGTTACATGCTGCTCCTTGCCGATGGTGTCGGTGAACCTGAGGTCCACGAACTTCACTTCCTTTTCTTTGATGAGGCTGAGAACGTCAGCGCCGGTCGTCATGAGTAATCCTCCGGTAGAAGGCGAGTTTGAATTTCCCGGGCCGCTCGCCGCATCGAACCCTGAGATTATCGATCTGGACCCACAAGAGTGCAGGAAGCGTGCCATCGCACTGTGATAGCGCAAGTGCTTGCTTTGTAGCGCCTTGCCTGCCCGGACCAACTGCGGATCGCACCAGTATAGTGCAAATAACAGAGCGATCCGCCTGCTTTCTGTGCGAAAGCGAAGGATGGGTTCACTGCTCCTTGGCTGGAGGTCCGCAGCCTGGACTCCGTATACTCGCGCGCCTCTTTCGACCGAAAAATCCAAATCCGCATGGCCAAGCGCACTTCGGCAAGCCCGCCGCGCACCTTCCAAGACCTGATCTTCGCGTTGCAGCGTTACTGGGCCGACCAAGGCTGCGTCATCCTGCAGCCCTACGACATGGAAATGGGGGCCGGCACGTTTCATACGGCCACCTTCCTGCGCGCTTTGGGTCCGGAACCTTGGAATGCCGCCTACGTACAGCCGTCCCGTCGGCCTACGGACGGACGCTATGGCGAAAACCCATTCCGCGTGCAGCGGTACTACCAATTCCAAGTGGTGCTGAAGCCTTCGCCTCCCAACATCGTCGAATTGTATTTGGGCTCGTTGCGCGCGCTGGGCTTCGATCTGCTCACGAACGACGTGCGTCTGGTGGAAGACAACTGGGAATCGCCGACCTTAGGCGCTTGGGGATTGGGCTGGGAGATTTGGCTGAACGGCATGGAAGTCACGCAATTCACGTACTTCCAACAAGTGGGCGGACTGGATTGCCGCCCAGTCACCGGCGAAATCACCTACGGCCTGGAACGTCTTGCGATGTATTTGCAAGGCGTCGAAAGTTTTTACGACCTCACGTGGACGGATGTCGGCGGACGCCGCGTCACGTGGGGAGATGTCTATCATCAGAACGAAGTCGAGCAGTCGAAATACAATTTCGAATACGCGGATGTGCCGCAGCTGTTTAAATTTTTCGATGCGCACGAAGCCAATTGCGCCGCATTGCTCGATCAAGGGCTCGCCTTGCCCGCGTACGAACAGATGTTGAAGACGTCGCACACGTTCAATCTGCTCGACGCACGCCGCGCCATCTCGGTCACCGAACGCCAGCGTTATATCTTGCGCGTGCGCACCCTCGCGAAACGAGTGAGCGAAGCCTATTACGCAAGTCGCGAGGCGTTGGGATTCCCGATGCTCGAAAGCACAGCGAGAGTCGCCGCCCATGTCTAACAAGCGCGATTTCTTGGTGGAGCTCGGCACCGAGGAGCTACCGCCCAAATCTTTGTTGGCGCTGGCAGATGCGTTTGCGAACGGCATCGCCGCTGGACTCGGTGCTGCGAAATTGAAGCACGGCGCGATCGAGCGGTTTGCAACACCGCGCAGGCTGGCCGTACGCGTGCGCAATCTCGCCGGCGAGCAACCGGAGCAAACGATTCGCCGCACGGGACCTGCGCTCAGCGCAAGTTACGACGCGAATGGTCAGCCCACCAAAGCAGCACTCGGCTTTGCCGCGTCGTGCGGCGTGGCGCTCGAATCGTTGGGACAAGCGGAGAGTCCGAAAGGCACAGTGTTGTTATTCGAGACGCAGCGTGCCGGTGAGCAAACCGTGACGCTGCTGCCCGGCATCGTTCAACAATCCTTGCAGGATCTGCCCATTGCCAAGCGCATGCGTTGGGGCGCAGGCGCAGCGGAATTCGTGCGCCCAGTGCATTGGGTGGTCATGCTATTCGGCAAGGACGTCATCGATACGGAAATTCTGGGCGTGCGATCCGGCCGTGAAACGCGCGGGCACCGTTTCCATGCGCCGAAGCCGCTCAATCTCACGAGCCCAGCGGCCTATGTGCAAACGTTGCAAGCGCGTGGCTTCGTGCTAGCCGACATCGACGCGCGGCGTGAAACGATCAAACAAGGTGTGCTTGCGGCTGCTGAATCTGCAGGAGGCACGGCGGTGGTCGAACCGGCGTTGCTCGATGAAGTGACTGCATTGGTGGAGTGGCCCGCGCCGATCGCCGGCCGCTTCGATGAACGGTTTCTCACGCTGCCGGCAGAAGTGCCGATCGCAACCATGCAGGATCATCAGCGGTACTTTCCGGTGCGTGATGCGCAAGGCAAGTTGCTGGCAACTTTCATCGCCGTTGCCAATATCGCAAGCAAAGATCCGGACAAAGTTCGCGCTGGCAATGAACGGGTGATCAGGCCGCGGCTCGCCGATGCCGCGTTCTTCTGGGAAACGGATCGCAAGCAATCATTGGCTTCGCGACGCGACGCGCTCAAGAACGTGACGTTTCAAGCGCAGCTCGGCTCCTATTTCGACAAGGTCGAGCGCGTCAAAAGCTTGAGCGCTTTGATCACACGAGCGCTCGGCGCAAGTGCCGAGGAAACACAGGCGGCGCAACGCGCAGCCGAACTCTGCAAATGCGATCTACTCACGTTGCTCGTCGGCGAGTTCCCCGAGCTGCAAGGCACGATGGGCAAGTACTACGCCGAACACGATGAAGGCCGCGCAGTCGCCAACGCAATCGAAGAACATTATTTACCGCGCTTTGCGGGCGATCAGTTGCCTGCCACCTTGAGCGGCACCGTCGTTGCCATCGCCGACAAGCTCGACACTATCGTGGGCATCTTTGCAATTGGCCAGAAACCCACGGGCACCAAAGATCCGTTTGCGTTGCGCCGCGCGGCGTTGGGTGTATTGCGTCTGATTCTCGAGCAGCGACGTGATCTCAACTTGCTCGATCTCATCAGCGCTGCACTCAAACAATTGCCGAGCGCCTTGCAGAACGAGCAAACCGTGGTCGAGGTTTACGACTACATGATGGAGCGCCTGCGTGCTTACTATCTCGAGGGCGCATCGACCACGGCCATCACGACCGAAATGTTCGACGCGGTGTTGGCAAATAGGCCCACTCATCCGCTCGACTTCCATGCGCGATTGCAAGCGTTGAGCGAATTCATTGCGTTGCCGGACGCAGGCGCATTGGCTGCTGCGAACAAGCGCATCGCGAACATCCTACGCAAATCGAACGTAGCGGCCACGCAAACTTTCTCGGCAGCGCTCGCCGAGCAAAGCGAAGAAAAAAATCTTCACGAAGCCATCGAGGCGCTGCGCTCCGGCGTCGAGCGCTCGCTCGATGAGCGCAACTACAGTGCGGCCTTGGTACGTCTTGCGACTCTCCGCCCCGCCGTAGATGCATTCTTCGACAAAGTCATGGTCATGGCCGAGAATCCCACGGTCCGCGACAACCGTTTGGCATTGCTCGGCGTGGTGCGCAGTCTCTTTTCGAGAACAGCGGACTTGTCGCGGTTGCCGGGTTGAGATGCAGCTGCTTCGGTCCATCGTCTTCACCGGATTGTTTTTTTTAGTCACAGCGCTGTTCGCCGTGTGGGTACTGCTCGTCTGCTGGGCGCCCACGCGGTACGTCCACAGAATTGCGCGTCGCTGGGCACGCTTGCTGCTGTGGCTGCTCAAAGTCATTTGCAACCTCGACTATGTCGTCGAGGGCCGCGAGAACATTCCGGCTGGCAATCACATCTCCTTGTGGAAACATTCGTCCTCGTGGGAAACGATCGCGCAAGCCGTGATCTTTCCGCCGCAATCGTGGGTGCTGAAACGCGAGCTCATGTGGATTCCCATCGTCGGTTGGGCGATGCGCTTCGTTAAGCCCATCGCCATCGATCGCAACGCCACGCGCGCGGCGGTGAATCAAGTGTTGAAGCAAGGGAAAGAGCGGCTGGCGGAAGGTCTATGGATACTGATTTTTCCCGAAGGCACGCGCACCGCCACCGACGAGCAACGCAAGTACGGCATCAGCGGTGCGCTGCTCGCGTGCCGCACCGGGAAAAAAATCGTCCCGGTCGCGCATACCGCAGGCTATTACTGGCCACGCCGCGGACTCATGAAGAAACGCGGCACCATCCGCGTCATCATCGGTCCGCCGATCGACGCCGCGGGCCACGATCCGCGCGAGGTGAATGAAGCCGTGCGCGTGTGGATCGAGGACACGATGGCGCGCATTGCGCCGTGAAGCGGTAAATACCACGTCGGTCCGGCACCGCCACGGTCACACTTTGCCGGTTACAATGGCCGCGTTAACCACTACAAGTGAAGCGCACCATGGCGAGCAAGCGCGTGCTGAATCTATATGCCGGCGACTATCTCGATCGCCTAGCTCACTTGCGCGGCGACGACGAGTGGTTGCAGGCGGCGTTGCAGGATTCCACAACTGCGTTCGTGCCGCTCTGGGAGGCACGCAACTTGATCACACGCGAGCCTGAAGCTGCGCGAGCCGCTTTTCTCGATAGCAACGCTGAATTGGCCCGCGGCATCGATGCCGGCGAACTCATCCTGCTCGGGCGTTTCCGCGAGCGCACTTGTTTTGCATTTGCGTGGCAGAACCCGCGCGAACTGCCGCCGGAAAACACGGAGTTCGAAGACTTGCGCAGAATCGGCGAGCTGCTCGATCCGCAAGAAGCAGGGTTGCTGGCTTATGCACGTGCCATGGTGTTGTGGCGGGAGCGGCATCGTTTCTGCGGGCGCTGCGGCGCGCCCACGGCCAGCGTTCGCGCAGGTCACGTGCTCAAATGCACCGACCCGACGTGTGCCACGGAAACTTTTCCGCGCCTCGACCCGGCCATCATTGTCTTGGTGTCCGACGGCCAACGGGCGCTGTTGGGACGTCAAGCGAGTTGGCCGAGGCGTACCTATTCGACCATCGCCGGTTACGTCGAGCCCGGTGAGAGTCTCGAGGACGCGGTGCGCCGCGAAGTGCTCGAAGAAACCGGCATCGAGACCGGCCAAATCGACTATCACTCTTCGCAGCCCTGGCCGTTTCCTTCATCACTGATGTTGGGGTTCATGGCGCAAGCCACCAGCACCGACGTCGTGTTGCACGATGCAGAGCTCGAAGATGCACGGTGGTTCACTCGCGAGGACATCGCGAGCGGCAGCGTCGCATTGCCCGGACCGCAATCCATTTCATTCCGACTCATCGAGAGTTGGTACGACGCAGCCGCCGCACGACCGTTGAGCGAAGAACCCGGCGCGCGCATAGCGTCGTGGGGACGCAGTTGACGTACGGCGCCAGGGAACCACACATCCGCCGGACAGTTGCAAAGCACGGCGCTGTCTTCATCCTTCGCGCGCGTTCGCTTCCTATACAATCGTCCCGCTATGTGTCTACTTCTCATCGGTTGGAAATCTCACCCGCGCTACCGTCTCGTCATCGCTGCGAATCGCGATGAATTTCACGAGCGTGCGAGTGCGCCGCTTGCGTGGTGGCAGGACGATCAACGCATTCTCGGCGGCCGCGATCTGAAAGCAGGCGGTACGTGGTTGGGCGTCGCACGCTCTGGACGCTTCGGCGTGGTCACCAACTATCGCGATCTGCAAGCGCCGGCCGAGAATGCGCCGTCGCGCGGCAGCTTGGTGCCTCGCTTCCTGACCGGAGCGACTTCTCCAAAGGAATTTCTCGACGATCTGCGCGGAGCCGCACCGCGGTACTCGGGATTCAATCTATTGCTCGGCGGCTCGCGTGCGCTCTACTACTTCTCCAATCGCGGTCCGGCTGCGCCGCAAGCATTGGCATCGGGCGTGTATGCGATCAGCAATCACCTGCTCGACACGCCGTGGCCCAAAGTCGTACGTACCAAGGGCAAATTCGCCGACTTGATCGCGCTCGGCGATCCTCACGTCGAGGATCTCTTTTCACTGCTCAACGACCGCACGCCCGCCGGCGAAAACGAATTGCCCACTACAGGATTGCCGCACGATTGGGAACGGATGGTATCCGCCCCTTTTATCGTGAACGAACGCTACGGGACTCGCTGTTCGAGCGTTCTCTTGGTCGAGCGCACCGGCCGCACGGTGCTGTATGAGCGTCGTTACGATCCGAGCGGCGTGCAATCGGGCATGACACGCTTCGAGTTCAAGAGCGCCGATATCCCCGACGTGTGGTTCGAAGCCGAAGATCCCACCGAACCTGCAGCCACGGACACTTCCTTCGATTCATCGCCGGAGTGAGGTGCGAGTGAGGGCGGTGAGCTCATGTCGCTCGGCGCTCCGCATCACAAGATCAGGGGCGCTCGCCGCACTTTGTTTGTTGTGGATTCCGTTGCTCACGCACGCTTCGGTCGACATCAAGATCGAAGGCGTGCGCGATGAGCTCGCGAACAATATTCGACCCTTCCTGAGTCTGACTCGCTTCGCCGACCGCGATGACGTCACGTCCGAAGTGATGGCGCGGCTCGAGCGGCGCATTCCCTCCGAAGTGCGCAAGGCACTGGAGCCGTTCGGCTATTTCGCGCCCACCTCGCAAACCACGATCACGCAAGACGGCAAGAAATGGACGGTGGTGATTACAGTCGACGCCGGCCGAGCCATACGCATTTCCGAAGTCACCGTTGCGATCCATGGCGAAGGTGAGACGGACAGCGTTTTCGAGGCCGCGCTCAAGCGCGGCAAACCCCGTCCCGGCCAGCGGCTCGATCAGGGCAAGTACGAGCGCTTCAAGAGCGATCTATTGCGCACCGCTCTCAGCAACGGCTATCTCGACGCATCGCTCACCCAACATGAACTCGTGATCGATCCCACCGAGCGCCGCGCAACCATCGAGCTCGAGCTCGACACCAAACACCGCTACCGCGTGGGTCACATCACTATCGAACAAGACGTGGTCTCTGACGAAATCGTACGGCGCCTTTTGCGCATCAAGGAAGGCGATCCCTATACGACGACAGCCGTTTTGCAGTCCCAGTACGCACTCGATGACTCTGAATATTTCAAAGGCACCACCATCGAAACCGGTCAGCGTGACTCCGAATTACTAGAAGTGCCCGTGACCGTGCGCGCGAAAGCGAATCGACGTCATCACTACGCTGCGAGCGCGGGTTACGGCACGGACACTCAAGCACGCGGCAGTTTGGTTTGGAACGATCGACTCGTGAATTCATACGGCCATCGCTCGCGCGTGGAACTCACGGGATCGGGGATCGGCTATGAAATGTCGCTGCGCTACATCATTCCGGTCATGGACATGGCGGTGGAGAAAGTCGAATTCGGTCTGTCCGACACTAAAGAGGAATTGGCGGATACGACCAGCTATCGCAAAGAATTCAACGTCGGTCTGACGCAAGTGCTGGGCTCGTGGCAGCGCGTCTTGTTCGTGCGGCTCCTGCGCGAGACTTCGGAATTTCCGGATGCGCCGTCCACCACCGACTTTCTCGTGCTTCCCGGCATCAGTTTCGCGACGTTGCCGAGTTACGCACTCGGCCAGGAGCCGCGTCGTTATTCCATATTTACCGAACTCACAGGTACTTCGAACGCATTGGGTTCCGACGCTTCCTATTTGCGTATGCGCTTGGACGGCGAGCGCATATTCGACTTGACCCGGCGCTGGCATTTACGCCTGCGCGGTCAGTTGGGCATCAGTTGGGTGGCGGATTTTTCCGATCTGCCGCTGTCGCAGCGTTTCTTCGCGGGCGGCGACAACAGTGTGCGCGGCTTCGCCTTGAATGAGCTTTCGCCCACCGATGCTCAAGGCAACAAAGTCGGCGGTCGCGACCTGGTCGTGGGCACCATCGAATTCGAGCGCGATTTGCCCAGAAATTTACGCGCGGCTGTGTTCTACGATATCGGCAACGCATTCGATCATTTCAGCGATCCGCTCGAATATTCCGTGGGCGTGGGCTTGCGCTATCACATCTCGGTGGCCAGCATCGGCGTGGACGTGGCGCAAGCATTGTCCGAGCCTGGACGTTCGCCGCGCCTACATCTGCATATCTCGACGCTGTTCTGATGATCAAGCGCATCCTACTCACGCTTGCCGTCATTGTGCTCTTGGCACCGAGCGTGCTCGTGGCCGTGCTTCTCTACAGCGAAGCGGGATTGCAACTCGTCGTTCGCGAGCTGTGGCGCATTCCCGGCATCTCGATTCAACTGCACGGTGCCTCGGGACGACTTGCAGGACCGCTCCACATCGACCACTTCGAATTCGATCAAGCCACGCTGCACGTGAGCGCCGAGGATGTGAACGTGGACCCGCAACCATTCGCGCTCCTCTCGGGAATTATCAAGAGCGGTGTGCTGAAAGCTCGCAACGTCATCGTGCAGGTGAAAGAGTCGCAAACGCCCGCTGTCGAGAAGCCTGCTACGACACCTCATTTCTTACCTCGCTCGATGCGAGTCATGGTCGACAACATCGACGTGCGTGGCGTGCATTTCGCTTACAGCCACACCTTCGCGATCGATGCCGATCACGTGATGGGCAATCTCGTACTGACTTCGGGACGGCTCGATGTGAGCGACTTGCAGATCGCAGCACCCATGGGTGAAGTGCGAGGCGAGTTGCAGCTGACTGCAACACAACCGCTCGGTCTCTCACTCAAGGCACAAGTGACAGCGCCTACTCCGCACGGGCCCAATCTCGCCGGACTAGTCGACGTGAGCGGCAATGTGGCGGCGTTGAAGATATCCAGCAAATTCACTTCGCCTTCCGTCGTCGATGTCACAGCGTCGATCGCCACCGACCATCACGGATGGCAGATAGATGGCGCAGCGAAAACGCCTGCCTTCTCGCTTGCGCCGTGGCTCGAGAAACCACCGTTTTCCGTGGCCAATGCCGCGCTCAAAGCGCAACTGAATGCGCAGGGCATCACGGTGCAAGGCGACCTGACCGTTCCTGAAATACCCGCTGGACCGTTGCACATCTTGGCGCGTGGCCAATACGCCGAGAAGACTTTGACCATTCATCGTGCGCAGATCCAACCACTGACTGCGCCCGCACGAATAAAAGCGCAAGGGCGAATTCGTTTTGCAGAGAACGCACCCGATCTCGATCTGCAAGCCGATTGGACTCGTCTGCAATGGCCGCTCAAAGGTTCCGCTATCGTCTCGAGCGCGCAAGGCCGAGCTACATTGAAAGGCGAATTGCCCTATGCGTTCACTATCGCGGGCGATGTGACAGCACCGCAAGTCGTCGTCGACGAATTTACCGCTCGTGGCTCTCTCTCGAAGACCTCTGTCAGCATCGAAGCATTCACAGCGAGTTTGTTACAGGGAAGCGCGAGCGGTAGCGCCACGCTGGGTTTCGCAGCATCTCATCCGTGGAGTTTGGCCGTCGACGGTCTCAAATTGAATCCTGGAGTCATTCGCCAAGAGTGGCCGGGGCAGCTCGATTTCAGCGCTCGCGCTCGCGGTACCGGACTCGATGCACGAACTCAATTCAGCATCGATATAGACAAGTTGCAAGGACGACTACGGCGACAACCCTTGCAAGCACAGGCGAATGTGCAACGCACGAGCGAAGGCTGGCGCACGCAGGGGTTGCGCGCTTCCTTCGGACGCGCACATCTCATCGTAGACGGCAGCTGGGAAAAAACCGTCGATGCCAAATGGTCGATTCAAAACCTGCAACTCGACATGTTCGCATCCGATATCGGCGGCACGATCAATACCGCCGGCGCCGCGAGCGGTACGCGCACAGCACCCCGCTTTGCCGGCGATATACAAGCACGTGGATTGCATTATGGAGAGTGGCGTGCGGCAGTATTCGATGCGGACGCAGACATCGATTTGCATCCCGAGCATCAATCGCACATCAACCTATTGGCCGAGGATATCGGTAATCCTGAGTCACGCGTCGCTACTGTCGACGTGCAAGGACGCGGCACCATCGTCACCAACTCGTTCAAAGTCGATGTGCAGCTCGCCCCGCCTAATCCGAACGAGTCCGCTCTGCACTTGAACGGTACATTCGACGGTCAACTGCACGACATGCGTTGGTTAGGTGCGGTCAATGCGTTGCGAGTGACCGATGGTAGCGGCCGCACTTACGACTTGACGAATCCTGCCTCGCTCGAGCTTGGCAAAGAAACCATCTCTGCTAGCGAACTCTGTTTGCGACACGAGTCGGCGCAGCTGTGTGCGCAAGGCCAATGGCATAGCCAGGGCGCTTGGCAGATCGACGCTTCGGCGCGCGATGTGCCGCTGCGATTGTTCGCCAAGGAAAAAAGCGAGATTCAATGGCAGGGACAGTTACGCGCCGATGTGCATGCAGGAGCGGACGCAGGGAAGGTGTGGACAGGCAACTTGAATCTGGATTTGAGCAACTGCAGCGCGCGGTATCAAAGTTTGGGCGGCGGCGCCGATGTCGTCGAATTCGGCAGCGGTCATGTCGAAGCAAACGCAACTCCGCAGCAAGTGACCGCGCAATTGCACGTTGCGACACCGGGCAATTCGGTGATCGATGTCCATGGCAACATCGATCGCACTACTCCCGCGTCGCTAGTACAAGCACCGTTGAATGCGACTCTCCGCGCGCATACGCCGGAAGCGAAATTGCTGCCGCTTTTCGTGAACGACATCGATCGCGCGGCCGGCGAACTCGACATCGATGCGCAAGTGACGGGCTCGTTGAGCGCGCCGCGCGTGAATGGGCTCATCGCACTCAAGGATGCCGAGCTCGATGCATTTCAGTTGAACCTAGCGCTGCGCGCAGTAAATGCTCAGGTGCGATTGGTGGAAGATCAGGCTCGCATCGACGGCAGTGCCAAAGCAGGCGATGGAACATTGCAAGCGCACGGTATCTTGACTTGGCATGGCGGCGAACCAAGCGGCACCTTGCATCTGCAAGGGGATCACTTGCTGGTCGCAGATCTAGCGGAATATCGCGTCGTCGCCAGTCCCAATCTCGATTTCAAAATCGATGGCCGTAACATGGATGTGAACGGTGTCGTCACCATTCCGAGCGCGCGCATTCAGCCCAAGGATTTGAGCGGCGCAGTGCAGGCATCGTCCGATGCGAGATTGATCAACGATCAACGCGCGGACGCACACAGCCAGTTTCGGGTATCGAGCGATATTCGCATCGTGATGGGCGACGACGTGCGTCTCGATACATTCGGCTTGCAAGGAAAACTCGACGGCAGCGTGCAAACACTGTTGCAGCCGAACGAAACGCCGCTCGGCCGCGGCGAACTGTCGGTATCCGACGGTCGCTACACAGCCTATGGTCAGAAACTTGAGATCAAGCGCGGCCGCTTGTTGTTCGATCGCACGTCGCTCGACGATCCCGGGCTCGATATCCAAGCGGAACGCAAAGTCGAGCAAATCACCGCCGGTGTAAACGTGCGCGGCACACTGCGCGCGCCGACGCTGCAGTTGTATTCCGAGCCGTCGATGTCGCAATCGGAAATCTTTTCCTATCTCATCATGGGCAAAGCGCCGGACAAGTTGCAGGGACAAGAAGCCACGACGATGAGATCGATCAGCAGCTCCGTCAGCCTGCAGGGTGGAGGCTTTCTCGCCTCACAACTAGGACACCGCATCGGTCTCGAACAAGTCGAAGTGGAAACGACGACGGACACCGCAACCAACACCAAGAACACATCCCTCGTCCTCGGCAAATTCCTCTCGCCCCGACTCTTCGTGAGTTACGGCATTTCCCTCACCGAATCCATCAATACCTTGAAACTCCGGTACACCATCAGCGATCACTGGGTGATCAAAACGGAAGCCGGTCAGGCGCAGGGCGCGGATTTGGAATATACGATCGAGCGGTAGGAGTTAGGGGTTAGGAGTTAGTCCAGAAATGCCCACACTCACTACTGTGCTGTCGCAAGTATTGGCGACACGTCTTCTTACTAACTCCTAACCCCTAACTCCTTAGCAAGTTCAACAGGGCTCTTCATCGTGCGGCGTCCGCCAACGCCCGGGCAAAGGCAGAAACGCATTGGCTACCTGCGGCCCCCATGTGCCGGGCATGTATTCGTGAGCAGGTTTGTCGGTGTTCAAGATGGGATCGATGACGCGCCATGCAGCTTCGACGCCGTCGCGGCGCGCGAAGAGCGTGCCGTCACCTTTGAGCGCATCACCGAGCAATCTTTCGTAGGCGCCCATTTCGTCGGCGTGACCGTTGCACACGGCGAGTTCGACGTCTTCGCCGCGCATCGCGTCGCCGGGATGCTTCGCCTTCGCGCCCAAGCCGATCGAGATGCGATCGGGACCCAAGCGGAAGCGATAGTAGTTGGGGTGATCGTCTTCGAGTTGATCGAAGATTTTTTGCGGCGGGATTTTGAGATCGACGACGACTTCGGTCGCGGTCATCGGTAACCGTTTACCGGTTCGAATGTAGAACGGCACTCCTTGCCAACGCCATGAATCGAGATACAGCTCGATGGCCGCAAATGTTTCGACGTGGGAATCGGGCGCGACTCCCGGTTCGCTGCGATAACCTTTGTACTGACCACGGATGAGCCGGTCCGGCGACAACGGGCGCATCGCTCGCATCACTTTGGC
>Ga0068855_100002480_pt1 | contig 22758 bp, 17 predicted proteins | sample KBSCornC52_FD_66592 | JGI IMG/M metagenome (GOLD analysis project Ga0068855, IMG submission 66592) | Corn rhizosphere microbial communities from Kellogg Biological Station, Michigan, USA - KBS Corn C5-2 | ecosystem: Host-associated > Plants > Roots > Rhizosphere > Soil ...
TCTTGTCAGCAGAAAGTAAACGACGGGCGTAACCACGAGGCTCAGCACCATCGAAACGGTCAGTCCGCCGATCACGGCGATGGCGAGCGGTTGAAGCATCTGAGAGCCGGCGCCCAGGGCGAAGGCCAAGGGCAGCATTCCGCAGACCGCGGCGATCGCCGTCATCACGATGGGACGAAGGCGCCTCTGTGCAGCGTGCATCATGGCCTCGGCCGCCGAAACGCCTTCAGAGCGAAACTTCTCGTCGGCATCCAGCAGTAGAATTCCGTTCTTGGCTACGATGCCGATAACCATGATCAGTCCCATGAACGACGCCACGTTGAACGTGGTGCGTGTGATCAGCAAAGCAAGAATGACGCCGGAGATCGACAGCACCGATGAGGTGAGGATTGCAATCGGGGCAGGGAAGTTGCGGAACTCAACGAGCAGCACTCCAAACACCAGCGCGAGCGCCAGCATCAGCACCTTCAGCAGATCGTGAAACGACTTCTGTTGTTCCTCGTAGGTTCCGCCATACGTCACGCGCACAGACGGGGGGAGGTGCAGTCCATCGACTGTCTGTCGCACCTTCTTCATTGCCGTGCCGAGATCGGAACCTTCGAGGCGGCCGGTGACGACGACCATGCGCTGAAGATTCTCCCGGCGAATCTCATTTTGTGGTGGAATCTGCTGAATGGTTGCGAGCGATCCCAGGCTCGCCGTATGGCCCGAGGCGCTGTTGAAGACGGTGTTCTCAATGGCATCCAACGATTTGCGGTGATCGTCGCCTAGCCTGATGCGGATGATATAAGGGCGGCCGTTTGCGATCAGAGGATCGTTTGTGGGCAGCCCGTCGAGGACGGATGTCGCATCTTCGGCAACTTCAGTAGGCGTAAAGCCGAGTCGTGCCGCAACAACCGGATCTACCTGAAAACTGGTTGCTGGGCCACTAATCGTATCTTCGATGCCGTTCTTCACATCGACTACCCCGGGGATCTTCTCGATTGCGCTGCCAACTCGCGGGCCGAGTTGTGTAAGAAGCGATTCGTCTTCAGCAAAAATCTTGATCTGGATAGGCTCGGGAGCATTCGAGAGGTCGCCAATCATATCCTGCAGCACCTGCGGGAAGTCGACATCCAGTTCGGGTTCAGTCTTGTTGATCTCGTGTCGAACGTCATCGATGATTTCGTCGATGCCGCGGCTGCGTTTCGACTTCAGCTTGACAGTGAAATCACCCGTATTGGCCTCCGTCACTGCTGCCAGGCCCATCTGGAGACCGGTGCGACGGGAGGTGCTCTCCACTTCCGGTTGGTCATGCAGTATGCGCTCTACGTGCTGCAGGACGCGATTGGTCTCGCTGAGGGAGCTGCCCGCCGGCATGATGTAGTCGAGAATGAATCCGCCTTCATCCATCTCCGGCAACTGGTCAGTGCCGAGAAACAAGCGATAGCCAAGGAATGTCGCGATGGCCAGCAGTACGCAGGCAGCACCGAGCCAGAGCGGCTTCGCCAGGGCCCAATCCAGTACACGGTGATGGATATGCAGCACGCCTGTGAGAAGGCGACCCGCAGCATGGTCCTTGTGCGCCCCGGTTTCAGAATGGCGATCGCGAAGCAGAACGAGGCTGAGGCCGGGCGTCCAGGTGAGGGCCAGCACCAGTGAAGTCAGCAGTGCCGCCGTCATCGTGACTGCAAGAGCGCGGAAAAATGAGCCCGTAACGCCGCTTGTCGAAATCAGGGGCAAGAAGACAACGACGGGCGTGATGGTAGAGCCAATTAAAGGGACAGTTATTTCGCTCAGCGCCTTACGCACGGCGCTTGCGCGCGGTTCGCCATTGTCGCGATGCATCACGATGTTCTCGACAACCACGATTGCATCATCGATGACGAGGCCGATTGCCGCGGCCAGGCCGCCGAGCGTCATCAGGTTGAAGCTTTGGCCAATGGCCCAGAGCACCACGATAGTGACCGCCACGGTAACCGGAATGACGAGGCCGGCGATCAGCGAGGAACTCCAATCGCGGAGGAAGAGGAAAAGGATGATGCAGGCGAGAATCAGTCCGATGAAGATGGCATCGCGCACGCTGGAGATGCTGTCGCGCACAAGTTGCGACTGGTCATAGAACGGCTCGAGCTTCACGCCTGCGGGCAGCTTCTGGCGAAGTTGCGCAATCTCCACATCGACTGCATTGGCTACCGCGACGGTATTGGATGCGGGTTGGCGCGCGATGTTGAGCAACACCGCACTCTTACCGTTCGCAGTAACGGTGGTGTAGACGGGCATGGTGGAGGGTTCGACTTTTGCCACGTCGGCTACGCGCACCGGTGCCCCTGCTGCCGTGGTCTTCACAACGAGCTGGCGCAACCCCTCTGCATCGTGCACCTGCGCGCCCACCAGTCCGAGGATCAGCTGATGATTGGCTTCGTAGAGTCCGGGCGAGTCAATGATGTTCGAAGCCTGAATTGCATTGACGAGATCAGTGAGAGTGACGCCGTTGACGGCAAGCAATGCCAGATCGGGGGTAACGCGAAACTCCGGCACTTGACCGCCTTGAACCGTAACAGTGCTGACCCCGAGCACGCGATTGAGAGGAGGCTTCAACTCGTAGGTGGCGAGTTCCCAGAGCTGTGTCTGGGGGACTGTATCTGAGGTGAGGCTGTAGCCAAGAATTGGAAATGTCGCGAAGGTGAGTCGGTTGGTTGTGATGTGCGCCGTTGAGGGCAGCGTCTGTTCAACCTTACTGAGAGCAGCATCCGTGAGCTGCAGCTCCCGATACATGTCTACGTTCCAGTCGAAAAAGAGGCTCACTTCCGCAGAGCCGCGGCTGGTCGTGGAGCGCACCGTTACCAGGCCCGGGACGGAGTTGACCGCGTCCTCAATGGGCCGCGTGATCGTAACTTCCATCTGCTCGACCGGCATAACGCCGTTATCGATGCCGATCACAACACGCGGAAAATTGGTGTCGGGGAAAACGGATATAGGCACCTGCAGAGCAGCATAGATCCCGGCAATGGTCAGAACGGCAGCAAAGAAGAAGATTGGCCGTGTGAAGCCTGTGAGCCAGAATTTCTCTTCCTGCGCAACCGGAGTTGGAGTGGCGATTGCCATTAGTCCTTATCGCCTCCCTTATCCGCTGCGGGCTTGTCTTCATCCTCATCGGCCTTGCCGATTTTCACTTTTGTGCCCTTGTCCAATCCGTATGCCCCGGTGGTGATGACCATGTCGCTGGTGGTCAGTCCCTGAGTGATCTGGATGTCGTCCCCATCCTGGATGCCGGTCTGCACTGTCTTCTTCTGTGCGGTGCTGTCCGATCCAATGACCATGACGGACTTCGACCCGTCCTCCGCCGTAAGAATCGAAGAAACGGGAAGCTTCAACGCGTTCTTTACCGTGCGGCCGGTGATCAAAACCTTGACAGGCGTGCCGACTTTCAGCGCGCCCTTTTTGTTGTCGGCCTTCAACCAGATCTCGATCGTGGTGCTGCCGGGGTCGAGTGCAGGGCTGATCAGCGTGACCTTAGCCGGCACGGGATGGGCAACTCCGGGCACCGCTAAGGAGGCCTCATCGCCGAGTTTCATCTGTTGCGCGAGCGTTTGTGCGATGTGCGCCTTGGCCAGCAGCGACGATGTGTCCATGACAGTGATCAGAGGCGAACCCCCGGCGGGCGTTTCACCGGCGTAGAGAGGCCGGTCGGTAACGACGCCATCGATGGGGCTGCGGATCTCCGTATAGCTCACCTGCGCGGCGGCTGCTTTGTATTTGCCTTCTGCTGAGGTGAGCTGACCCTGCGCCGTTTTCAATTCGGCTTCGCGATTCACCTTCTGCATCGATTCCAGATGCTTGGCGGCGGTGTCGTACGCAGCCTGCGCCTGCACCAGAGCAGCCTGCGCGGTGTCGAGATCGCGGCCGGGAATGGCGCCTTCAGAAAAGAGCTGCTTGCGGTTGTTGACGATGCTGGTGTTCAGGTCGAGATTGGCCTTGGCCTGCGCAAAATCGGTTTCAGCCTTCTGCACGTCCTCAGGAACCTGCGCTTTAGTCGCCGTTGCATAGGCAGCCTGCGCGGCCTCGTAGGCGCCCTTGTTGTCTTGCGCACCGCCGATCAGATCGGCATTCTCAAGAACGGCGAGAAGCTGGCCCTCTTTAACTTTTGCTCCCCGCTGAACGTAGAACTTTTTCACTGGCGCAGCAATCTTGGGTTGAATGGCGGCCTGGGCGAGGGGTGCGAGGATGGCGTCGGCCGTGATGTGCTCGGAAATAGCGCCCTGCTCCGGATGCTCCGCCTGCACCGTCACCTCCGGCGCGGGCGTTTCTTCCTTTTTGCATCCGACTACGACAAGGGTGGCAACCAGGGCGGAGCCGAGCAAGATGCGAGAAGGTGTCGGCATGCGGAGTTTCATCAGGGTGCGATCAGGAGCGGGTTCGTTCATTGGTTCACATCGTTCCGGTCAAAGTTTGTAACTGCGCCACTGCTGCTTCATACCGCACGCGTCCATCTTCGCGGGCGTTCTGGGCGGTTGTGAATGCCGTTTGTGCGTCGACAACTTCGAGGACCGTGGCTTCGCCGCCGGTGTAGCGAAGCTTGGTGAGGCGGAGGCTCTCGGCAGCGGTGTCTACGCTTGCATCCAGCGAGGCGAGTTGCGCCCGTGCAGCCTCTGCCTCTGCATAGAACTCATCAAGTTGGGCAATGATGCGACGCTGCGTGGCGGTGAGCGCGGTTTTGGCGGCGCTGCGCCTGATCTCGCTCTGCTTGACTTTGTGCTCGGTGGCAAGCCAATCCCAAACAGGGAGATTTACAGTGACGCCGGCGGAGTAACCCAGGTTATGCGTCCGAAACCCCTCCGGTGTCAAAGGTCCCCTGGCAGCGAATTCATTGGCGTCGATTCCGTAGGTGTAGTTGAGACCGATGCTGGGAAGGTAGGCCGCTTGTGCTGTGAGCACATCGGCACTGCTGGCGTTGAGCGTCGCAAGCGCGCTTTTCAACTCGGCGTTGTTTTTCGAAGCAAACTGGTTGACCTGTTCGCGTCCCGGGAGCGCAGCAGGAGAATCCGAGATGCTGATGGCATAGGGCGAGCGTGGATCGGAGAAGAGCAGGACGCCAAGCTCGAGTCTCGCTTTGTCTGCGTTCAGCTTCGCGTCACTGAGTTCGCGCTCCCGCTGTTGCTGTTGAAGTTGAGCCTTGACGGTGTCTGCATGTGCGGCTTCGCGAGCCTGTTCGCGCTGGCTGGTAAGTTTAACGAACGCAGTGGCCTCATCTGCGGCCTGCTGGGCGATGGTGAGCTTGTGGTCTGCCGAACCAATTCCGTAATACAAGCCGGTAACAGTGGCTACCAGACCGCGCCGAGCGATCTCAAGTTCGGCAGCGGCGACTGCATCAGCCGCATTGGCCCGGCGTACTGCGGCGATTCCACCGAGGCTGACCGTTTCTTCGACAATGCCCTGGGCGATGTACTCGCGAGGCCTCGCGTCGGCGGAGACGAATTTCGGATTGGTGTTAATGACGCCTTCGCCGCCCACTTCGCGAAGGCCGTTCGGCTGTACGTAGAGTCCCTGGCCGCTGAAGCGGGCAGAAGGCAGCAGAGCTGCTCGAGCGTTGGACTTGTCCAGGCCCGCTACACGTGCATTGGCCAATGCCGTAGCGAAATTTGGTTCGTTGGCCTGCGCGCGCTTTAGTGCTTCCTGCAATGTGATGACGACCGGCGGTGTTGCGGCTGCTGCGGGCTGCTGGTCCGCCTGCAGACTTGTCTGCGCTCCTGCCAGCGCGTTAATGATCAGGAAGCACAACCCGAGCAGGACGCAGCTCCACATGCCAGGCTTTGGGACGTTTGATTCCTTTCGCACGGAAGAAAGCATATCGGTGGAACCTTAATTTCTCCTGAGTCTTAGATGTTACTGCCGCGAGGTGTGCAGGTGATGAATCGGTGCGCTTAAGATGTTTTTGCATGGAAACGACCAAAGTAGCGGGTATTGAAGTCTCGAGAGTGGGTCTGGGCACCTGGGCCATTGGTGGCACGGAATGGGGCGCGGTGCCCGAAGATGCGGCAATTGCGACGATCCTTGGCGCAATTGAACGCGGTATCAACCTCATCGACACTGCGCCGATCTATGGCCGCGGCCGGGCTGAAGAACTGATCGGAAAAGCTATCCAGCAGCACGGCCGGCGCGAGGCGTTCTACATCGCGACGAAGGCCGGGCTCGACTGGAATGAGCGCGGTGTGTACGCCAACTCCACACCTGCCCGGCTGCGGCGCGAGCTGGAAGACAGCTTGCGCAGGCTGGGAACGACCTACATCGACCTATACCAGGTGCATTGGCCGGATACGCTGATGCCCGTTGATGAGGTGGCGGGTGTGCTGGCGGAATTCGTAGAGGCAGGGAAGGTCCGCGCGCTGGGCGTCAGCAATTTCAACGTGGCACAGATGGAGGAGTTTCGCCGCGTCGTGCCGTTAGCCTCAGACCAGCCGCCCTACAACATCTTTGAGCGCGAAATTGATGCCGAGATCCTGCCGTGGTGCGCGGCGAATGGGGTGGCCGTGCTTACGTACAGCTCCCTCTGCCGCAGCCTGCTGGGCGGGCGAGTGCATCGGGGCATGCGATTTGAGGATGGCGATATCCGCGCTGTTGACCCCAAGTTTCAGGAGCCCCGCTTCAGTCAGTACATGACCGCCGTTGAGCGGTTGACCGCTTTTGCGCGCGAGCGCTTCGGCAAGTCGATCATCGAACTCGCTGCGCGATGGGTGCTCGACCGGCCGGGCGTTTCCGTTGCGCTGTGGGGAGCCAGGCGGCCCGACCAACTGGACGCCATTGCAGGCGTAATGGGGTGGACGCTCGACGCTGAGGCAATGAACGAGATCGATCGCATCGTCGCGGAGTCTGTGAAGGATCCCATTGGACCGGAGTACCTTACCCCGCTGGTTCGCCAAGGATAAGCCTCAATTCGTTTTGGTGGAGGGGAGCGCCACCCCGCCCCTCTCTGCGATACTGTTCCGTTATGCCCATTGACGACCTGCAGCAGGCTGCACAGAAAATTGCGAATTTCCTTGCTTCCCTCAACAAACTCGGCGGGATGCGTTTGAAGTATCGCATCACCGCTGGCGATGGCGCGCGCGACCCGGAAGGGATGGAAGCGCGTGTCATCTACGTGGAACTGGGAGGAGTCGATACCCCATTGCTCACGCAGCACAACGGCGAGCTTCTGCGGGCCCTTGAGACCATCGCAGCGCAGATGTTGCGCCTCGAAGCGCGCGAACACGACCTGGTCAGCTTCGATGCTGCTAACTTCAAAGCCCTGCGGGCGCAAGAACTGCGGATGTCAGCCGAAGTAGCCGCCGAAAAGGTCCGCGAGAGCGGTGTGCCTTACGCATTTCCGCCCCAGAACAGCCGCGAGCGGCGCCTGCTGCACCTGGCATTTCGCGATTTGCAGGGCGTCGAGACGGCGAGCTCCGGTGAAGGGCAGGACAGGTTCCTGGTGGTTTATCCCGAGGGAAAGACGCATCTGCCGGTGACTGCGCCGACCCGCCCGCGGGGTTTCGGGCGGCGATAATGCCTGCAACGCCGTGGCAATCCGAGTTCAAGCGCCTCTGGAGCGAACTGGTTCCCCCGTTCGGACAGGCGAAGACCGTGCAAGGAGAACTGATTCGCGCAATCGGCAGGTTGAGCGAAGAGGCCTACCAAAATCACAATGCCAATTTTGATCAGGACCACGCTATCCTGTGCCAGTTCCTTCGCGACAATCTGAAAGACCCCACGGTATTCAGCGCGGAAGAGATTCAACACATCGACGAATGGATCGATCGGATTCTCGACAGCAAGCGTCCAGACACATCCGGTCCGGGAACGTGCTTCTCGCATCTCGCTGAGAAGGTCGTGCGTTGGTGCGAATCGAAAAAGAAGCTGTTGCCGCATGACCTTGACGCGTCCCTCAATCGATAGGCGATTCAGCCGGCCGCTTGGCTGATATTCGATGAACTGATATTCCGATCTGAGCTCCGACGACTTTTCGGGATTCTGGATACCCGCACCTGGACCGGGGCACTGAAAGCCGCATCGGGTCTGGCTCATCCACGCTCAGCTTGGGCTTGATCTGCCGCGCTTCCAGGAAGATGCTCTGGGACCTGGTCTCGCGGCTAAAGCACGGCTTACAGCATTCAGCAGCGACCATCTCTTCGGTACTCTTGCGAAATCGCGGCGTTCTCGTTCTACTGAAGCTAAATAGATACCTAAATCACTGCAGCCTTTCCCTGATTGCCTTGGATTCGCACCAGATCAAATGAAAAGGGGACACGTATGTTTTCTCGCGATTTTTTGCGCCGTAAATGCACTCCCATGCTCGCGCTGGCTCTTGCGGTGACGCTCACAGCATGCGAATCGAAAATGGACAAGGCGATCGACCAGGCAAAGCAACAAGCCGCCACAACGGGCCAGCCGCAGCAGGTTGTTGCCGTCGACAAGACGGGCACCACGACCACAACTGTGGTGCAGCCGCCTGCAAAAGGTCAGAGCTCCGGGGCGATAGCAACCACAAGCACGCCTCCTCCGCCGGGCGGACCAGTGCCTCCGCCGCAGGATCCGAAGGTTATGCCATTAGGCGGCGATCCGAACCAGGCGCAGGGAGATGATCAAGACGCGGCTCCCGCCGGAGCATCCGGCAAGGCATCCCCGGCAGGCCCGGTGAAGGTCACGATTCAGGCCGGCACAAACCTCGCCGTCCGTGTGGACCAGCGCATCAGTGTCAAAACGAGCAACCCAGGCGACACATTTACAGGTGAGGTCGTTGATCCGGTCGTCGCTCCAAATGGCGTGGCGGTGGTTCCCAAGGGAACGCGGGTGAGCGGAGTGATCGACGCCTCGCACGCTCGCGGCCGCGTAAAGGGTGCTTCCGTGCTCGAATTGCGGCTGACGACGATGACGCTGAGCGGCACGGAGTATCACCTGAGGACAGCAGACCTGACGCAGACCAAGAAGGGTAAAGGCAAGCGCTCGGCGGCAATGATCGGCGGCGGCGCGGGCCTTGGCATGCTTATCGGCGGACTAGCTGGAGGCGGCAAGGGCATGCTCATCGGCGGGCTTGCCGGTGGAGGCGCAGGCACTGCTGGCGCAGCGATGACCGGAAACAAGGACCTCGAGATTCCGGCGGAGTCGATTGTGCACTTCCGGCTCTCGCAGGATCTAGTCGTTCAGGGCGCATAGATAGCGGTTCAACAGGAATTCACTTGCCACCGCTCCGATCGCACAGAAAGAATGCGGGCGGAGGCAAGTGATGGCAAGCGAATCCATTCTCGGCGGGAGCGAAGTCATTGCCTTCGCTCCCACTACTGATCCTGCGAAAGCGCGCGCGTTTTTCGAAGGCATCCTCGGCCTGCGTCTTGTCGCAGATGAAAAGCCGTTTGCACTGGTATTCGACGCAAATGGGATCATGCTGCGCGTGACTACCGTCCACGAACTCAAAACGCAGCCGTTCACGATCCTTGGCTGGCGCATCGCCGATATTGAAGGCACGGTGGACAAACTCGTCGGGGCTGGCGTTCGATTCGAGCGCTTCCCTGGAATGAACGATTCCGATCCGCGCGGCATCTGGAACTCGCCGGGCGGTGCAAGGATCGCGTGGTTCAAGGATCCAGATGGCAACGTGCTGAGCGTAACGGAGTTCGACAAATTGGACTAATGCGCTTGCGCAACGCAGAAAAGGCCGCGCATCGCGCGGCCTTTCTGATCTCTGATCCCTGATCCCTGTTCTTACCCGTTCAGCATTTCCTGCAGCTTGTTTAGCGTCCTGTGCAGGTCCTTGTCCGTCCGGCGCTGCTCGTCGATCTTGCCGATGGAGTGCATCACCGTGGTGTGGTGTTTGTTGCCGAACTGGCGGCCGATTTCCGGCAGGCTGGCTTCGGTCATCTGCTTGGCCAGGTACATGGCGATCTGCCGCGGAACAACTACATTGCGCGAGTTGTTCTTCTGCTTCAGGTCGCTGACTTTCATGCCGAATTGCTCTGCAACGGCCCGCTGGATCGACTCAATCGTGATCTTGCGCACCTGCATGTCTATGAATTGCTTCAGGCATTGCTGCGTGGTGGCCAGCGTAATCTCGGTATGGTTCAGGTTGCACCAGGCAACGAGCCGTGTCATTGCGCCTTCGAGCTCGCGGACGTTGGTGCGTACATTCGACGCGATGAACAGGGCGACGTCTGTCGGAAGCTGAACCTGTTCGCTCTCTGCCTTCTTCTGGAGAATGGCGACCTTGGTCTCGAGATCGGGCGGCTGAATGTCAGCGATCAAACCCCACTCAAAGCGGGAGCGCAGCCGGTCTTCAATCTCGGCCAATTCCTTAGGAGGACGGTCCGACGCGATCACAATCTGCTTCATGCTCTCGTGCAGGGCGTTGAACGTATGGAAGAACTCCTCCTGCGTGCGCTCTTTCTGCGCAATGAACTGAATGTCGTCGATCAGCAGCACGTCCACGGTGCGGAAGCGGTCGCGGAAGCTGGTCATTCGATCGTTGCGCAGGGAGGTAATCATCTCGTTCGTAAACTTCTCTGCCGACACGTAGCAAATACTCGCCGAGGGCTGCCGCCGTTTGACCTCATGGCCGATGGCGTGCATCAGGTGGGTCTTGCCCATTCCCACGCCACCATACAGAAAGAGCGGATTGTAGGCGCGCGAAGGGCGCTCTGCGACCGCAAGCGAAGCGGCGCGGGCGAACTGGTTGCCATTGCCGATCACGAATGCGTCGAACGTGTAACGCGGATTGAGCTGGGCTGCGGTGGACCAATCGAAGCGGGTCTGCTCGGGATTGCGCGAAGCGGGGGCGCTGGGGGAATGTGCAGGCAACGGACCGAATCCGCCATCCTTGCGCGGCGGAGGTGCTGTCGGGTCCTCTTCCGCAGTGACGAACTGCACGTCATCGAACTCCAGCGACTGCGAATCAATCGCTTCCTGAATCAGGTCGCTGTATTTATCACCAATGTGCTGAAATTCTTTTGAAGGAACACGGACGAAAAGAATGCGGCCACTGGCGTGGCTAAAACGAGTGGGTTTCAACCAGGTCTCGAAAGACTGGCGAATCACCTTCTTCTCGAGCGCCGCGAGAATCTGCAGCCATGGATTAAGAGCCGAAGCCGGCGAAATTGCGAATGCCATCTAGCGAATCCTTACCGGCGCCACCTGTCTACTGCCCGTGTGAGTTCACCCGCGCGGTTGAGGCAATGGCTCACGCTGCGGATGGAAATAAATCCCATCCACACTCGACTGCTGAGAACCTGCCTGATGGCCGTGATTGCCTCGGCAAAAAAAATGCGAGGCACGGGTTGAAATTCACTCCGTGGGACGCTCGGAAACTTTCTTGAACGGTCCCGATGGTAGCACATTTGGGGTGTGTTGCAATCACTCTTTCACATAAGTTTTGGAAGCCCGTTCTCACTTGCACCAAGCACGGTGAAAGCCATCACATACGAGCGAGATTCTGCTCACTGAAATTAAAAATTTCACTCAATTCATCGCTGCAATCAAGCCTGAAAGTTTGGATGCCAATCTTCGGCGGCAAGTTCATCTCGATCTGTTCAACCTGCGAGAACTTGTTACCTTCGAATTGCAGTCTTGAGCCCCAGAGACGGCGCGCTGGCTTCAAAGGCCAACCTTCGATATACTTAATACTTGCCGTTCAGGCGCAGATTTCAGACAGGAAGCAGGAGCGCATTCTTATGCCAAAGCGCACATTTCAACCCAACCGGCGTCATCGCTCGAAGACGCACGGCTTTCGCACGCGGATGAAGACCAAATCAGGTGCAGCCGTGCTGAGCCGCCGCCGTGCTATCGGCCGCAAACGCGTCTCCGTCAGCGCTGGTTATCGCGACTAAGTCTTCCTGCCGTTTTGTTTCGGCTGGAGTTGTTCCAACAGCACGATTCTTCCGGCCGGAATCCTTCCCGCTTTGCCATGACAGCATCGTCCAAAGCTGATTCGCGCACAGCAACCTCTGCAGTGCGGCGGAGCGGACGTGCGTCCATGGCCGGTTACCGTCTTCGCAAGCATGCTGATTACCAGCTTGTGTATGGGGCGAGCCGGAAACGCCGTTCCGCTTCCATGAGCTGGTTTCTGGCGCCGCAAGCGGTTGCGTCCACGCCGCGTGTCGGGCTTACCGCGGGCAAGGTGCTGGGCAAGTCGCACGAACGCAACCGGATCAAGCGGCGGATGCGCGAGGTTCTGCGGAAGCACGTTGACCAGCTGCCCGCCGGATGCGACCTCATCCTGCACCCGCAACGCATTGTCATGACCATGGAATTTACGAAACTGGAAGCCGAGGTTGTGCGTATCTTAGAGCAGGCTAATGCCGAACGCGTCCGAACCAGTACGACAAGAACTTCAGCACTCGCCAAGGCAGGCGCCGCCCGATGACCCGCATCCTTTTGGCCCTCCTCGCGTTTTATCGCCGTTGGATATCGCCCGCGCTGCACGTGCTGGGTGGAGGCGGCGGCGGGTGTCGGTTCGTGCCAACGTGCTCAGAGTACGCAACTATCGCTATCGCAACCCATGGCCCGATTCGCGGTTCCAGCCTTGCCATGTGGCGGCTGCTGCGGTGCCATCCATTTTGCCGCGGAGGGCTGGATCCGGTACCAACCAACACAAAGCAAATGCTGCCGGTTCGCAAACAAAAGGGACAAACCGGAACCACCGCGGCTCATCTGCCGCACGAGCCTTTACCATAGAAAGAGCGGAGTGCCCAACCATCTCCAGAAGCAAACCGTACTTGGAGATACCGGGACGGCGCGCCACTCCTTAACGACAGGAAATAACTTTGCCCGAAATTCGCAATCCTAATCTTGAGTCGCAGGGTCCCGGCGGCAGCGCGCCCGGCGGAGACTTCCGCAGCATGATTCTTTTCGCCTTCCTGGCGCTCGCCGCCGTGATGGTCTTTCAGTACTTCAAAAAGCCGGAGACGAATCCGCCCGCGCAGCAGAATCAGCAGAGTCAGCAGGCGCAACAGCAGAGCGCGACAACGACCTCCGGCGTTCCCGGATCAGCGACAGCAGGTACGACCGCAACCGGTCGGGCAGTTGCAGCCACCGCGGCTTCCATCAGCGCGCCATCCGAGGCCACAACGACCGTCGAGAACGAAAAATTCAGAATCACCTTTACAAACAAAGGCGGGCAGGTCCAGCACTGGATTCTCAAGGGCTTTACGGATTCGACGGGCAAGCCACTGGATATGGTGCAGCAGCAGGCAGCGTCGCGCTTCGGCTTGCCGCTCTCGCTCTATACGTACGACAACGCGCTGACAACCGAGCTGAACACCGCGCTTTACCGGCCGTCCGCGACAGGGCAAGTGGTCGCTCCCAACTCCCTTACGTTCCACTACGCGGCCGGTGGGCTTGACGTGGTGAAGACTTTCAGCTTCGACACCACATACGTGATTAGTGCTCACGTAACCGTGCAGCGCAATGGCGAACCCGTTCGTGCACTGGTTGCATGGCCTGCCGGTCTCGGCGATATGGAGGAGTTCGTTGCCGCCAGCGGCAAGCGCACCACCTTCTCGATCCCGACGGTTTCGCAGTTTGCCTGGTCGATTGATGGCAAGCAAGATACCGAGGCTTCGAAGAAGGTCAGTGGCAATGCGACCTACGATCAGCCTTACGAATATGCCGCGCTGATGGATCTTTACTTTGCCGCCGCCTTTTTGCCTGATGTGCCGCAGCGCGCAACGCTGGTCACGTTCCACAACAGCATCGATCTGCCCAGCGACCTCACCGATCCAAACAGCTCCAAGAAACCCAATGACGTGATCGGTCTCGCCATGGGCGACCAGAGCGGTGACACGAAGCTGCGCCTCTACACCGGCCCTAAGGAAACCGAGATCCTGAACTCCGTGCACGCGATCGGTTCGGATGGCCGTCCGACGGGCGAGGCGCTAAGTTCGCTCATTCAGTACGGCTGGTGGGGCATCATCGCCAAGCCGCTCTACCTGGCGTTGCGGGCGCTGCACAACCTGATGGGGCCAGGCAAAGACAACTGGGGCTGGGCCATCATCATCATCACCGTCATTTTCAACGTGATTCTGCTGCCTACTCGCATCTGGTCGATGAAGTCATCGCTGAAGATGATGCGGATTCAGCCACGGCTTGACGGGCTCAAGAAGAAGTACGCCAACCTCAAGATCAACGACCCCAAGCGCGCCGAGATGCAGACCGAGCAGATGGCAATCATGAAGGAAGAAGGCGTCAACATGTACGGCGGATGCCTGCCTCTCGTGTTGCAGATGCCGCTCTTCTTCGCCTATTACCGCGTCCTGCTAAATGCGGTGGAACTGCGCCAGGCCCATTGGTTCTGGCTGACAGATCTCTCCATGCCCGATCCACTTCACATTCTGCCGATCCTGATCATCGGCACCATGTTCCTGGTGCAGTTCATTACTCCATCGCCGGGCATGGACCCCATGCAGCGCCGCATGATGGCCATTATGATGCCCGTCATTATGGGCTTCACGCTGTGGCATTTCGCTTCCGGGCTCGCGCTCTATTGGATCACCGGCAACATCATCAGCCTGATCATGCAGGTAGCCATCAACAAGTCGAAGCTCGGCCTTGAAATGCATGAGCTTGCTGTGAAGCGAGCCGCAAAAAAAAAGGGTAACGTAGCTCCTGCCAGCGGACGCGTTATCCAGGGACGTCGCTAGTCCGTTCCATTTCCTGTCGGCAACAAAGGGCGACGCGCATTGGAAGCCTGATTCGTCAGGGAATCAGGCGTTTAACGCCGCTGCGAGTGCCTCATCCACCGTCGGCAATACAAACTGGAATCCCGCCCCTTGCAACTTCCCCGGTTTCACGCGCGCACTTGCCAGCAGCGCCTCATCGGCCATCTGTCCAAACATCAGCCGCATAGCGAACGAAGGAACCGCCAGAAACGCTGGCCTGCCAAGCTGCCGACCCAAAGCGCGTGTGAATTCACCATTCGTCACCGGGTTTGGAGCCGTCACATTCAAAGGACCTCGAATGTCCGTCCTGTCCAAAGCAAAAAGAACGGCGCCAACCGCATCGGCCAGTGCCACCCAACTCATCCACTGACGCCCATTTCCCATACGCGCCCCAAGGCCAATTCGGAAAGGCGGCAGAATCTGCTTGAGCGCGCCCTCTCCGGCACCGAGCACAACCCCGAAACGCAAATGGACGACGCGAATGCCTGCTTGACGCGCCGGTTCGGCAGCAGCCTCCCAGTCCTGGCAGAGATTTGCCAGGAACCCGTTGCCATGCACCGACGATTCATCCAGAACCTCATCACCGCGATTGCCGTAGATCCCGACTGCAGAAGCGACCAGAAATGTCTTCGGCGCGTTGCGCAGCCCTTCCAGCACCGTCGCAAGGCGGCGTGTGCTGTCGACTCGGCTGGCCGTCATCTCCCTGCGGTAGGCTTCCGTCCAGCGGTGTCCCGCCACGCTTGCGCCCGACAGATGGATGGCTGCCGCCGCACCCTCGAGCGGCGCTGCGTTAGAGATTGCCGGATCAGCGGTGGGATCCCACGCGAGGCCCCCTTCGCTCTCCGGGTACCGTCTTAAGAGCTGCAGGGTGCGATTTCCGCGGCTCGTGAGGGCCCGCTGAATAGCCCGGCCCAACATTCCGGAGGCTCCGCTCAGAATCACCGTCGGCGAAATATTTGGCAAATCCATACCTAAAGAATGGGTGTTCCTTTAGCCGACTGGAGATTTCACCAGATTGATAAAGGGCACATGAGTTTAGTAGGATGGGAATAGGTTTTGATGGGGCAAAACAGCTCCGTCATGCCTTGGAGGATGAATGACTGAGGCGGCGGCTCGTAACGAGGAAACGCAAAAGTCGCAGGTGGACACTGAGACTACGGAAAGGTTTATCGCTGAAAAACATATCGGTGAACGGATCAAACGGCTGCGATTGAAGAAGTCGATGGGACTAGTGGAACTTGGCAAGCACACCGGTCTCTCGGCGAGTTTTCTGTCCCAGCTTGAAACAGGGCGAGTTGTGCCGACATTGCGCAATCTGGCGCGTATCGCCATGGTCTTCTCGAAAGACCTCTCGTACTTTTTCGAGACGGAACCGCAGTCGATGTTCCGTGTGCATCGCCGCAAAGATCGGGTACGTCTGCCGCAGACCGGTGTAGAAGAGCCGACATACTTTTTCGAGAGCCTCGGTTACATGGTTCCTGACCGGCACATGGATCCATACTTCGCCCAGTTCGTGCCGCTCGAAAAGACGAAGGAGGCACGCGCTCACATGCATCCGGGATACGAGTTTCTCTACATCCTCGATGGCGAGCTTGAGCTGCATCACGGCGAACACCACTGCACGCTAACCCCTGGAGATGCTGTTTATTTCGATTCCAGCACACCGCACTCCTATATCTGTGCAAGCAAAAAGCCGGCAGATGCGTTGATCGTCACGATGCATCAACCCCCGACCACCCAACCCGTGACATTGTTGCGCTCCGGAAGCGGCGCAGCGCTGCTCCAGCGAACCGTCCCAGGTCGCACCGTGCTCGGACCTGTAGGTCGGGACGGGAATTAATCTCCAGATTTGCACCGGGCGCTCTCTCGATTAGAGGGCGCCCTTCTTATTCCGGACCACAAACCCGATAGCCCAGCCGCAATGCCATCGTGGCGCATCTGTTTGGGAGCGATACAGTTAGCTAAATCCGCCGAGCGCTTCTACGTCGCAGTGTATTGTGCAATGCGTCTCGCGGACAGCAAGTCGTCTGATGTCTTCCGTGTTCCAGCGCACAGAAGGTCGATGCTCCACTCGGTTCTCTTATCCATAGGAGAGCCTCACTCATGTCTGCTGAATTGATTTCAAGATTCAAATGGCTCGCGGTGTGTCTATTGTGTTTTGGTTTGTTCTCAGGATTTGCGAGAGCGCAGAGCACGACGCAGGGCGCAATTGCGGGTACTGTAGTGGACGCAAGCGGTGCCGTAGTTCCCGGGGCCGCCATCACTTTACACAATGACGGAACGAGCGCGGAGTTCAAACTGATTTCCGACGAGAGCGGTTATTTCAAAGCTCCGTTAGTTCCGCCCGGCACGTACACGGTCACCATCGCTGCCGCCGGATTCGGCACCTACAACGCCACACTCGTCCCAGTTACTGTCGGTTCGCTGACGCAACTGCATCCCGAACTCAGGGCAGGTGCAACCCAGGAATCCGTCGAAGTTACTGGCGTGGCTCCGGTCATCCAGTTTGAGTCGCCTGAAGTTTCCTCGACGCTCACTACGCAGGAGATCGTCAGTTTGCCGCTGAACGGCGGCCGCTGGTCGAATCTCGCCCTGCTCACCCCGGGCGCGGCTTCTGATTCCAATGGCTTCGGCCTTATCTCCTTTCGCGGCATCAGCCCGATCCTCAACAACATCGAGATCGATGGCGCTGACAACAACCAGGCATTTTTCTCAGAAGAGCGCGGGCGCACCCGCGCGGGCTACTCAACTTCGCAGATAGCGATTGCCGAGTTCCAGGTGAACACCGGTGTCTACTCGGCTGAATACGGCCGGTCCGCCGGAGGCGTTTTGAACGCCGTGACCAAGAGCGGTTCCAACCAGTTGCACGGGCAGGCGTATTTTTACGACCGCGACAACGTCTGGGGAGCCCTTAACCCATTTACTACAATCACTCGGGTCGTTCTTCCTTCGGGCGGCGGCACACCGACTTTTCCGAACAGCCCATATCGTCCGACAGACTGGCGCAAGCGCTGGGGATTTGGAGCGGGCGGCAAGCTCATCGAAAACAAATTGTTCTGGTTCTATGCTTATGACCAGTTCAAGCGGAACTTCCCCGGCCTGGCCAAGCCATCAAGCCCGTCAGCTTTCTTTAACTACTGGGCCGATCTCAGTTTGCCTGGCGGCGCAACATGCGCATCTTCCAGCGCAACCAAGAGCGGTGTAACAACAGCGAGCGCCAAGTACAGTGGCACCGGTTCTCCCGGAAACGCTGAAGCCTGCACGCTGGCATGGCGGCTATTTGGGGCAGGCGATGCCGGCCACTATGCAACCGCAGCAGCGCAGTTCGATCAATTGCTCTTTGGAAAATCGGTATCTGCGGTAACTGGACTCACTGGTCCCGGGCTTCTCGATGATCTCGGCCCCACTCCGCGTACCGGTGACGAGGTGCTGAACACGCCGAAGATCGATTGGCAGGTTTCGCCAACACAGCACGTGAGCGCGCTTTTCCATCGGCTGCGCTGGGATTCGCCGGGCGGTGTACAGACGCAGGCTTCGAACACGTACGCGATCGATACCTTCGGCACAGACTACGTAAAGCTCGATTACGGCCTCCTGAAGCTCGACAGCATGTTCTCGACAAGCCTGTCCAACGAACTTCGCTTTCAGTATGGCCGCGAACTGAATTGGGAAGGCCAGCAGCCCTACAGTGAGTTCACCAGCAAGTACCTCACGAACTCTTCTGGCATTCCGATCCAGCTCGGAATCTACGGCGGCTCGAGCAACAACGGATTCACCGCCGGTTCGCCCTATTACTCCTTCCGTACCGCGTACCCTGAAGAGAAGAAGACCCAGGTGGGCGATACTGCCATCTGGACGCATAACCGGCACACAATCAAGTTCGGTTTGGATATCCTGCGCAATACCGATACCATCAACAACCTCTACCAGAGCAACGGTGTTTACACCTATCAGTACTTCTCAAACTTCTTCTCAGACATCCTGAATCCGACTGGCGCCTGCGACAGCGGCTACAGCGAAACAGGCCTGTCAACCAACGGTGCAAAGTATCCGTGCTACTACGGATTCACACAGGGCTTTGGCACACCGAAGTTCGCCCTCAGCACTGTCGACTATGGATTCTTTGTCCAGGACGACGTGAAGCTGACGCCACGCCTGACCTTGAATGCGGGCCTCCGTTATGACAACGAGCAGGTACCGGCTCCGTTCAAGTCACTCATCGACACCTCCATGCTCAACGTCGCGGTCAACGGCAGCGGTCCCTTCTCGGATGCCGATGCGAACATCACCAATCAGCCGGTCGACAACAACAACATCGGGCCTCGTGTCGGTCTGTCGTGGGATCCGCGAGGAACCGGCAAGACAGTCTTCCACGTTGGATACGGTCTTTATTTCGGCCGCATACCCAATGGCGTAATCCTGAATACCTACGAAGCGGCCGGTAGTCCGAAAGGCCAGTACACCATTCCATCGGTATATGGATCGGCGCCGAGCAGCACAGTCCCGGTGTTCCCGAACATTATCGGTGCCGGCAAGTTCGCCACTCCAAGCTTGGATTTCTTTGCGAAGAACTTCCAGAATCCGCAGGTGAGCGAATTTGATCTCTCGTTCCAGCAGCAATTACCCAACCGCACCTTCTTCTCGTTGAGCTACATGGGCGCGATGGGGCGCCAATTGCCGAACTTCGTCAACATCAACCTCGACCCTGCCGCAGCCTATCAAACAACACTGACCGTCATCGAAAACCCGAAGTATTCGGGCACTGGCTGCGGTCCCATGGCCTGCGGCAGCACCGTGACCTCAACGGTCTACTCCAAGGCGTACAAGAACAGCCACTACGGTTATGTCACCGAGGTGATGAGCAACATCAATTCCAGTTACAACGGAATGATCGCCGAAGTCCAGAACCGCAGCTCCAAGTATGCGCAGTTCGATTTCAATTACACGTGGTCGCATTCGCTCGACTTCAACCAGAACCAGAGCACCTCTCCCTCAACGAACAACTGGTACGATCCGCTGGGAAATCCACGAGCGAACTACGGCAACTCGAACTTCAACGTGCCGAACCGGATCGTCATGTGGGGCATGCTGCAATACCCGGGCCGCTCAAACAGCTGGCTCCGCTTCCTGTCTGATGGCTGGCACCTGAATCCCGTCTTCCAGTGGCAGAATGGTTTGCCATACTCGGCAGGCGTAAGCGGAACTCAGCCGTCCATCGGCAGCGCCAACAATCAAAAGGCTGCCGGCTCCGGCTTGAACGGATCGGGCAGCTCTGGCTATCTCCTTCAACTCGGGCGCAATACCTTCAAGTATCCGAATACCACGGTGCTTGACTGCCGCGTGCAAAAGGATCTGCGCGTCAATGAGAAGTACAACATCGAGCTGCTTGGCGAGATGTTCAACGTTCTTAATCACCAGAACGTAACCGGCGTGACTGCAACAGCCTATTCCATCAACGGCACGGCCACCTCCACCACTCCGGCTAATACGCTTGTTTACCAGCCTGCACAAGGTGCGGGAGTCAATGCCTTCGGTTTCGGAACGGTAAACAATGCCGATTCAAACTTCGTCTACAGCCAGCGCCAGGTTCAGTTGGGAGTCAAGCTGGACTTCTAATCAATCCTGACCGTTTGCGGCCAGACACAACAACGCGGCAGCTTCGGCTGCCGCGTTTTCTTTCGTAAGATTACTGAGGCTTAGCTTGTGTTGAGGGACTTCCCGCCGCAGGCTTCGTAGTCGTTGCGCTCGGATTCGTCACTCTTTTCTTCTTTTTGACTGCAGCTGGAACAGGGCATTTCGGTGCCGGGAGCGGGGTTGCGGCCGCGCGTAGCGAAACGTCCTGCTTCTGCACCGTATTGCGCAAGTCGAGCACTTGCTTCTCCTGCATATCGGCGGTCTGCTGAATCTGGTTATCGAGGACAACGCGCGCCTTCTCCAAATCTGTCATCGCCTGTTGCAACTGCCCCACCGTCTCACTTGACGCGACTACCCGCGCTGCCTCCACAACATGCACCATCACGTCATAGAGCGCATCTACATTGCGCGAAAGCGGAAGGACCTTCGTGAGCGTTCCCGGAGCGGCATCCGCCTCTTTCAGCAGCGCGGGTAGTGCGCCCTGCAGGTCGCGTTGAATCGCGTCGATGTTCGTGCCCGCTTCGTCGCGAACACTCCCACGCTTCCACTTTTCGAGCCGCACATTGCCGACCGTGATCTTCACCTCATCGAGCGAGCGCTGCAGAATGTCGGAGGGTGCCGTTGGAGTGAAATAGTTCGCGCCGCTGCTCGTACCACCGGTCGTCGCAGCGGTCGTGCTCTGTGCAGTGCACCACATCGCCGGCGAAACAAGGAGAGCTGCTGCGAAAAAAGGTCTGGAAATGCTCATGGGGATTTTTGCCTTCCTGACCAACGGCGCGCTTCAGCCGATCTGCCCTTTCTCACGCCGTTGCAGAACTGTTATGTTCTGTACCGAACCAGTATCTCTAATGGCACTTGTGTCCAACAAGTTGCATATCTATTCGCAGCCCGTGAACGACTTCCAAGGCAACGAACCGCCACATCCAATCATCTACAAACCAAGTGCCTTCCCCGCGAAAAATTTCCGCTGCCGGAACAGGACTTCGATGCCGCCTTGTGTGCGCGGCGTTGGTTTGTACCGCGCAAATGCTGAGTCTGCCCGCCCCTGCCGAACCCGTGCATGTGCGCCACCCGGAGGGCACCTTGCATGGCTTCCTGTCCCTTACCACTGAGCAGGGGCAGGTCCTTGCAAACGGCGACCTCATCGAGATTGTCCGAGGCGATCGTGTCACGTCGCGCCTGACTTTCCACTTCAAAGACGGTTCGCTCGATGAAGAAACAACCGTCTTTACGCAGCGCGGAGTCTTTCGCCTCATCTCCGATCATCACATTCAGCACGGACCCTACTTCCCAACCCAGCTCGACATGAATATCGATGTGGCGAAGGGAACGGTTGTGACGCGGTCGAAAGGTAAAGACGGTAAGGAGCAAGTCTCAACCGACAATATGAAGCTCCCGCCCGACCTCTACAACGGCCTGGTCACGCCGGTAGTAAAGAATCTGCAAACAGACGCGCCCGAAACCAAAGTCTCGATGATCGTCGCCACGCCGAAGCCCCGGATCGTCACTCTCGCGATGAGCCCGTTAGGCCCGGCTCCATTCTCCGTCGCTGGGTTCGAACGCAAAGCACTTCAATACGAAATCAAGATCGAACTCGGCGGAGTTGTCGGCCTCATCGCCCCCGTCCTCGGAAAAGCACCACCCAACATCTACATGTGGATTGAAGGCGGAGAGGTGCCGGTGTTTCTACGGGAAACCGGACCACTCTTCGAAGGTGGCGCTGTCCTGACGATTAGCCTCGTTGGCCCGGGTTGGCCCGACAACAATCGCTAGTTCCAGTCTGAGGAATCAGCCCTGCATCTGGGCGAAATAGTCCCCCACTTCCTGCCAATTGTTCACGCGCACAAATCCGGTTGCCCCGTGATTGTGGGGAGCCGTGTACAACAGGCCCTCACCCTGAAACCGCATCAGGTTCTTCGGCAGATCGTCGATCAGGAAGTCGGCGCGCAAAATGCTTTTGTCGCCGCAAAATACATAGTGCGTCGCCGGGATGAACGGGAAATGCCTCTGCAGCCATCGGTACTTCGGGCCAAGTGAGTTAGGCACGGCCATGGCCTGGGTGGCGATAAAGACATCGAAACGAGACGAGAGTTGCTTCAGCACTGGTTGTGCATCGGGCATAAGCGGAAGATCTTCAAAGAAATCTTCAGCATCCAGAAACGCCCTGAGCTGCTGTTGGCGGTCTTGCGGCGTAACCTCCCACAGGCCTTTGCCAGACAGGTCCTCGAGCGTAACCTCTTCGTCGAAAGTTTGGTTGTAGCGGCGAAGGTGTTCGGCCAGCGTATCGGCCATCACCTCGTCCATGTCCACGCAGATGCGCCTCAACTTCCGTTCAACTCCCTTGCGAATTTCGAACCAGAGCCGGCCGGAATGGCCGACCCAACCAGCTAAGCCCCCGCCTGTCGTGGCTTGCGAATCGCTCGTCCCGTATCGGCAACCGACGGATCCGGCTGCGGTGTTTTCGGCACGG
>Ga0068855_100002486_pt1 | contig 22705 bp, 21 predicted proteins | sample KBSCornC52_FD_66592 | JGI IMG/M metagenome (GOLD analysis project Ga0068855, IMG submission 66592) | Corn rhizosphere microbial communities from Kellogg Biological Station, Michigan, USA - KBS Corn C5-2 | ecosystem: Host-associated > Plants > Roots > Rhizosphere > Soil ...
TTACTCCCTCAACGCCTGCCGCTATCTCACCGGCGAAGAGCCCGACCGCATCGCCGCTTACGCCTCCACCATCGACCACGACGGCCGCTTCAACGAAGTCGAAGAGAACGTCTCCTGGACCATGCACTTCCCCTCAGGAGTCGTTGCTAGTTGCAGCACGACCTACGGCGCCAACATGGAAGGCTACTTCCGCGTCTACGGCTCAAAAGGCTGGCTGCAAGTCGACAACGCCTTCGCCTACGAAGGACTTCACCTGCGCGCACAGCTCTCCGGCAAGCAGCTCGACGAGCCGAACCCCTCGCACGACCCCTCGCACTTTCAGGCCGAAGCCAACCATTTCTCCCACTGCATCCAGAACAACCTCGAGCCCCAATCCCCCGGCGAAGAAGGCCTCCGCGACATGCAATACATCGCCCAGATTTACCGCGCCGCCGGCATCAAAGCGTAGTTACCACCAGGAAGAGCTGGGCACCCCACCTGTCGCGCCGAGCCATGGCCTAGGCGGAGCCGTCCACTCTCACCGCGTTTAGGCTGGGAAACAAGAGACTACGCCGGGGTGGCTTTTGAGACCTGGGATGAATCTGCCCCACCACAGACTCTGGGTGCCCCATCCTAAACGCGTCTTTTGCGTTTAGGGTGGGAAACAAGAAACTCCGCCGTCCACCAAACCGGAAACCGCCTTCTATCCCTCCGCCCGCGACTTATCCCCCGCTTCAACCGCCTGCTCCGAAGCCGCATCCTGATCCGGAGCCGCCCCGCTCTCCGCTGGGCCAAGCCCCAGAACCCTCCGGTTCTTCTCCGCATCCGCATCGGATCCCGCGAAGTCATCGAAAGCCTTTTCCGTCACCTTGATGATCCACTGCTTGATCAGGTTCGCGCCCTCAGTCGCTCCGACCTTCGGATGCTTGATGCAGCACTCCCACTCCAGCACCGCCCAGCCCGGATAGTCATACTGCGCCATCTTGCTGAAGATCGCTTTGAAGTCGATCTGCCCATCACCCAGCGAACGGAACCGCCCCGGCCGGTCAATCCAGTCCTGGTATCCGCCATACACACCGGCACGTCCATTTGGCCTGTACTCCGCATCTTTCACGTGAAACGCGCGAATTCGCTCATGGTAGAAGTCGATGAACTCCAGGTAATCGAGCTGCTGCAGGATCATATGACTCGGGTCATAAAGAATGTTCGCTCGCTTGTGGCCATTCACAGCCTTCAGGAATCGCTCGAACGTCACGCCGTCGTGCAGATCCTCGCCCGGATGCAGCTCGTAGCAAACATCCACGCCCGCCTCATCAAACAGGTTCAGGATCGGCGTCCACCGCTTCCCTAATTCCTCAAACGCCGCTTCAATCAGCCCTGCCGGCCGCTGTGGCCAGGGATAGAAGTACGGCCATGCCAACGCCCCCGAGAATGTCGCATGCGCTTTGAGTCCGAGATTGTTGCTCGCCTCAGCAGCCCACTCCAGTTGCTGCACCGCCCACGCCTGCTGCTCCTTCGGCCTGCCTGCAAGTTCCGCGGGTGCGAATCCATCCAGCATCGCGTCATACGCCGGATTGCTCGCCACAAGCTGCCCCTGCAAGTGCGTTGAAAGCTCTGTGAGCTTTATCCCCGCCCCATCCAGAATCCCCAGCACCTCATCGCAATAGTCGCGGCTCTGCGCCGCCATCTTCAGGTTGAACAGCCGGCTATCCCATGAAGGAATCTGCACACCCACAAACCCCAGACCCGCTGCCCAGTGCGCCATTCCCTCCAGCGTGTTGAAAGGCGCCTGATCGTCCGCAAACTGCGCCAGAAAAATAGCCGGCCCCAATATCGTCTTCATACTCTCGCTCCCCGCTCCTAAAACTCTACCCAGCTCCCGCGCTTGCTGCTCTCTACCGCGCGATCGATGAACCGCATACCTCGCACGCCCGCCTCAATGCCCGGCAACGTAGGTGGCAGCTCCACCTTCGGCGTCTCCTTGGATGCGATCAGCGCATCCGCGAACTCCCGGTACAGCACCGCAAACGCCTCGAGATACCCTTCCGGATGCCCGCCCGGCAATCTCGTCACCGCCCGTGCATCCTCACCGAGATACCCGCCCGCTGCATGACGAATCTCCTCCGGTCCATCCAGCCACTTTACACTCAGCCGGTTCGGATCCTCCTGGTGCCACTCCAGCGATCCCTTCTCGCCATAGACCCGCAACCGCATATCGTTCCTCTCGCCCGCCGCAATCTGCGAGGTCATCAGAACACTTTGCGCACCGTTATCCATCCGCAGCAGCGCCGTGCAGTCATCATCCAGCTTGCGTCCCGGCACCACCGAAAGCAACGAGGCATTCACGCCCACCACCTTCAGCCCAGTCACATACTCGCTCAGATGAAATGCATGCGTCCCTATATCGCCGATACATCCTCCCGCCCCGCTCTGAGCCGGATCAGATCGCCACGTAGCCTGTTTCTGCCCGCTGGTCTCAATCGGATTCGTCAGCCATCCCTGCAGATACTCCACCGCAATCTTCCTGATCTTGCCCAGCTCCCCTTTCGCGCACATTGCCCGCGCCTCGCGCACCAGGGCATATCCCGCGTACGTGTGCGTCAACCCATAGGGCAACCCGCTCTTCGCGACAACCTTCTCCAGTTCTACGGCCTCGGCATAGGTCGCCGTGGCAGGCTTGTCGCTCATCACCGGAAAGCCAGCTTCCAGCGCCGCCAGCGCCACCGGCATGTGCAGATGATTCGGTGTCACAATCGCCACAAAATCGATCGCATCCTTCCGTTCCCGCTCCGCCTGGATCATTGTCTTGTAATCCGGATAAGCGCGAGTCGGATCGATCTTGTACATCTCGCCTGCCGCTCTCGACTTCTCCGCCGATTGCGAAAACGCTCCAGCAACAAGCTCAATCTTCCCGTCCAGTTCTGCCGCAATCCGATGCACCGGTCCGATGAACGCACCCGGTCCGCCCCCCACCATTCCCATGCGCAACTTGCGATGCCCTGCCATATCAGTTCCTCATTCGTTTCTCAGTGTCAGAAGAAGTCTCAGCCCCTCGGGAACCACGCGTCAACACCGCCCATCCTCGACCCCGCATGAACTCGCCGACCTCATCTTCGCTCTGCAGGTAACTTAAATGAACCAAATGGGCGACGGCTACACGCTCCTGATAACGAAAACAGAGGCTTTCTCGCCACACTCAGGCTAACGAAACCACTTTGGGGACGATGAAGCCTGATACTTGATTTCGAATTCCGAATCCGTGACCTCAACCAAGGTGACCTTAATCACATTCAAGGCCCTGCATTCAATCCTTTAATAACTCCAGCGTTGTATCGGGGATCACCACCCAGGGTCCCGCTGACAAGAGATCCCCACCACGCAAATGCATAAGGAAATCAACTGCCAAAGCGGTCAGATTCTTATCGAACTATGAGAGAACCGATGCCAGCAGAAAAAATTCTGATCGTAGACGACGAGCGCCTCGTGCGCTGGTCGCTGCGCCAGAAATGTGAAGAATGGGGATTCCAGGTCATCGAAGCAGAGGCCGGCGAGCCCGCGCTTCGGCTGGCTGAGCGCGAGAATCCTGATCTCGTGCTTCTGGATGTGCGCCTTCCCGATCTCAGCGGAATTGAAGTGCTCGATCAATTGAAAAAGAACGGCGATGCCCCCGCCGTCATCATGATCACGGCCGATCCGCAGCTTGATGATGTGAAAGCCGCAATCAAGCTCGGTGCTGTAGACTTTGTCGGCAAACCCATCGACTTCGAACTTCTCCGCGAAATCATTCAGAACACACTTGAAGAAACTGCCACCAGCGCCGGCGATCTTCAATCTTCCCGCACCCGCGCTCGTGGCGGAGTCGGATTTGAAAGCGTCGTCAGCGTCTCTCCAAAAATGACGGAGTTGATGAACTTCGTCAGAAAAGTCGCATCCTGTGAGGCTTCCACGATCCTGATCCAGGGTGAAAGCGGTACCGGCAAAGACCTCATCGCCAAAGCGCTGCATTGCGAAAGTACGCGTCACGACAAGCCGTTCGTCGCTATCAACTGCTCCGCTATCCCCGAAACTCTGATGGAAGCCGAGCTATTCGGCCATGAAAAAGGCGCATTTACCGATGCTAAGCAGATGAAGAAGGGACTGTTTGAAGCCGCCGACGGCGGCACGCTCTTCCTTGATGAAATAGGCGAACTGTCACCCGTCCTTCAGGCAAAGCTGCTCCGCGTTCTTGAAGATCAGGTCATTCGACGCGTTGGCGGATTGCGCGACATTCAGGTCGAGGTCCGAGTGATCGCAGCGTCCAATCGCGATCTTGAAAAAGCTGTTCGCGAAGGTCACTTCCGTCAGGACCTTTTCTACCGCCTGGCAATCATCGCCATCTTCATCCCGCCACTTCGCGAACGCAAAGAAGATATTCTTCCGCTCGTCGACTTCTTCATCGAGCGCTATAACCGGCGTTTCAAGAAGTCCATCCGTGGCATCACCGACGAGACCCGCAGCTTGATTCTCAGCCACAATTGGCCCGGCAATGTGCGCGAACTCAAAAACACCATTGAACGCGGCATGATCCTCGAAGAAGAATCATGGTTGCGCTCCATCTACCTGCCGTTTTCCGTTGGCGAATCCGGGGGGCGCACACTCTTTGAGCAGACTTCCCCGCCTGATGGTGGACGCAAACTCCCCAACGGACGCTGCCTTCCACGTCTCTACATCCCGGAGGGCGGGACCTCGCTTGAAGAAGTGGAGCATTCAATGGTCGAGTTGGCCATGACTCAGGCGAACGGCAATCAAACCAATGCCGCCAAGCTGCTGGATATCAGCCGAGACGCCCTCCGCTACAAACTGAAAAAGTTCAGCCTCGTTCCTGCGGACATCGAAGACTAGCGGCCCTCCATCGAAAGTTAGAGACGAATCCCACATGAGAAAATAAGCATGTGATTTCGCGTGTGACGATCTTGTTTCCCCTTGTTTTTCTCAGCCTGATCGCAATCTCAGCGGTTCCCGCTCCGGCCTCCTCCGCAAAGACCGATGATTCCGTTAAATCGGGCGCAGTCCTCTTCCGCGACAAGGGTTGCGCCTACTGCCACGGTCCAGCCGGACAAGGTACCAAGAAAGCTCCCGAGCTTACTGACCTTTGGAAAGACAAGACCTGGACGACAGAAAAGATCACGAATCAGATCCTGAATGGCGGTCAAAAGATGCCGCCCTTTCGCGATTCGGTCACAGACGACGAGGCAACCGACCTGATCGCATGGCTCCGCGCAAGAAAGAAGCCCGTCCCTCCCCCAGCCGAGTCTCAGGATTCAGCGCCCGCTGCTCCCCCGCAATAGACCGCATGATCGCAGAACGCCACGTCCCGAGTCCTAACAGGTCGGATGGTCAATTGCCGGCATGCTAGCCGGACACGCTTTCCGTGGCTTTGCCTTGCGCTTGGGGCCATTCCACGCCAGTCAGGCGCGTCGCCAGGTCCCACAGTTTCCGGGCCATAACTGGATCCAGAACACGCATGTCCAGCGCCTCTGGAACTGGCGGGCCGATGAGTTCGGCAAGGCTCTTAGCGGGCGGATCGGGGGCAGACTTTGCAAGCAGATTCTCGAGCGCACTATCTCCGTCTCGACCACCTGCTTGAGGTGGCATCAATCCCAACGCCCGACGATACCAGCCCATGGATGGGGTTACCTCTGTTGCATTTGCAAGCATGGCTGCATGGGTCCCAATCGGCTGGGCCGAATTACCCGATATCCCCCACCCATGCTCATCGCTTTGACGCTGCAACTCAACAGTGAAGATCATCATCGCAAGCTTCGCCTGGCTATAGGCCTTCAGTGGCGAGTAGTTGCCCTGAAGCTGAAAATCATCGAGGTGAATCTCACCGTGATGCCGACCTGTGCTCGTAAGCTGCACCACCTTGGCCTGCTTGCTCGCCCTTAGCAGCGGCATCAGTCTGGCAGTCAGTGCGAAGTGGCCGAGGAAATTTGTAGCCAGATGTAATTCGAAGCCCTCGGCGGTTTGCTGCCGATCTTGCAATACCAGAGTGTTCGCATTGTTGATCAGCAGGTCCACCGGACGGCCAGCCGCAACCAGGCGATTGGCAAAATCGGCCACGGAAGCGAGGCTGGCAAGATCCAGCTTTTCGAAACGAACCAGCGCATGCGGGGCAAGCGGTCGTATTCTTCCCAGCGCTTCATGTCCGTCTGCCGATTGCCGCCCGGCGAGGATCACATCGGCACCAGCCCGAGCGAGCGCCAATGCGATATCAAAACCAATTCCGCTGGTGCAGCAGGTAATAACAGCGAGTTTGCCAGTTTCCGGGGGAAAGTTAGCCGCAGACTGGCGCTGCGACCCATGGTTTTCTTGCACGACTTTCAGAGCTCCTAAACTTGAATCAAGATTAATGAATGACCAATCACTCAGCAGGGCTCAGAACTACTGACCGGTCAACGCCCTCCAGATCAGTCTGAATCCCAATTCCCGACTTACTGATTCCAACTCTCGATGAGCTGCAATGAACTCCGCCGTTGCTTCAGCCTGAGCGCGGAACATCAGCACGAGATACTCAGCCGAAGCGTGAGGAAGTCCACCCATTTCGGCGCCTTCCTTCGTGGTGTGCAGCAGTTCCATGATCACTGTATTCGGCGCTTCGGCATCCTTGAGCAGTCTGCCCGATCCGCGCAGCTGCTGTTGGACCTTGAGCCGCTTCGGGTATTTCTTCGCCATGTCCAGGAACCGGTCCCAGACAAAACGAAGACGCGACCGAGCATCTGCGGCAAAGGGATAATCGGCCATCTCCCGGTCGATCTCTAGCCGCATTTCGCGATACAGCTCGTTCAGTAACTCGTCCTTCGTTTTGAAATACGTGAACAACGTCCCTTCAGCAACACCGGCACACGCCGATATCGCCGAAGTCGGAGCATGCGCTATTCCTTTGTCCGCGAACAACTCCACGGCGGCGTTGAGAATCGCTTTGCGCTTCTTGTCGCTTTTAGGCCTGGCCAGGGAGTCTTCTCCTATAAGCGCGTGCTCACTCATTTACTGTAAGTAGATCTGGGCTTCTTTACAAGAACTTTCTTCGTCCTTTGTGACAAAAGCTACCGAAACACGGCCCTTGAGGATCAACTTAAAGGTGGGTCTCCCCGTCCCGCAGAATCAGCACGGGGAAACGGTCTTACTGGGGCTTTGATTCAGTGGCTGCAGGAGTGGCTGCCGGAGCTGGTGCCGGGGCAGCCGTCGGTCGCGCAGCTTGAAACGTGCCGTTGTATTCGGAAAAAGCCCAGTCCCCCGCGAGCGCCCCCGCGTCGTCTAGCTTTCCGTTCAGCTTCATATCTGCAGTCGCTCCGGCCTCCTCTGATGTGAATTGAAACGTCAGGGCCATCTTGCCGTCTTTGTAGGTGCCGGCAACATCCGCATTGCCCCACTTGCCCGTCACATTGCCGTCGTTATCGACCGCGAAATCGGCATCAACATCCCGATCTCCACCCGGCGTCGCCAGCACAAAATGCCACTTGCCGCTGATCCCCGCATCCTGCGCATGAAGATAAGGACTCCCCACCGCCAGACATAGAACTGCCGCAACAATCATCAAAAGCTTTCTCAATTTCTTCTCTCCCTTGGGAAACGATTCATCCTAGAGTGTTCTGAAACCCACGGTTTCGTCAAGCATGCCCGGAAACCGCCCAGCCGCTCACACCGTTACCGGCACGTTCGCAACCCCCTCTGTCCCAAACACACGCCGATAGCGCTCAATTTCCGCAGCAGGCCCCATCGCCTTCTGATAGTTGTCCGATAATTTCACCGCTGGCCGCCCATCCACCTCACTCAACTTGCACACGAGGCTCAGGGGATTGAACGCGTCATTACCCTGCGGATTGCAATCGCGAAAATCATTCGTAAGATACGTCCCCCATCCAGAACTGAACCGGATCCGATGCTCCGGCAACCACCTCTCCGGATCGACGAAATCCGCAGCACTTTGAAACTCCGTCGCCTTCGCACCGTTCCGAAGACTCCCCCCGAAGTACGCGTGCAGCGCCACAATCGAATCCACATCCAGCCCGTCTGATGCAATCAGCCGCTTCATGCGCGGATCGCGCCCGCGCCTCTCAAGCCACGTGATGTACTCATCCCCCGCAACAAATGGGTTCTTGCTGTCGATGCGCTGCCCCGTCCAGTCCGCCACCCACTCCGGCGCGCCTTCTAGAAACTGCGTCGTCCCAAACGTATCAGGCAGCATGATTAGCAACTCCCCCTGATACGTCCGCTGCCACAGCTCCAGCATTTTGTATTGCGATTGCCGCAACTCCTCGTCGCTGTTTGCCAGCGCCGCCATCGCCATCGGCAACTCATGCGCGTTCGTACCAATCGCCTCAAGATCATGTGTATAGGCGAGATATGTGTTCGAGCTCCCGACGAAGGTCGCTCCCAGCACGTCTCGCATCGCCGTGACCACATAGTCCTGCCATAGAAAGCTGTGCCGCCGCCGCGTTCCGAAGTCACTCACCAGAAGCCCCGGCACGCCGTACAGCCGAGCCATCTTCTCCCACAGCCGCGTCTTCGCCCGCGCATACAGAATGTCCAGCTCAAGCTCAGTCAGGCTCTTCAAACTTGCTCGCGTCTTCAGCTCATCAATCGCCGAGAGCGCATAGATTTCCCACATCGTTGTTTCGGTCCACAGCCCCTCGAACTGCAGCGAGATCTGCCCGTCTCTCACCGAAAGGTCAAAATTTGACAACCGGAAATCATGCTCTAGCCAATGCAGAAACGGAGGCTCAAAAATTCCCCGCTTCCCATAGAACGTATTGCCCGCCAGCCAGATCATTTCTGACTTATGCAAACGCAACCCGCGCGTTGATTCAAGCTGCTCCCGCAGCTCATCGACATCCACCACCTCCCCCAGCCGCACCTCATGCGACCGGTTCATCAGCGTAAATGTCGCTCGCGTCCTCGGAAAATGCTTCCAGATAAACTGCAGCATCAGCAGCTTGTAAAAGTCCGTATCCAGAAGCGATCGCGTAATCGGATCGAGCTCCCAGTTATGGTCATGCGCCCGTCGAGCAAGGTTGATAATCACGTTCCCGCCATTCTATTCAACCGACCGCCACGTCGAGCGATTCAATCATGTCGAGCGATTCAATCATGTTGTCACGTTGAACAATTCAGAACAGACTGTCACGTTGAGCAAAGGTTGCCTTAGCGACCGCAGTAGAAACACCTGTGGTTGCATTCTCGCGATCCTCCTGACCGACCACAATTCCTCGGCGGCTTAAATCGCAAACGCCGCCTGCAAACTCACTCGCGCTCCTCCGCGTCCTCTCCCGATCTTGATTTCAAGTGAGTTCCGCAGGACCGACGCACCACTAACCGCACCGGCACCAGCACATCCCGTATTGGCAGTTTCGGCCGCTCCAATCTCTCCAGCATCGTCGCCATCGCCACCGCCCCAATCCCTGTGCAATCCTGATGTACCGTCGTCAGCGGAACCGGCAGCAAGCTCGCGTACCGCACATCATCCATGCCAACGATGCGAACCTCTTCGGGAATCGACACTCCGAGCCCGATCAGTGTCTGCATCAGCCGAGCCGCCGTAAAATCATTCGCACAGACAATCCCTTCAGGCCGCACCAAATCGAGTACGCGTCCCACGAATTGTTCGTCCTGAGCACTACCGCGCCACACCGGTTCCCACTCCGGCCTGATTCCGTGTAACCGCAACGCCTCATAAAAGCCGGTTATACGTGCGTCTACAGTATTGGCTGCAAGTTCCTCTCCCAGAAATACCAGCCGACTGGCTCCGTGCTCGATTAAGTGCGCGGTGGCAAGGTACCCCGCACGGCGGTTGTCGACTCCCACGAGGTCGTGCTGCGATCGCTCCGGATACGGCATATAGCAGCGATCAAGGAGAACAAAAGGGATCTGCGCGCGATCGAGCGCGCGGACGATTCGCCGATTCGCGGCGTCCTTTTCATTCGTCAACTCAAGTGGCGCGAAAAACACCCCGGCGACGCTTTGTGAGATGAATGACTGCATCATTTGTTCCGCTGCTGTGGCGCTGCCCTCTATTGAAATAGATGAGTTCGGCCAGAGCAGAGCATCCGGCTTCGCAGAGTTTGCGCGCATCATCCCATTGCAGATAGGCTCAAAAATCTCCGTCAGTCCCAACTCCGGGATAAGAAGCCCGAACGTCCGCCCGGCAGGCTGATTCTCCGCCAGTACGTGCGTCCCGGCTCCTGGTCGCCGGTTTACCAGTCCCATCCTCTGCAGATCGTGAACAGCTTTCGCAACCGTAATCCGCGAAGCTTCGAACAGCTTGCCTAGTTCAGCCTCGCTGGGCAGCCGGTCTCCGGGTTTCAGCGCACCCGACTTGATGCCGGCCAGGAGGTGGTCGAATACTCGCCGATGCTTCGACTGGCGATTGGCATCGTCAATTTGTGATGGCGGCCCTAAATCGCTTGGCAGCTTTCGTGTTCGCGGCATTCACATCATCTTTCGGGCTGCGGCGCTTCCGCAATGCCACTCGCAAAAACATTAAGAGGATGCATTGCGTTTTGTCTATTAATTGTCTATACATTCCCGGAATGCTAAAGGGGTCAGTCCTATGCTGATTGCTCGATCGCTGCTTCGATCTCCGCCCGAACGCCTTGTGGAAGCGCGGGCATTGCACCCGACTGCGATGCGACCCAACTCCCCCATCGGTTGCCTGCGTCATTCAAAACATTAAGATCTGTGCCGCGTAGAAGATAGTGCGTCATCGCCGCCGTAAACGCATCCCCGGCCCCGATCGTGTCGGCCACCTTTGCTGGAAACCCAGGGTGCTCGTGCCACTCTTCCCGATTCACCAGCAGGCTTCCATGTGCGCCGCGTGTGATCGCGATCATCTGAAGGGTTGGAAACTCCGCCAGCAGTCGCTCTGCACCCGACCTGAGATTTCCCGGCAGACCCTCGTCTTCAACCGGCATGCCTAACAGCGCAAGAACCAATGGCACTTCGGCATCATTCATCTTTGCGACCGTCGCCAGTTCCAGGGATTCCTGAATCACTTCGCTCGAATAGAACGGAGATCGCAGATTTACATCGAAAACTCGTATGCAGCGCGATAGCGTCTGCGCCGCAAGCGTCTGGATGGTATGCCGCGATTCGATGCTCCGTTGGGCAAGGGAACCGAAGCAGATTGCGTCTGCACGCTCAGCAAGTTGAACCCATTCGTCTGATAATTCCAGCGAGTCCCATGCTGCAGGCTTATGGATCGTATACTCCGGCTGGCCGTCGTTGAACGCCACCGTTACCCGCCCCGTATCGTGCGCGGTATCTATCTGCAGATATGCCGTGTCGGCGGGCAACGGATCAAGCAGATGAACAGCTTCGCGTCCCAGGTCATCGCGACCAATTCGGCTCAGAATCACGGCATGGTTCCCAAGGCGGCCCGCCATCACGCTGAAATTTGCAGGTGCGCCGCCCAGGCGCTTGCCCCCCGGCAGCACATCCCACAGCAGTTCGCCAATTCCCAAAACCAGGTGCGGCTCTCTCAAGTTATTACTCCAGTTGCGACCGGCTGAGACTCATGGCCGTTTGTCATGTCAATCAGCTCTAAGACTTCCTCCGCCTTGCGATCCAGCTTTCCTCACCGGGAGCGTTTCGTCAACAAATTCCGTCTCAGAACCCTTCCCAGCGCCAGATCGAGCAATCTTCGTAGTTGCTTGCCGCGTATTCCCCGTCCGGCTGATTCGCCATGATACGGTGATCCGCAATCGCATCCACGCGCGATCGCTTCACCTGCCCCAGAAACAACCGCACGAATCCGCGCTGCCCTTCAAACACGTGATCCTGCTCGTGATTTACATACAGCAAATCCAGTTGGCCCGGCCGATCTGAAAATACCGCAGTGAGACGCTTCAGAAGCCCGCGCAACACCGATGCTCCGAATGGGTTGAACAGAAGCACAAGGCAAGGTCCCTTGGGCCATCGATTTTCCACTGCGTCCCCACAGGTGATCCGCATTGGTGCTCGCGCGCGTCCCGCGGTTCGCCACTTAGCCGCATTCCTTCGCGCAATCCCCACCAGAATGGGGTTGAGCTCAATTCCTTCGACCTTCCGGAACGGATACTCCGCTGCCAGCAGCATCGCCCGCCCCATGCCAGCGCCGACATCGACAAATGCGAACTGCTCAACAGGCCCGCAAGGCCGGGACTTCTGCCACCGCTCCAACAGCGCACGAACTACCGAGGGAGCGACCCCGAAATATGCGGTCGAATGCCGATCGTGCCTGTGTCCCGTTTTTAGAAGCCGTCCGGGAATCAGCCCGCTCGTTTGCACTCCATTTTTCACGTCGAATGGATGCAATATGTAGCCTTCCTTCTTGGTAAGGCGCGGCAGTGCTCCCTCTCTGCGTCCACGTGGCTGATTCACGCCCGAACCTTAGCACATCGCTCTGTCAGGCTTGTGGCATAGTTTCACTCACCTTGACTGACCGCTTTGCTGTCACAAGCTCGAACTCGCGCAGATCGCCTCTTCCGTTCCGTGACAGCCCCCCCTCAATCGCGCTACGCTTGTTGTAATCGCGCATTGTCGAGACAAGGAGCTCGCGAATCCCCATGCCTATCTCCAAGACCGCCAACATATGGCATAACGGAAACCTGATCCCCTGGGAGAACGCCACCATCCACGTCATGAGCCACGTCGTCCACTATGGCTCCAGCGTCTTCGAGGGAATCCGCTGCTACGCCCAGCCGCAGGGCTCGGCTGTCTTCCGGCTTCCGGAGCACATGCAGCGTCTCATTGACTCCGCCAAGATCTATCGCATGGAGCTTCCCTTTTCCCTCGACGAGCTCTGCGCAGCCGTCGTCGATCTCATCGAAGCCAACAACATCGCCCCTTGCTACGTCCGCCCCATCGTTCTCCGTGGCTATGGCGAGATCGGCGTGAACCCCAAGGGCTCGCCAATCGAGGTCTATATGGCCAACTTCCCGTGGGGCAAATACGTTGCTGGCACCGGCGGTGCCGATGTCTGCATCTCCAGCTGGAACCGTCTCGCTCCCAACACCATGCCGGCGCTCGCCAAGGCCGGCGCCAACTACATGAACTCCCAGCTAATCCGCATGGAAGCTGACACCAACGGCTACGTCGAAGGCATCGCCCTCGACGTCAACGGCCTCGTCAGCGAGGGCTCCGGCGAGAACGTCTTCCTCGTTCGCAACGGCGTTCTCTACACGCCGCCGCTCGCCAATTCCGCCCTCTCCGGCATCACCCGCGACAGCGTCCTCACCATCGCGCGCCATCTCGGCCTCGCCGTCATGGAGCAGCCCGTTCCCCGCGAGATGCTCTACATCGCTGACGAAGTCTTCTTCACCGGCACCGCCGCGGAAGTCTCCCCGATTCGCTCCATCGACCGCATCCTCGTTGCTGATGGCAAAACCGGCGAAATCACCAAGAAGATAGCCGACGAGTTCTTCGCCATCGCCAACGGCCTCAAGCCCGACCGCTTCGGCTGGCTCACTCCGGTTAAGGTCAACGCCACTGAGCCCGTCACTGCCTAGCTTTTCTCTCCACACAGGGGCGGTCTCCGGGCCGTCCTTTTTCGTCTTAGGGCCATATCGGGTAGATTCGAAAAATAGCTTGATCTGAACTGCAGAAAACCCTCACAAACTTCTGATCTCGCGCTTTTTATTGGCTTGGCATGCGTCCCGATCCGTCTAGTACCAATGATCGGTTACTAACCTTCGGGGCATATCAAATTGAGTCGATTCAGTGGTATCTTCTAACTTCGGCTGACACTCGAACCTCTCCCGGAATCGAGGCGATCGGAACAGATAATCAGAACGGACTTACCTGTGATTGCGAAGCAAATGGAAGCGACATTTTGCTGTGCATACAACGTTCCGAAGGGTCGCAGGCTCAACCTGCAGATCACCGTCGCCGATTGCGCCGGTGAACCGTTCAAGCTAATGAAGATCATCCTAGACGGGCTCGCCCAGAACCCCGAAGCGGCATTCTGGCTCACAAACCTGCAGCACAGCCCTCAAATCGTTCGCATTTTCCCCCTCGATTTTGCCTATCTCGACTCGGACTTGAATGTGATTCAGGGTGTGGAATTGCCCCCCGGCGTTCCTCTACCAAAATTCCATCCAAGGGCCGCGAGCGCGCTGATCCTGCCGCTGAATTCACTAGCCGCCAACGGCATCGCTGACGGCGATCAGCTCATCATCTGTTCTGAAGAGGAGTTGGAATCGCGCTTGGCCGAACTACCCCCCGCTTCAGCTATCGGCCTCGTCCCACCCGAACCCGAGTTGCCGTCGCAATTTGATGCCTCGGTCCGATGTTTTGAGAATCCGGCCTCCGCGCCAACATTCGAACAGACTCCTTTCTTGAATCCCAAATCCACCGTCTCAATCCCCCCACCTGCTGCGCCCGGAAATGGATTCACCGTAGCCCTCGCAAGTACATGGCAGGTCGCGACTGCAACAACCACCTCGCTTGCATTGGAACCAGCCGAAATCCAAACCAGCGAACTCGACGCCCCCAATTCTGCGAATATCATCTCCGAAACACAGCCCCCCGAGCCGCCCAATGAGGAGACTTCTCTCCAGGCTCTGCCGTCTCTCGACAACGACGAATACCTGAGACCTGGGCCAGTTCATCTCCACGATGAGCCCCCCACCATTGATCTGACCCAAATCGCTCTGCTCGAGCGCGCTCTGGCCGCAACCGAATCCGCAGCTCCAAATCTCTCCCAACTGTCCACCGACGATCAAAGTCTCGAAGCCGAAAATCCGGTCCTGCGCGCCACCGAAGATCTCATCGCTCGCAGCAAAGAAGCAGCCGAGAAAGCCTATGTAAAGGTCGCGGTGCCGTCCGCTGCAAACTCTCCAAAAGCCAAAAAGAAGTCAAACAAAGGCACAGAAGCAAAGAAGGACCACCTCGGCAATCGCGTCATACGCTGGCTCGCTCTCGACGAGCCGCCGCCTGAACGCCGCAAGATTATCCGTTTGCTTCTTCAAGGACTCCAGGCATACAACGCTAACGGCGACTCGTCGAAACGCTACCAGGTGCGCGACATTTGTCCGCCGGGGCTCTACATTCGCACCGACGAACTCTGGCAGCAAGGCGATTTGCTTTCGCTAGTATTGCTGAAGGAAGACGCAACCGAGAGAGACCATGAGCACCGCGTGACTGTGCAGGCACGCGTGATAAGGTGCGATGACGAAGGCGTCGGAGTCGCCTTCGTGTTCCCCGAAGGCACCGAGTTCCAGCCTTGGCAACGCGCAAAAACCAAGCGCTCCGACGAATCCGAAGCGGACTTCATCCTGAGAGAGCTGCGCCTCGCGAGAGCGCTCGGATTCCTTCGTCGCCTCTGCCCTTGGTCAGCTGACGAAGTCAATCATGCTCTGCTCGAGCGCTTCAGCAACAAACGCGTCGCCTGTGCAGTCGAGGTTGCTCTAAAAGCCGAAGACATCCTGCAGCGCCACGGACATGTCGCTCAGCCGTTTATTGCAGCCGATCTTCTCATGCGCATCCTCGAAGGCGGCTCTTGGATCGAAGAAGATTGGATTCGCAGAATGTGGGCCGGCTTGCTCGTCTCCTCCTGCAGCGCCGACGGACAGGACCGATCGAATCTTCCCTTCATCGACCTTCTCGCCAGGCTCACGCCGATTCATCTCCGGATACTGTCGTTCGTGTGCCATCGAGGCGTTGAGGCTCTAGCCGCTGGCCAATCCGAAGCTGTCCTCGACCTCTATTCCACAGCCGAAGAACTGATGGAAGCGGCCGATTCGCACAGCTTTCCGCGGATCCAGCAGACAATCGGCCAGCTCTCTTCTGTGGGCCTGCTCGCGGATACCGCCCGGCCCTCGTATGTGGTAATGAGCGACAGAAGCAAAACGAAAACCACGCCAACACCTCTGGGTCTGAAGATGTACGCGCGCTGCAACGGTCACCGCTCCTGATCGAATCTCCTCGTTCAACTGGCCATCACTCTCCGTTCATAGGTTGTTCGTTAGAATTGAATCATGCTCCTGCGCGTAGGTTCTCTTTACCGCACACTCCTCGTCTGTCTCGCTTCTCTCGTTTTGATTTCTTCGTCAATCGCGGTTCGCGCTCAGGCGTACATCGGGCGCCCCAAGCTGGTTGTCGTCATCGTCATCGATCAGTTCCGTGGTGACTACCTCAATCGCGAACGTGCCCAATTTAGAAACCGTGGGTTCAAGCTCTTCATGGACCAGGGCGCGTGGTTCACTGACTGCTACTACGACTATGCCAACACCAAGACTGCACCCGGTCACGCCACCATCGGCACCGGCGCCTACTCTGACGGTCACGGCATCGAATCCAACGAGTGGTGGGATGCCTCCCGCTCCGACGTAAAGAAAGTCACGTCCGTTGAAGACGAGCGCTACCAGCTTGTCGACATTCCTGCATCGTCCATCCCTGCCAACGCAGCAAGATTCCTCACCGGCGCTTCGCCGCTGAACCTTCGCGCCTCCACCCTCGGCGACGAGCTTCGTCTCGCTACTCAAGGCAAAGCGAAAGTCTTCGGAATATCTCTCAAGGATCGCGCCGCCATTCTTCCTCCTGGTCAATCCGCGAACGGCGCCTTTTGGATCGATCAATCCAGCGGCCAGTTCACCACCTCCACCTACTACATGGAGCACCTGCCCGAATGGGCGCGGCAATTCAACTCCAGCGATCGCATCGCCCAGGCCGAGCGCGAAGCCAGTGCTGTAGGCACCAACAAATTCTTCGACGCCGTCGGCCGCACTCCCGCCGCCAACAGCTACGAGTTCGATTTCGCCAAAGCCCTCATCAAGGGCGAAAACCTCGGGGAGCGCGGCGTCACCGACCTCCTCACCATCTCGCTCTCCGCAAACGACATTCAGGGCCACAAATTCGGCCCCGATTCCGACTCCGAGAATCAAATGATCCTCGCCCTCGACACCCAGTTCGATCAGTTCTTCACCTGGCTCGACCAGAACATCGGCCTCAACAACCTCTGGCTCGCCCTCTCCGCCGACCACGGCATCGCTCCCATCGCCGACGAAGTCGCCAAGCTCGGCATGAACTCCGCCATGCTCACCATGGCAAAGGTCTACCCGCGTCTCGAAGAAGAACTGAATAAGCGGCACTCACCCGGCGCCCAAGTCCAGTACCTCATGCCCGGCCCCGAACTTCCCTACATCAACCTCAACAAGCACGCTTTCGAAAAGGTGCACATCTCCGAGCAAGCCGCCGAAGAGGAAGTCGTCTCCCTTCTCCCTGAAGCCGTCGCCGCACAGAACCCCGCCCCACTCCCAGCCATCAAGACGGGCCAACCCGATCAGACCGCGCCGTCGCAACATCGCCTCCCGCCCGCCCCTCAATTCGCCGGCGCTTACACCCGCCTCCAGATGGCCTACGGTCAGCTCCCCCAAACCGAAATGGGTCGCGAACTGGCCCACAGCTACGCTTACCACGGCAACTGGTTCGTCATGCTCCTCCTTGGCGGCTATCAGATGGAAGACATCCGCTCTTACGGGGGCACAACCCACTTCAGCCCATGGTCCTACGACCGCCACGTACCGCTCGCCTTCTACGGCACTCCGTTCGTTCCCGGCGAGTATCATGAACGTGTGGCTCCCGTTGATCTGGCAACCACCTTCGCAGCGGAATTGGGCATCAACTTTCCCTCTGCTGCCATTGGACGCGTGCTCACCCAGGCGCTGGAACCGGAACACTCAAAACACTGAGAAGGGCTCAAGGAAAATCAGCGCGTGAAACCCGACATGAAAGTGCACTTCGCTGGCATCGAGCTGACCAGCCCGGTCATTGCAGCCAGCGGCACTTTTGGTTACGGTATCGAATTTGAAGAGATCGTCTCTCTGGATCGAATCGGCGCCTTCGTCACAAAGGGCATCTCTCTCGAGCCGATCCAGGGCCACCCCGCTCCCCGCATCATTCAGACCGCCGCCGGCATGCTCAACGCCATTGGGCTACAGAACATCGGAGTCGCCGAGTTCATTGAGAAAAAGCTCCCCGATCTCCGCCGTTATCCATCCTGCAAGTGCATCGTGAACGTCTTCGGCTACACGGTAGGCGAATACAAAGGCGTAGTCGAACGCCTTAACGATGCGGACAGCGTCGCCGCCTACGAGCTCAACGTTTCCTGCCCCAACGTCCACGCCGGAGGCATGGCGTTCGGCTCCGACTGTGGCTCGCTCGAATACCTCGTCCGCGAAGTCAAAGCTGTCGCGAAGCGCCCCATCATCGTGAAGCTCTCGCCCAACGTCACGTCCATCGCGCAAATGGCCCGTACCTGCGCCCAATCCGGGGCTGACGCGATCAGTCTCGTCAATACCTTTCTCGCCATGTCCATCGATGTAGAAACACGCAAACCGCGCCTATCCAATGTCACCGGAGGCCTCTCCGGGCCCGCCATCAAGCCCATCGCCATCCGTATGGTCTACGAAGCTTCAAAGGCCGTCAGCATTCCCATACTCGGCCTCGGCGGAATCATCAATCCCGAAGACGCCGTCGAGTTCATGCTCGCCGGGGCCACCGCCATCCAGGTCGGCACTGCCAGTTACGCCGACCCCCGCGCCACCGAACGTCTTGCCAAAGGCCTCGAGTCCTGGTGCCGCAGCCACCATGTCGAGCGCGTTGCCAGCCTAACCGGCTCCCTCGAACTCCCCCAGAAATAGCTTCAAGCCCTGGCAATGGAGTGTCATTCCAACCGGAGCGTAGCGGAGTGGAGGAACCTGCAGTTGCATTTCTGTTCTTCGCCAGGTGGCGCACTCATCCGGTTTGTCCCATTTATCGTCGGATGACGCGGGTCCTTCGCTTTGGGAAACGGAAATCCAAGTGATTCCGTAAGTCGTTTGCTCCGAACCAGTCCACTCCTGTCTTGATCACCTTGGTCGTAATCAAATCCGGAAATCGTAATCGCCTCATTACCAGAGAGACATCTCATCCCGTCAACGCCCGGTGTACTGTAAGAGTCCAGCCGAATCATCAGGAGGCGTTGAATGATTGCAGCCACAAGATCCGCCCCCAGCATTCTGCTTCTCTTGTGCAGTACCACGGCAATCCTGATGACCCTCACCGGTCTCGCATTTCTCCTCGGCACGCACCTCATCACCACGTTTAGCGGCGGCCCGCGCCTCATCGGAGAAACCGACGCCATCTCCGTCGCGCTCATCTTCGGAGGAATCGCCGTCGCCCTCAAGACAATCGAAATAGGCATCAGAACACAGCACGAATCGACGGCCGAATAAATACCCCACCCGCAATCTCAACTATCCAGATCCGTCACATCCGCCAGGTTTTCATATTCCTCAGCTGAGATCTCCGGAGCCGGATCCATCGGATCGAACCCATCCGCAAACAGGGCGCGATATTCGCGAGTGATGACTTCCTTTGCCTGTTCGTCTGTGATCTGTTTACCGCGCTCTGCTGAAACTGCTTTCAGTTTTTTGACGACGTCGCCCCAAGTTTCTGCCATTGCGACATTCTAACTACGAAATGTGTGCGCCGCGCAAACGGACACCCCACGCCAGTCTTCGCGAACTGACGATAATCTGCGTCCCCCAGGCATCTCCTCTCATCGAACAAGCTGCATACACTCTTCTTCAGGAGCAGCAAGCATGAAAGTCGTCCTCTACGGCGCATCCGGAAACGCCGGCTCTCGCATCCTCCAAGAACTCCAGTCCCGCGGGCACCAGGTTGTCGCCGCCGTTCGCAATCCAGAGAAGCTCCTTGCCGGAACCAAATCCGTTCGCGACGACCTCAGCAACACCGGTCGCATCGCTGAAATCATCACTGGCTCCGACTCCGTAATCAGCGCCTACATGCCCCCACCCAACGACACCGATCAGCTCGTCGCCGTCACAAGCCGCCTCATCGAAGCAGTTCGGAAGGCAGGCAATCCGCGTCTCATCGTCGTCGGTGGCGCCGCATCGCTCGAAGTTGCTCCCGGTCTCACCCTGCTCGCCTCCGGCCATCTCCCAGCGCCGTGGATTCCTATCGCCACCTCGCACGCCAAGGCGCTCGAGGTTCTTAAATCCTCCGACATTCCCTGGACCTATTTCAGCCCAGCCGCTTTCTTTGAACCCGGACAGCGCACGGGCAAATTCCGTCTCGGCAAAGACCAGCTCATCACCGACGCCAAGGGCGACAGCCGCATATCCTTTGAGGACTACGCCATCGCACTTGTGGACGAACTAGAAAACCCCGCGCACATTCGGGAACGCTTCACCATCGGCTACTAGCGCGAAACCATTTACGCCGGGTGCCCCATTTCTCCCGCCTTTGGAGAGATGGGATCAACCATCACCGGTCCCTCGCACAACAGGACCGGCAGAATGTAATCTCATCTCCGAGATGAACAACCCCCGTCTGGCCCTCGTTCTATCCCTCCTCGCTATCCTCATCGTTCCCTGCACCCAATCCCAAACCACCGCTCGTCCTCCCATGGATGAGCGCGCAGCCGCAGGTGATCAGCCCGACGACCCCGGCCCGCTCGCTACCGGCCTCTCGCCGAAACTCAAACGCTCCGACATCCTCAAAGCCATGAAGCTCGTCGCCGACTGGCAGATCAAGCATTCGAACGACCGCTACAACATTGACTGGACCTACGCCGCTCTCTACGACGGCCTCCTCGCCGCATCGCACAGCACCGGGGATCGCAAATACCACGAGTGGGTCCTCAAGGTCGCGCAAGACTACAAATGGCAGCTCGCCCCGCGCTTCGCCCACGCTGACGACGAAGCCATCGGCCTCACTTACCTCACCTTCTACAACGAGAGCCACAATCCTGAAGAACTCGCTCCCACCCGGGAAGGCATGGACAAGCTCACCGCCCGCTCCGACGATCCCAAAGAAAACCTCTGGTGGTGGTGCGACGCGCTCTACATGGCGCCAAAGGTTCTAGCCCAGCTCTCCCTGACCACGAAAGATCACCGCTATCTGGACTTCATGGATCACGAGTGGTGGCTCACCTCTGCGGCCCTCTACGATCCTGCCGAGCACCTCTACTACCGCGACAATCGCTTCCTCACCCAGCGCGAAGCCAATGGCCAGAAGATCTTCTGGTCGCGCGGCAATGGATGGGTCCTGGCCGGACTCGCCATGGTCCTCGATCGCATGCCCCAGAATTATCCTTCCCGCGCAAAATACGTCGAGCAATACAAGCAGATGGCTGAACGCATCGCCGCGCTCCAACCATCGGACGGCGTCTGGCGCGCCAGCCTCCTCGATCCCGCCTCTTATCCGAATCCCGAAATCTCCGGCACCGCCTTCTTCACCTACGGCCTCGCCTGGGGAATCCACCATGGCCTTCTCGACCGGAAGAAATATCTCCCCATTGTCGAGAAATCATGGCAGGGCATGCTCACGCACATCTACGCTGACGGCCGCCTCGGCTCTATCCAGCCAATTGGTGGAGAACCCGGCAAATTCAAGCCTTCGTCCAGCTACGTCTACGGCGTCGGCGCATTTCTCTTGGCCGGCTCTGAACTCAACCAGATTTCCAGATAACCGATTTTGGACCGTGCTGGAACGGACGCAGTCACACCGAGCCAGCACGGGCTTTGAAGGCCCTTCTCTCTGCTCGTGGAACGAGGTCTCCTTATGGACGGCGACGGGCTTCTTTCTGCACCTGCCCGGTCCAGAGGAGAAAATTCAGAAGTTCCCACTTCGACGCCCACATGAATCCGAAGATGTCGCGGGCGCGAAGGGTCTCGGCGGCCTTGCTGGAGTAGGTCTCAACACGCCAGCGAAGGTATTCACTGCGCCAGGGAGCGAGGCGATGGCCACGGGTGGCGTTCCAGATGAATTTGAGTGCGCTGAACATCCCAAAGGAAGGATACAGCCCTTGGTGCCAATCGAAGATCGTCCCAGCCCGGTCTCCAAGAGAAGGAGACTCGGAGACCCACATTGTGGCCGGTCTTGGCAGGGCGACTCGGGTAGCACCCCTCCCCCGCCTTCTTCGGCTAAATGCTTTGTTTGAAGCAGTTTAAGCTCGTTGGGTCGCTGGAGGCCGTTGACTCTAAAGAGTTTGGCAGTCTGATCTTGAGGACAAAGGGGTTAACGACCGGCTCGGACGAATTTTTGAGTTCGGTACTGTACGAGGGGCCCTCGTCCGTGCACCTCAATCACCAACAAAAACCCCTCTCATTCCAGTATGAACAAATCGCGAATCAGGCTGCAAATGATTGGCAGATTTTGCAGCTTTGTCGCGTCGAGCGTAGCCACCTGATTCGGTAGCCTAACTCTCTTGAGACGATGAGGCCCGATCTATCTCATTTGCCCATAGCGGTCCCGCTACTGTGGCTCCCGTGCCCTGATTACAAATCCAGACCGATGGAGGCTTTTGTAGTTCGTGAGTCGCCGAGGGAGATCGAGTCATCCGTTATGGAACGGGCCTGAATACAACTGAATGTTTTTGCGCGGACCGAGGCGTCGTGCTCGTCGTGCGCTCAGGGACAGCTTGTTTCTTTGAAAGGGTTCACTGTGAAGAAGTTTCGATTGCTGGGGATTCTTGCTCATCCGGATGATGAGTCGCTTGGGTTTGGTGGGTCGCTGGCGAAGTATGCGGCTGAGGACGTTGAGACATTTCTTTTAACCGCGACGCGCGGGGAGGCGGGGCGATTCGGCGCGGCTGGGAAGGGTCACGATCCCGCTGAGGTGGGGCGCGTGCGCGAGATGGAGTTGCGAGCTGCAGCAGAGTTGCTGGGCGTGAAGGAGGTGTCGATTCTTGGGTATCCGGACGGCG
>Ga0068855_100002487_pt1 | contig 22695 bp, 13 predicted proteins | sample KBSCornC52_FD_66592 | JGI IMG/M metagenome (GOLD analysis project Ga0068855, IMG submission 66592) | Corn rhizosphere microbial communities from Kellogg Biological Station, Michigan, USA - KBS Corn C5-2 | ecosystem: Host-associated > Plants > Roots > Rhizosphere > Soil ...
GAGCAAAAGGTCAGCCCTTGGTCATTTGCAGCCATGGGCGTCGTCATGCCCGTAACCTACCTCGTGCTCAACGCGCTCGCGCTTTGGACCCTCGACTCGGGGAGCTGGGAGACGCGCGGTCACGTTGCGCCGGTCCGCGTTGCCGAGGCTGAAGCCGAGGGCGAGCTCAGCTCCGTTTGATGCCTGAGCTGCAATTCGCACGCCAAATTTGGAGACGTTTCGATGATGCCGTTCGTGCAGAGTTCCGTGCGCCCACCTAGCTTGAATCAAGCCTCATCCTTGATCAGCAAGGCGATCATGACCGCCTACCGCTGGTTGGGCTTCTCGATCCTTCTGGGCATCCTGCTCGGACTCGTCAGCTACATCGGGCTGAATGTGATCTACCTCGTGCACAAGGGTTGGATCGAACCGGTCATCATTTCGCCCACCGACGCACGCGTGCTGGAACTCACCGAGCAAGCCGCTCAGCAGTCTTTCTTGCGCCAAAAGGTCGAGGCGGATCGCGCCGATTTGCAGCTGAAAGTGAACGCCGCGCAACGCCTGCTCGACGTCGAGCGCGCCTACCAGCAGGGATTGAAACTGTCGGTCGGCGCCGACGCGGCCGCTCGCGGCAACGAGCTCGGGCAGCTTGCGGCGCTGACCGAGCACTACCGCAAGGCAAAGCAGGAAATAGCCGACCCCACCGAGGCGTTCTCGAATCTGTCCAAGGAGCGCAGCGAGCAACAACTCAACGCCAAGCTGATCGACCTGGACACGATGACCGCGCGGAGACGCGAGCAGGCGGAGATGGCCCAGCTGCAGCTCGGGCTGCGCGAAAAGCAGGTCGACCTCGGCACCCGTGTGTCGAGCCTTTCGCGCGAACTGTCGGCATTCCGTGAGCTCAGCACGTCCTTCGAGTTCACGCCCACGACCGGAAAGGCGCTCAGCTACGACGCGCTGGGCGTGGCGCACCAATATCACCAATCGGTTCTCGCCGCCGAGGGCGCAGAGGATGTCATCGACTCCGCCAAGCGCGGCTTCGCCGATCTCGACAAGACCGCCGAACACTACGATAAGCTATTGAAGACGCTCGAAACTGCGCCGCTCGTGCGCGCCGCGTCGCAGAAGCTGACGCTCGCGTTCATCCCATACGAGAACCTGCCGACCGCAGTCCCCGGCAGCATCGTCTTCGGCTGCCAGTTTCAGGTGCTCTGGTGCCATCGCGCCGGTCGTGTCCGCGCCATCCTCGACGGCGAAGTGATCGGCAAGCATCCGCTCTACGGTTGGGATTCGCGCGGACAATTCCTGGAGATCGAGGTGGAGGACCCGCAAGCAATGAAGCTTCCGGTCCTGCATCTCAACCGCGCACCGCTCTTGCTGTGAGAGATTAACGATGGACTCGAGTTCGTGGCGATCGACACTGCTCGGCGTTTTGGTCTGTCTTTCGCCTACGCTGGCCAATGCACAGGAAAATCCTTTGTTCACTGCGCCGTCGGCGAGCAGCAGCTCGGGACCACGCAGCGCCGAGGACATCGAGCGCGACGTAAAATCGTACTGTCGTTACGTGAGCGCGGTCGGGGATTCGACGGCAGCGCTGCTGCTCTCCCCGTCATTGTTCGCGGAATTCAGCAATATCCCGGCCTCGGGCGTGCTCACCGGCACGAGCTCGGATACGTTGGCGCGCCTGCAGCTCGGCCTCGCAATCAGCCCGACGCGCATTTATCGCGGCTTCGTGACCGATGATCTGGCTCGCGCCGAATGTCAGCGCTACTCGGCCGAAGCGCGCACGCCTCCGCTGCCTGCGGCACCGATCACGAGTCGCGCGGCGTTCACTGCCAAAATCCAAGTTTTGGAGGAAGCGGTTCGTCATGGCCACGAGCTGAGAGCAACGCTCGCCAAGAAGCTCGAGGCTTCACTGGCCACCGTCGAAGACTACGGTGCGCTCGCGCTGCAGGTCGATGGTCTCGAGCAACAGCTCAGCGACGCCAAAACGCAGCTCGCCGCGCTTCCGCCTCCGCCCTCGCCGGCCAACTCGAGCGCCTGGGCAGCGCGCGTCCGAGCGGAGGACGCGGCGCAAGATTTACAGGGCCGATTGCGGACCAGTCAGGCCCTCAACCTGGAGATCCGCGGCGGATACTACAAGATTTTTGGGCAGCAGGAGCGCGTACCGGCGTTCGTGATCGCGACGCTCGAGTTCAATCCGGGCTGGCTCTGGCAAAGCTCGGCCGAAGCGCGCGCGCGCGCTGCGCACACTGCCTGGGTCAAAACCAAGAATACCATCATCGGCCTGGCTCCCGAAGTTCGCACTCAGCTCCAGGCGACCTTGCAAGCAGACCGCGACAGGCTGACCGTGCTGAACGATGCGCTGAGCGATATGGAGCGCCGGCAGGCGAGCGTTCAGGCCGTTCCAGGCGAGCAAGCTCAGCGGTACGCGGATGTGTTGTGGCTCGAGCTCGCCAAGCTGCGCGCCGAGAAGGCCTACCTAATCGCGCACAGCAGCGAGCTGCAAACGGTCCTGGGCGGCGAAGGACCGCGCGCGCGATGAAGTACTTCGCCCCGCCCGTGCTCCTGTTGTTCGTCGCCTGTCACACGCCCGCCTCGCCTCCCGTCGGAGTGGCTGGCAGCGCGGCCGACCCGCAAGCTTCTACCTTCGAGGCCCAGACAAAACCCTTGATCCCAAGCTCAGCTACCGGAGCCCCGCGGGCAACAACGCGGGGCTCGTTAGACCCGGAACGATTCAAAGCCCTCAGTCGCCGGCTGTGCGTCACCGAAGGTGAGTTCTCCGGCGGTGATGGCCACGTCGCAGCCTCGAAGATGCGCTGTGTCCACCCGCAAAGCAGCGGGGATCAGGCCAAGCTAGTCTTCAAGTACCAGGGTCCGTCGCAAGAGCGGTCACTGCTCAAGTCGGGTGCCTCGCGCGAGCAAATTGGCCTCAAACTCCGCGCCAAAGACAGCTGCAATCTACTCTATGTCATGTGGCGCATTGCGCCGACGCCCTCGGTCGTCGTCAGCTTCAAGAACAATCCGGATCAAAGCACGCACGCGGAGTGCGAAAACAACGGCTACTCGAACTTGAAGCCCATGTTGGGCGCGCCGCCGCCACCGATCGGCAAGGGCTCCGAGCATGCGCTCAGCGCGGAGATCGTCAACGGTCTATTGACCGTTCGCATCGACGGCACGCTCGTGTGGCAAGGCGCGTTACCCGAGGCCGTGCAGCAACTGAAGGGGCCCGCCGGCTTCCGCAGCGACAATGTGGAGTGGGTCATGCTCGATTTCGACGCGGGTCCGAGCGCCGGTGCCAGCGTCGAGGCAACTCCCCTTCACTGTCGGAACGAACGTTGAGCTCGCTCAGTCAATCGGAGGTGCGGAGGTCCTTCCGCTCAGAGCTTCGGAGGCTCCGGCGGCGCAAGACTGCTCGGTCGCTCAGCCAGGCAATGCTCGAACGCGGGGCGCAGCGACTCTGCGCTTGGAGGCAGCCTCGCGAGCTCAACCCGTTCGAAGTGCAAGCTAGGGGTGCGCGCCGCGTTGTAGAACGTCCAGGCCGGCGTGCCGATGACGTCGGCGAACGGCACACCGCCGCCCTTGCCGTTGAACCATGAGCGTGAGTCCGAGCTATTGTTGCGGTTGTCGCCCAGCACCCAAATTTCGCCCGCCTTGACGGTATACGGTCCCTGATTCGCCTCGTCGGCCAAGCCTTCCGCGAGCGTCAGATACGTGGCATCGCCCAGACGCTCCACACTCAAGAAACCATCGACCGGCGCGTCCATGTTCGCCAGCTGCAAGGACACTCGCCCAACCCCGCAGCGCGGCACTTTCCAGCCATTGATGACCACGGTACCGCGTTGAATCGAGAGCACGTCGCCCGGTAGGCCCACCACGCGCTTGAACAATTGCGCATCGAGCTCACGCAACGCCGGGTCCGGCGTGGCAAACAAGATCACATTGCCGCGCTTCGGCGCTGGCGCGCCAGGCGAAAGCGGCGACCCCGCGCGAGAGAGCTTGCTCACCATCAGCTGATCCCCAGGATAGAGCGTCGGTACCATCGACGACGTGCGCACCTTGCAGGGCTCGGCGATCCACATACGCAGCGCCAGCGCCGCGCATCCGGCAAGAGCGATCACGAGCGCGTATTGCACCGTGGTGCGCAGATCGAGCGACCGAGAGGTGGCAGGCTGCTCGTTCTGCCACAGCCTAATGGGTGGCAAGCGTTGCTTCCAGTATTGCAGCAGGGAGCTGACGAGCACGAACACGACGAGCCAGACGAGCACGGTCTGATCGCGCAGCCAGCCCTCGAACGAGCCGACCGCGAGCGACTCGATCGGCGCGTCGAGCAATGTCCACACGGCGAGTACCGCGATCAGACCGGGCGTGAGCACGAACCAAAACGTCTTGGCAAGCAGGAGCGCAGCGCGCGAAGTTCCCCCTGACTGGGGCACGGGCGAAGAAGAAGAGCTGGCCCTGGCGACGGTCGTGACGGTCATGGCGCTCAATTCAAATTGCCGTCGGCGTCGACGTTCAGGGCTCGATATTGCGGGTATTGCCTCAAATCTGGCTCCGGGCGCGGTGGGCCTTGTTCGAGATCTTCCGGTTGTAGTGTTTGTTGGTCTCGGTCGACGGTTTGCTCCCACAGCGCCTGACCAGCCGGGTCACCCGTGTACGCCTCGGGGACACGCGGCACGTCCTCGAACGTAAAAGGTTTGTCGAGCTCTGGCCGCGGCTGCACGCCGTGGACAATGACCAACGGAGCGGGGTTTGCCGTGGGCGACACCGCTGCCGCCACGTTCGCTGCGGCTGCTGCCTTTGCGGCGCGCGGTGGCTGGCGCGTGAACGTCGCAATCCCGAGCGTTCCGGCGACGCAGGTGATGAGACCGATCAATAGCGGCATGGCGAGACGTCGCTGCGATCGCGCAGAGACGAACTCTGGGATGACCCGTTCGACCACAAGGCTCCCGGTCGAGGGAGGCAACGAATGGGCGACGCGAAATTGAGCGCCATTCGCGGCCGCGCGCGCGGCGAGCATGGCTGGAGTGACTTCCGGAAATCCCTTCTCCATGCGCGCCAAGTTAGTTTTGAATTGAGGCAGCGCGATGACTTCATGGTGGCGCTTTGACGCTCTTTAATCAGGCATTTTGTAACGAGACCTGCGCGATCTCCGCTGCTAGCTTGCGCTGCCGCGCGGGGAAAGCCGGCGGCAGCTTTGTGCGAGTGCGGAACAAGGAGTCACGTTCATGATCAAATTTGGAAAGCTTGGCACGGTCTGGATGTTGTTGGGCAGCGTTGCAGTTGCGGCGTGCGGCGGTGGCGATGACTCCGGCAGCAGCAGCAACAACGGCGGCAGCTCCGCGAGCGGCGGCAAGGGCGGCAGTGCCGGCAAGGGCGGCACATCGGCGAGCGGCGGCAAGAGCGGCTCGACCGGTAAGAGCGGCGGCGCCGGTATGGGCACCGCAGGTAGCGACATGACTGAAGCGGGTGCAGCGAACGGTGGCACCGGCGACGTTGGTGGCGGTGGCACCGGCGACGTTGGTGGCGGCGGTACGACTTCAGGCGGCACCGCTGGCAGCGCAGTTGGCGGCGGCGGAACTAGCGCAGGCGGCGGCGCAGGCGGCACGAGCGCGGGCACGGGTGGCGGCGGAGCGGGTGGAACCAGCGCGGGCACGGGTGGCGGCGGCGCAGGCGGCACGAGCGCGGGAACTGGCGGCGGCGGAGCGGGTGGAACCAGCGCGGGCACCGGCGGAATCGCCGGCAGCGGCGGAGCGAGCGGAAGCGGTGGCACCAGCGGCTCGGGCGGCAGCGGCGGTACGGGTAGTGATTGGCCCGTGGGTTGCGCAGCGCAATCGTGGTGCCAGCTTGCAACCGCGAACATCAGCGGTGCGATCACGGCAGTCGATCCAGCGAACGACTCAGTGTGGGTCGTTGCTAAATTCAGCGGCGCGCTGCAGGTCGGCACCTCGAACCTCACTGCTGCGGCGGGCGGCTCGTGGGTGCTCGCGCATTACGATTCGTTCGGCAAGCTCTTGGCGGTGTTCAAGACGGCGGATGTTGCGGACGCGAACGGGGTCGTGGGCAGCCCGAGTTCGATGAGCATCGACACTCAGGGCAACCTGTTCATTTACTCGGGCGCGGGCCTGGTCGGCACATCTGCGACAACGAAAGTGTCGTTCGCTACTAGCGGTACACCAGCTACGCTGCAATACGTCGGCGCGGACGACGGCGCCGACTCGCTCGTGGTCAAGCTCGACTCACAGGCCAAGTACCTCTGGGGCTTCAACTTTGCCACGGCCGAAGACGGTTCGGTCACCCAGGGTAGCCTCGACACGAACGGCACGCGCCTGGCTGTGGCCCTGGCACTCAGTCAACCGGTGGTGTTGACGCAAGTTGGCGTGGGAACGCACGGAACCGGAGCTCTTACCGGCGGCGAAGGTGGGACCGACACGCGTGCCGTAGCCGTGATGGCGTTTGATGCGGGCACTGGCGCCTTTCAATGGGCGAAGGGCTATGCGAGCGCTGCGTCCATGTCCGCTGATGACGCGCCCGTGTGCGTCGCGGTCGACACAGCCGGGGACGTGTTGGTCGCTGGCACGTTCGCGCTGAGTCTCAACTTCAATCCGGCGAACGCGGGTTCGAAATTGACCTCGACCAGCTCCGACGACGTGAATATTTTCGCCGCTAAGCTCGCGGGCGACAACGCTGCGCACATTTGGAGCCAGTCGTTCGGCGCCACACCAGCGGATAGCTCGACCGACAGCCTGCTCGCTTGCGGATTGAATCCGCAGCGGTCGGATCTATTCCTGGCTGGCAGCTTCACGAACACATCGATTAATTTCGGTGGCACCGCGATTGCTAACCCCGATCCCACGTCGTTCTATGGCTATGTTGCCGAGCTCAGTGACGCCGGGGCTCACGTCTATAGCCGCGGTATCCCGGCTGGGTTCAAGGCAGCCGGAGACGCGAGTAGTGGTTTTTCACTTTCCGGACAATCGTTCTCGGCCGTGGATCTTGGAGGTGGGGGACTAACGGGAACCCTTGCCGCAAAGTACTCGAGCACCGGCGCGTACCAAGACAGCCAAGCGCTCCTGCCGACGGGCAAGTCGAGCGTTCCTTTCGCAGGCCCTGGCGGCGCGTCCTTCGTGTTCGTCCAGTCCGGCACGCAGGCGCAGATCTGGCGCTACCGCCCCTGATCGACGAAGCGCTTCGCACGCCACCCGTGACCGCCGAGAGAAGCGGTCACGGGCGAGACGGTCAGGGTGTCACAGGCGCAGGCGGCAAGCCGAGCGCAACGATGCGTTCGCCAGTTGCGGCAATGACACGCCCACCCGTAACCAGCGGGTCGCCGACCACACCGCCGAGCTGCAGGCGCTTTGAAACGACGCCGGTCGCGGCTTCGATCGCCACGAGCTCACCGGCGTTGGTCCCCAGGTACAACATGCCGCCGCCGATCGCGAGCTGCCCGGTGAGTCTGGCGCTACCCAGTTTGACGACGAAGCGACTCGTGCCGGAGCCGCTAGCGAAGGCCTGCACCACGAGCTGGCCTTCGGCATCACTGCCAGCCGCGTACACGTAGTCGAAGCTCGCCGCGAGTGAGACGATCTGCGGTATGGCGGCAGTGCGCCAGATCAGCGCGCCGCTCCGCTGATCGAGCGCGAACACTGCGTCCCCAGCGGCGGAGGGCCCGAACACGCGCGCGCCGATGACCATGACGCCGAGGGTCGGTACCGCAGCCGCGGCGGGATCGAGGCCCGGATCGATTCGATCAATCACCGTGGACCACTCTTTGCGTTTGGTAGCGACGGTCTGGTCGAACGTTGTCGCCGTCACGACGTAGTTGGAGCTCGAATCCAGTCCCGGCGCGTAGATTTGGTTTGCCGTGAGCGCCGCCGGCGCCAGCGTGCGATACGGCATGGTCAGCGTTGCGAGCTCGTTCGAGACAACGTTGTACGTGAAGTAGAGCCCCTCGTCGGCATCGGTCACGCCCGCGAAAATCAGACTCGAATCCTTAGCGGTGGGGAGGCCGAACTGCGTTGCGGCGGGGATACCGGTGTCGGGCGAGGGCATGCCATTGGCGGGCTGATAGCCTTGAACGATGGTGCCGGTGCCGAACACTAACCCTTTGCAGAACACCGGATTGGGCAAACTATCCGCCGCCCACTGAAACGTGCCCGAGTTCGTGCCATACGCTTGGCCAGTATTCGTGAAGATTTGCTCGGCGTGCTGAATCAATGTCGGAGCGGTGTTGTCGATGTGCCAAATTTCCTGCAGCCCGGCCGCGGTGTCAGGCGCTAGCTCCTGCTCGAACGGATTGAACGCCGTATTCCGAGGATAGCCGCGGCTCATCGACCAATTGGTCGACGTTTCGTTGCGGTAGTTGGCGTAATCATCAGCAGGGGACAAATTGTCGTCATCGACACCACAGCCTGTCAGCAAGCCGCCGACAGCAATGAGGGATCCGAGCCAGGCGACTGGAAGACGCGGGCGAAGCATTAGGCTCGGGAGCCTACCGCATAACGTCTTACGAAGTACAGCGATCCCGACTTCCACCATTTCTCATTTCGTCGATTCGATATCAACGCTCCGGCGGGCAGCTTGTCATTTACGTTCAGCACTTCTGCGCGTCACGCCAAGGCCACGAGCGCGCCACATCAGGCCCAGCAACGGCTCGTACTTGTTTCGGGACGACGCCCTCCGTTGAAGTAAGACCCGCGACATGCGCTACCTCCACTGGGTCTTGGCCTTGGTCGCGGCTCTCACCGTCGGACACACCGCTTGGGCGTTGGATCCGGACTCGCTGACACAGGAGGACTACGAAAGTATCTTCGCGCTGCGTGACGCCGGGCCCGAAGTCACGCAAAAGCTCCACGAGGCAGACGCAGCCTACGCGCGGGGCGAATGGCAGAAAGCCGCCGCAGCGTATGCTCAGCTGCCTACGGGCGAAGACGGCGCGTCGGACGGTGCCGCGGCGCGCCTGCCGCTTCGTCGCCGCTGCCAAGCCTTGACCGAGCTCGGGCAGAAGAGCAAAGCGCTCGAAGCTTGCAAGCAGCTCGTCAATCTACTGATCCCAAACGCCGCCGACTTGCAGGCGACGATCGCAGCCTCGATGCTCGGCACGGGTCGCCCGAGCGATGCCGAGCTGAAGCAAGTGCTCACCATGTCTCAGCGCATCGAGAATCTGGATCCTGACGGCCCCTGGTTGCCCGCAGCCCGCTGCGCGATCGCCGAGCGCCTGAAGGACCGGGCCAGCTTGGAAACCTGCACGGCTCAACTCAAGGAGATGGCGCCGCAGCACCGCTCGACTCGTCATTTTCAACAGGCCCTGGGGCAAGGTCCCCGCTTGGCCATGTTCCTCAAGCTCGGGCTCTTTGCTGCGTTGCTACTCGGCACGCTGCTGACGCTCGGGCATCGCGTGTTGTCGCAGCGCCGCCGTGCACTTGCAACGGTCGCGCTGCCCCTGCTCGTGCTGCTCCTCAGTTGGCCGAGGCGAGCGGCAGCACAGGATTTCGGCATCATCGCCGAGCCGAGCTCGGGCCCCCAATACTCGGGCCCACCAACGGAGGCGGAAGCGAAAGCGGACGAGCTGGACAAAGAACTCCAAGACGAGACCCAGTTGCTCTCCGAGCTCACCGACAAAATCAAAGCCGCAGAAGCGCTCATCTTGCAGAAGAACGACTGGCCCGGTGCGCTGGTCGACTACAACTCGATCATCGCGAAGGTACCGTACTGCGGTCGCTGCTGGCGTCGCCTGTGCGAAGGCTATAGCTATGTGGGAATGCCCGTCGAAGGGGCGCATGCCTGCCGGCAGGTGATCGCCTCTCCGGACGGCAACGCTTGGGATCGCGCAATGCTCGTGCACCATTTGCTGACCGGTCCCGATCGCGAGAAGAAAGAAATCCGTGACGAAGCCGCGCGCGCTGCAGCAGACGCCGTGAAGCTCGAACCCGCCGAACGCTGGGGCTACGACGCGCTGTGTGAAATTGCGTTGAGCGACAACGACCTCCCGGCGCTCAAATCTTGTTCGAACAAGCTCGACCAATACGCGCCGGACGATCGCAAAACGCTCTCCCTGCTCTTTACCGTTGCGCTCGCGGACAAGCGCTTCGGCGACGCCGAAGCGTTGATCGAGCGCGGCCGCAAGGGCGGCCTCGACGCAGGTACACTGGCGGTGATGCGCAAAACGCTCGCGGCTCAAGGTCCCATTTGGTGGCGCCTTCGGCAGAGCGCACCGCTAGGGCTGCTGGCAGCGGCTATCGCGGCCGCCTTGGCATTCGGCATCCGCTTCTCGATCAACCTGCGCGCACGCTCGCGCGCCAGCGCGCTCGCGCCGCGCGCTTGACCGCGCGGTGCGGTTTTCCGGGCCAAGCCAGGCTGCGCGCGCGGGCGCCTCAGCGTGACACGGTACCGGCGCAGCGGCGCAACCACGCAGATCGACTCTCTAGCCGCGGCAAGTTCCCGAGCCAGCCATTTGCCACCCTCCAATCGACCTCGATCTCGGGAATACCCAATCAGTGTCTCCGAAAATCGGACGTCCATTTCGAAAATCGGGCAATATTCGAAAATCGAATAGTCTTACGATGGCCTGCCATTTGACGGAAACCAGCCGCTATTTTCGCTGCTAGTCGGCCTACCGTATGCAATTGCCCTACGCAGGTCACAGACGCGTAGTGAGTCGACGATTGTGTGTACTCCACGCCCAAGACATTCACGCGCTCATCACCTCACAAGCGCAGTCGCGTTACCACCTGAGCTCATCAACGTTTCGCACTTGTTCCAGACTCAATCGTTGAAACGATCAATATTCCCCGCGCTCGGCTCTAACCGAACCAATCGGCTCTAACCGAACCAAAGGGAACACCATCATGCGAACTGTCATTGGAATTGCATCGTTCATCGCCGTTGGCGCCGTCGTCACTGGCGCGGGCGCGCTCGGTCTCAAAGGCTCCGATACCCTCAAGCTCGTGACCATCGCCGTGCTCGCGGGCGACACGACGCACGACTGCGGTGCCGCCACCCTGACCTACCTCGGCACGGGCTCCGGTGCCGGCGAAGCGGCCATGTCGGCTGGCAGCCAGCAAATCGCGCCGATGTCGCGCACCCTCAAGGCGGCCGTCTGCAGCGCGAACCCCAGCTATCACCAAAACGCGATCGGCCTCGACGGCATCGCAATCAGCAACTCGCGTCGCGAAGGAACGCTCGGCGTGCCGAACTCGGCCATCAACGCCCCCGTGATCACCGACCCGACCATGAAGACCTGCCTCGGCGTGAAGTTCAGCACCGGCGAGCCCTTCGCGCGCATTCGCGAAGTGTTCAGCGGTGGTGACGGCACGGCCGCGACGGCCACCGGCAGCGCGACGGCCTGCGCGAGCGCGACCCGCGCCTCCATCCTCAACAACTGGACCAACTTCACCAGCTCGACCTGTGCGCGCGCCGGCAACAAGATCCGCCACGCCTTCCGCCGCGACGACCTGTCGGGCACCACGGACGCGTTCAAGCTCCTCACGGGCGCGACCGGCTTCTGCAACGGCACGGCTCCGGGCAACACCGGTGGCGTGTTCAACCAAGACAACGACCCGGTCCGTCGCGCGTGCGACGCCGACGAGCAGGTCTGCGGGCCCAACGGCGACCTCGGCGTGGTCTTGGCCATCACGGTCCCGTCGTCGAACGCCTACCCGGGCGCCAGCAACCCGCCGGACACCGCGGCCGACCGCCTCGCGCGCTGGAACAATGGTGAGTTCCACCGCATCCACCAGAGCAAGACCATCGCCAAGGACCCGACCACGGGCCTCAGCGTGACGCCTTGCCGCCGTGGCGACGACACCTCGCAAATCGGTTGCTTGGTCGCCGTCAGCCCGTACTCCACGGGTTACGCCGGTCTCGAGTCGACCAACGTCTCGGGCAACACGTACCTCAAGGTCGGCAACGTCGTCCCGTCGGCGAAGACGATCCGCAACTTCACCTACCCGTTCGCGCGCCGCTTGTTCGTGAACGACCTGATCGGCAACGCCTCCGTCACGGGTGACGAGAGCAAGCTGCTCGGCTGCTTCCTCGATCGCACCTACACGGATCCGAAGCTCACCGCCGACGGCTTCATCACGTTCTCGGACGTCCCCACGGACGGCGCCGAGGTCGGTTTCCAGACGCAGGTCTGCAACTGATCACATCCGGACGTAACGTCAGCTAAGCGCAAAGAGCTCGAACCCACTCGAGCGCGACGCAGCCGGCCCTTCGCGAGAAGGTGCCGGCTGTTTCGTTTTGTCGGCGGCACGAGTGCGAACGCTTCATTGGCCGGAGTGGCGGGAGCTGCACGCGCGTGACCGCTTGCTGTCGGGCTGACACCCTCCTCGCAGATCGCGTGGCAAATCGCCGCCAGGCTATGCTCGACAGCCTTGCCGGCGCGTCACGGAGTCGCGCGTAGGTCGCGCTGTCACTCGATGGTAATCGCTCGAATCGTCGGCGGGCGCGCGGCCAAATCAACGACCAACCATTGCACAGCGGGCGCGGGGCAGCCCATTTGGCTGAGCGGACCCGGCTGTTCCGGGCAGTCGTCTTGGATCAGGAGGCTGTCGCCGTCGGGAGAGAGGTAGTTCGGGTCAAGAAAGGCTTGGGCTTTGGTGCTGTAAGCGCTGCACACGGCGCCGTCGCCGTCGATATCGTCGTCGCGCCACGGTTTGGGTTGGATGACGGCCGGCGCTGGCGCCGCGTCGCCGGAAGCGATCAGCAGCAGATCTTGCCCCGCTAGTGCGTTCAGCGTGACGCTCTTCGCCGCGCCGGTGTCGACTTGCAGGCTGAGTTGGTGTGGACCGGCGCTCAGCACTTGGTCGGAGGTAAGCTGAAATGGCGCGCCAAGCGGGACTACGAGCGCAGAGCTGCCATCAAGCACGATGTTCATGGCTCTGCTCGTCGCGTCTCCTTGGCGCGTAACGCTGGCGCCCATCCGCAGCCGGAACTGCTTGGCTCCCAGTGGGCTGCGCGCGAGGCGGAAAAAGGGAAACGCCGGTGCGAGCGGGAAGTGGAAATTTCGGTTGTCCGACCACAAGTCGCCGCCGGGGGCGATGAGCACGTACTCACCACCCGCTTTCAGCTCACCATCGACCGTTTGCGTACCCTGCCGCCCGACTGCGCCACCGTTCCGCAGTCGTTGGTTGGGGAGCAGTACCGTGCCGGTCAGGTCGTAGTTCAGCGGCGCAGGCAGCTGCGGGTCCCCCGGAATGGTCAAATATAAGTCCAAGGTGGCGGGCCCAGGCGGAACTCGGCCGACTCTGAGCTCCCCGAAGCGCACGTTGTCTGCCACTTGGGCGAGGTTCAGCGGCACGTCGAGCGACCGATCGGGCAGGAAGGCGGGCAATTTGAACGAAATCCCCACGCCAGCCGCCCTCGAGAATGTCGCGGCCAACGGAATACCGCGGCTAACGAATAAATCGAGACCGGCATGCGCGCCGCTGGCGTGCACGAAGTACAGCGCTGGGTCCGGCCGCACCTCGCTCACGTCCGGATCTTCCCTCATGCGCGCGACGAGCAAGTGCAGGCCCGTCGGACCCAAGCCATCTGCGGCCGGGTCACCGAGCACGACCGCGATCACGGTGCTGTCCTGCGCCGGGCGCGGCATCGTAAAATCATACGCGGGCTTGCCGTGATTCAAGAACGCGAGCGCTGGGCGTGTCACATCCAGCGGCCAGAGTGAAGAAGTGGCGCCGGGGTCGAGCGCTTGCTCCGGGTGGCTCGGGTCGTCGTTGCCCACGTCCAAATCCACTGCCTTGAGCTGGCTGCGCTGCAGCACGAAGAGGCGCGCCTGCGTGGGGTCGAGGGCGGTCGCGCTCGCGTCGGAGGCATCCGAGCCGTCCGACGCATCCGCAGAACCCGACGTGTCGGGCGGCCCGGGCACAGTCAACAGATCGACCTTCCAACCCATGTCACTCGCGGGGTCATTGGTGACCACCGCGTTCACTTCCGAGCCCGGCGCCAGCGTGACGTCTTGACTCAGGTGCTGGTCGCCAATCGTGACGTCGAGCGTCCAAGTGCCGGGCGCAATCGCGTCCACCCGCGCCGCCTTGGCGTAGGCCACAGTGCCGGATTCCTGGGCGACGCCGGATTCCTGCTCGGAGCTCAGCTGTAGGGACCAACTCAGAGCAGATTGGCCCTCGGCCGCATGGAACACGCCGAACTGCACAGCCTCGGTCGGGCCGGAGCTATCCGGTACTGCCGTTTCCGCACCCGCCTCCGGCGGCGGCGGGAGATCCACCGGTGCGGCGTGGTGCCCTTCCGCATAGCAGGCCCAGGGCGCGAAGCCGAGCGCGGCCAGGCCGAGCCAAAAGCGAGGCCTCAGAAGCCTGCGTCGAAGCGCACACCCAGCTTGCACGGAGGCTCGATACCACTCTCGCGTCCGTGCATCCGTAACGTTTCGATGAACATGCGTAGCTGCCAGTCACGAAGAAGTTTCGTGAGCGCTCGCACCTCCGAGCTAGATGGAGCCTCAGCTCGCGCCTGGGGACCGAGCGTGGAAAGCGAGACATCGAGAACCATGATCACTCACGAAGCGACGGCCGGGCGTTCCAAGCTCTGGTTGTTCCTTTGCGTGCTCGCGTCGGGCGCGGCGGTGGCGGCCGGCGGTTGCGGAGCGGACAAGTCCAGCTCGCACGCAGCGGCAAGCGGCGGCAGCGGCGGGCAAGGCAGCGTCCCGGTTGGCGAAGCCGGTGTCGACAGCTCGGCCGCAGGGAATGCCGCGGCCGGTGAGGCGGGAGCAACCGATGTTGAGAGTGTCTGCCCGCCAGCTCGCTCGTCGTACTCCATCCCGGCGCGCGCCGCGCTATACCAAGCGAGCGCTGGGAGCAGCAAACGCGTGATGCTGGTCAGTGAGCTGGTGAGCCGCGTCGATGGCTTCTGCGCAGGGTGTCATCGCGCGCCCGCAGCACAAGGCAATTTCAGCTACACGACCGATAGCTTTGCCGCGGTCATTCCGGCCGATGCGCCCGATCTCGTGCTGAGCAGCGACGACATGAAGCGCATGCCGCCGAGCTCTCCCTATCCAATCCGGGAGGACTTACAAGAGCTCGCTTCGTTGTTGAAGCTCTGGCTCGACCAAGGCCGACCGACGGTCACCATCAAGCTGCCCGAAACGAGCGCGGGCAACACCTCCAGCAATCCCTACGCGCCCACGGCCAAAACCGGGCCGCGGATCACGAACTTGGGCGACTGCATTCCCTCCCCGAAAATCATCGGTGCCGATTTGGATGACACCGACGCGGCGCGCGAAAAGCTGTTCGCCAACATCAAGACCTTCGAAGATCTACCGAAGAAGCTCAGCCAGACCGACCTGTTCACGTTCGATACCGAGACGCTGGCGCGCCACCGCACCGTGGCATTTGCGCCGACGTACGCACTTTGGTCGTTCGACGTCAGCAAGATCCGCTACTTGCACCTGCCAAAAGGCACGAGCCTGAAGTACGACGCTGCGAGCAACAACTTCATCGCCCCGCCCAACGCCCGCGTGTACAAAACCTTTGCCGAGCCGGTCACCGACGTGAACGGCAAGGTTGGCTACCGCAAGCTCGAAACGCGGCTGATTATCGCTCGCCCGGACGTGGACGCCAAAGACGGCAGCCAAACCAACGCCATCTTTGGCACTTACGTTTGGAACGACGACGAATCCGAAGCCACCTTGCTCGAGAAGCCGTACATCGGGACCGATCTGAACGATCCAAACCTGAATACCTACACGTTCAAGGATCTGATCAAGCCCTTCGTCGCCGACGAGCGGGTTTTTCAAGAGACGCTCGAGGTAGCGGACAACCACAACGGCAGCATCATCTCGCGGCCGCTCCAGGGCACGAAAGAGTACCCCATTCCGGGCTGGCACCGTTGCCAGCAATGCCATGAGGGCTCACCGTCCAAGAACTTCTTTTTGGGCGTGACGCCGCTCGAGTTCAACCGCCGCCCGTTGGGCCAGGGCGGCGTGTATGAAGAAGCCGGGCCGGACGAGCTGACGCAAGCGCAGCGGTTCATCGACTATGGGTTCATCACCGGCATCAAGCGGGTGGAAGATTTCGTCAAGCTCGAGGACACGGCCGGCGTTCGCAAACCGCGCAACGACTACGAGCTGCGCGCGCAAGCCTACGCGGTCGGCAACTGCTCGGGCTGCCACAACCCGCGCGGTTACCCGACTCGATTGAACCCGTCACTCGCCTTTTACAATCTGTTGCCGGGCGGCATTTTGTTCCAATTCCCGCTCGATACGCGGAGCCCCTTGCGGTTCCACGACCCCGATGACGGGAGCGGGGTAACGAACGACGTGAACGGGTCAAACGGCTGGCAGTACATCAACCCGACGCTTTCTCAACGCCCCCTCGACGCCGCGGCGCAAAAAGCCCTGAGCGGGACGGTGCCGGACTCCCAGCGCACGGAAGTGGGCCCTTGGAACAGCCTGATTTTCCGCAATGTGCAAACGCCACGCACGTACGGGGAAGGCAACATCATCTTCCCGCACATGCCGCTCCACGTCGGCGGCATCGATTGCCGCGCGCGAACGATCCTGGGCTCATGGATGGCGAGCATTCCGTTCACCCTAGGCTCGGTCTCCGGCAATGACGGGAAGCCAGTTACGATCCCGGTCGATTCAGCCACCGCGGAGGCGCGGGCCGCGGCAGAAGCGCGGGTGCAGACCTTCCTGACTCAGGAGCCCGCGTGCGAACCAGCGCAGGATCTACGGGATTGGGGCGCGGAGGCACCCAACTTCACGGATCTCGTCCCGCCCATGGGCATTCCGGATCGCCCGCACTGGTTCGAAGAGGATTTCACCGAAGTTTTCGGTGACTTCCAGCCGCGCGGCGGCCAATGGCATTCCGCCATGCTGCTCGACAAATATGCATATATTCGCAACTTCGAACCGAGCGCCGAGCTGCAAGAGTTCGTGCAGAAAGAGGTCCCATTCGATTTCTGGCAGGACAAGCCGGGGTGTGATTTCTCGAACGCCCCGGCACCGCCGGATCCCGCCCCCTATTGGATGGACAAGGGCAATCGTCCCGACGGAGATCCCAAGCGGGTGTATTCGACGCTCCCTGGCGCCGCGGTCTTCGGCGCCATCTGTTCGAATTGCCACGGGCCGCGCGCCAACGCGGAGAGCAACCTGGCATCGACCATCGCCAACCTCACTGGCGGGAGCACGCGCGTGGCCAATTGGGCACAAGGTTTTTTTGGACCGCCGAGCTCCCCGGACTCCAACCTGAGCTACTTCACGACCCAAAAGCTCGACGACAAGACGAGCCTCGGGGAGTACGGGGCGGCTAAATACATGTTGTTCATGGCGCTCGGCGGGACGCAGGCGTTGATTCCTCCGGCCGCAATGGTGCAAGTCGCGCACGCTAAGGTCGCCTCCCGACCTAGAAATGGCAACGCGGAGGTATTCGCCAGCACGCCAAACATGTTGGAGATCGCGAAACAGCTCTGCGCAACTACAATTGAGTACGACATAGGCCTTGGATCCAGCTTCGATCAGCTCGCCGTCGACATTCAATCGGGTATGCCGAACCAACTGTCGCAACCTGGTCAGGCATTGTCCGTGAATTCAGGCGACTTTGTGACAGTCACGACGAACGGCGAATACCTGCTTTACCGGCAGCTCTGCGCGATCAAGAACCCAAGGCCCGTGCGAGTATTGAACTTCGACTCCAAGTCCACTTTGCCAAAAACTCAAGGATGGGTAACGCGTGCGGCCTATGCGGCAGCGAACTTGGATCTGAACAGTGAGACCGACCCATGGTGCGTCCACCCGGATAGCCCCTATGTGCCGCCGGGTGCTGCGCGGTGTCCCCCTCTTCCAGGCGACACCAGCCAGGTCGCGGATGATTACGTGAACAAAGGCGTGCTCAACGTCGGTTTCGCCGTCTACGCCTACGCAAAGGCCGCATTCGCCGATCCCACTCAATGGCGCCCGAACTACGATCAATGCGAGCTCCGCTTTCCGCGCCACTGAATTGACGAGTCATGAAATACTTAGCTTGGTTGACGTGCGCCTGCCTGGGCCTCGTCGCGTTCGCCGCGTGCGGAGACTATGAACCACCGAAACACCACCCGGCCCCACTCGGGGGCGGAGGTGGAACGGGCGGCGCGGGTGGCACTACCGGAACAGCCGCGGGTGGCACCGAGGTGCCGAGCGGCGACGCCGGGGCGGGAGGTGAAGCGGGTGCTCCGGAAATCCCGAACGGGCCCAAAACGGTGCTGGTCGTCTTGGAAGGCCTGCGGCCCGAGTTCGTCAGCCCGACGCTCACGCCTAGCTTGTGGAGCTTGGCCCAACACGGCGTTCGCTTCAGCAACTACTTGGGTGTGCTGCCGTCCAATCGCGTGGCGGCGGCGGCCACTCTGGCAACCGGCGCGCAGCCGGCGCGCCACGGCGTGCTCGGAGCGCGCATGTACTTGCCCGGCGCCGTGGCACAGGACTCAACCGGCGCGCCCGTCGATTCCCAGCAGCCGATCCGGCTCGAAGATCAAGGCACGCTCGAAGCGCTGCAGCAAAACATCCCCGGCGGCTTGCTGAAGTCGAAGACGATCATCGACGTGGCCCAGGCCGCAGGCTTTGCCAGCGCCGTGATCGGACGCAGCGGCCCTGCCTCTCTATTCGATCTGGAGCGCGCCGGTTGGGTGCTCAACGACGACTACGTCTGGCCGCGCGCGTTCGCCAACGTGCTCGTGCATCTCGGGGTCGGCCTTCCTAACCACGCTTCTTCCCTGTTCCCGGATCTGAACGGACCACCCGGGTACACACCCGTTGCAGATGCGGATACGTTCGGGGGGCTCGCTCAAATCGCGAAGCCCGCCATGCTGCCTTGGACGCCAGTTCCAGGAAACTATTACCTGAACCCGCTCTTGCCGTCTTCGCACCGCTACGCTTCGACACGCGCGTTGGAGCTGGCCGCGGCAACGCAGGTGCTCGCCGATCCGCGTCAGGATCTGCTCGTGCTCTGGGTTCGAGATCCCGGCGAGACCGCACTACGCAACGGTCCTACGTCACGCGCCACCAAAGACGTGCTGAACCAGGTCGATGCTCAAGTCGGGCAACTGGCGGCGAGCCTCCCCAGCGGGAGCAACCTCATCGTCACCTCCGATGGCGGAGCTAGCGCACTCGCCGGCGATCCCCGCTTCTTCCCGCGCTGGACCTTGGGCAGGAATGGGCCCGTGGGTGCCTTTTGGGTGGAAAGCAACACGCCGGGCGGGGTGCCGGTCGATGGCGCCGTGCGATTGGTCGATCTACTCAGCCGTGCTGGCTTTCAGGCATACGATGGCGAGTCGTGCCTATCGGGGCATGCCTATACGGCTTACCCGACCCTTCAGACGATAGCGACGGCTCCAAGCTGGCCGAGCATCTGCACTAGCACAACCTTCAATAGCAAAGGCGGCGAGCTGACCGGTCCCGCGTTGCTCCCGGCCACGCTCGATCCAACAGCCGTCGTCGTCGCTTCGAACGGCTCGGGTGAGCTCGTTTATCTGCCCAGCCACCGCGCGAGTGAGATGCAAAAGCTGGTCGCGTTTCTGCAGAGTCGACCAGAGGTGGGCGCATTGTTCCTGGCCGGCCGCTACGGCAACCTACCGGGTACGCTCGATCTCGGTCTGCTCGGGTTCGCTAAGAACGCACCGGTAGATCTGTTCGTGACCTACGCTTGGAATTCGGACGATGCAGTTGCCTCGGCGCCGCTCGTCGATTTGACGCAGCCACTCGAGGTCGTCGGCCCTAACCAAGTCCTCGGCCACCTGCTAGGCGACGTCAGCAATTGCTGCGTCCCGACCAATCCAAACCCCGATTGCAAATTTTGCCGCGACGGCGTCGTCTGCGACACGGGCCAACTGCCGCAGGCGCCTAAGTGCCGCTTCTGCCCCGCCGATCGCCCCCTGACCGACCCGGACTGCACGCTCTCCTCGGGCTTTGATCCCGCGTCCGCCCAATCGCTCTCCGCCTACCAAACCGAAGGCGACCTGTGTGAATCGAGCCGCGTGTGTGGGAGCGGGCTCAGCTGCTTGTACGGACTATGCAAGAAGACAGGCACGCGCGTGATGCCAGCTGCAGTCACTCCTTCCGACAACTTTCCGCGTGGCAGCTCCTACGGCGCGATGGCCGGCGTCGAGCTCAGCGCGCCCAGCGTGGGACCGACACCGAGCCTACTGCGCGACTACCACGGCGTCCGCGGAGGCGCGTCGCCAGCCGAGCTGCACGGCGTGTTGATCGCGAGCGGTCCCGCCTTCAAACAAGGCGTGGTCAGTGATTTGCCTTGCGGCCTCGCGGACGTCGCGCCGACGCTGCTGCACGTGCTGAAATCGGGCCTCGAAACCGAGCTCGGTGCCATCGATGGTCGGCTGCTTACCGAAGCGCTCGTCGAGCCGCACACCACGGCCGCAAAGCTCGCGGCTTGCCCCGCAGATCGCGCGGTCTCGGGCCAGAAGTACTGCGCGGTGGCGAGCTCAGCCGCGCAAGGGCCGAGCTACTCGCCGACCAGCCCGGATAGCAGCGCCCAAACACTGATCAACCCGACGACTAGCTATTCAGCGACGCTTCGGGGTTATCTCGTACAGCAGGGAGAGGCTCAGTATTTTTACTGGACCCAGGCGGGTGCCACACGTTCCTCTCTCGGCTGCCAGCACGACTCCGACTGCCCCGCGGGCATCACCTGCGGCACTCAGGGCGTGTGCCTGTTCAGTCCGAATTGTTCGGACGGGGTGAAGAACGGAGCGGAGACGGACGTCGACTGCGGCTCGCAGGCGCATTGCTTGCCTTGCGCACGCGGGCTCGCCTGCTCAGCCAACGGCGACTGCGAGACCAACGCTTGCAGCAAGAGCCACGTGTGCGTCGAGCCCGCGTGCACCGATGGCATCCAGGACGGCGCCGAGTCCGGCACGGACTGTGGCTTTCTCTCGCATTGCGGGCCGTGCCCTGCGGGCGAGAGCTGCGTGCTCCCCGCCGATTGCGCGAGCGGCACGTGCACCGACGAAACCTGCGAGTAGCGGCAGCTCGCGCGGCCCTGTTGCCATGTGCTCAGGCGCGGTTGACAGCGCCTCGCCATTCGCCGACTGTCGGGCCGACGCCCGGCTCCGGCTCGGGCAACAGGAGGACTTCTGACGATGCGTTCTTGGTATGCGGTCTCGTTCTTGTCGCTGGCTCTCGTCGGCTGCGGTTATTCGGAAAACGAGTGGCAAGCGCAGCTCGCGAAATATGACCAGCTGTCGCAACAGACCGACAAAGAGAAAACCGAGCACGCGAAAGACAAGCAGGCGCTCGTCGAAGAAACCCAGCTCGTGGCGCAGCTGAAAGAGCAGCTCGAGAAGATGGGCGTCAACGTCTCGACGCTGAGTCAGCAGCTCGAGCAGACCGGTTCGCAGAACAAGACCCTGGCCAAGAACCTGGAAGAGGTAAACCAGGCACTCAAAGAGTACCAGGAGCGCGCGGCGCAGCTCGAGCGCATCAAGCAGCGCTTCGAGGTGCTGCGCGACAAGCTGAAGAAGCTGACCGACCTCGGGCTCAAGGTCGAGATTCGCCGGAACCGCATGGTCATTCGCCTGCCCGGCGACGTGTTGTTCGCCTCGGGCGACGACAAGCTGCGCCCGGACGGCATCAAGGTGTTAAACCAGGTGGCCGACGTGATCCGCAACGACAGGCAACTGTCGGGGCGCTACTTTCAAATCGCCGGCCACACCGACAACAAGCCCTTGAAGGGCGGCCGCTTCCTCGACAATTGGGGACTGTCGGCGATGCGCGCGCGTGAGGTGCTCGTGTACTTGATCACGCCACTCGACCCGAAAGACGGCGGCGGCGGGCTCGCGCCCGACCACCTGCACGCGGCTGGTTACGGCGACACCGATCCAGTAGTCAAGAATGATACCGACGCAGACCGCCAGCAGAACCGCCGCGTCGAGCTCGTGCTCATGCCCGATGTCGAGGAAATGCTCGACTTGAAGTCGCTCATCTGACGCTGCGCGCTTGCCCGCGGGCCGCAGCGCCCACGCCCACCCTCTCGGGAAGGCGAAAATCCTGCGTCAATGACGCTTCGCGCCAGGCGAACGTGTGGCCGGGCGGCTTGAAACGCAACCCTTCGTTGCCTAAATCGCCCGCTGTGATTCGCGAAGAAACCTTGAGCCGGTGCCGCCCGTAGACCGGGCTGTGGTAGCGCCGTGACGACCTATAGCGTCAGCTTCTGGCCCGCGTTAGAAGTGGCGCGCTTGACGTCGGAGCGTAGCCCTAGCCTTGCGGAGAGCAGTTCCGAGCGGCTCATGGAGTCCTACGTGGACGGCGAAGCCGAGGCGTTCGAGCTCCTTTACCGGCGCGTCTCGCCGAACCTCATGGGCTACTTGCTGCGTTTGACGCGCAACCGTGAGCGGGCCGAGGACTTATTACAGATCACGTTCTCCAAAGTGCATCGCGCACGCAGCAGTTACCTGAGGGGGGCGCCTGTCCTACCTTGGATCCTTGCCATCGCGCGGCGCTCCTTTCTCGATGAACGGCGCTCCGCCCACGTCCGCACTGAGGATTTGTCGCCCGACGGCAGCCTGCCCGAGCAACAGCACGAAGAGCGCCCGCTGCCCGCTGAGGTCTCTGACGCACTCGAGATCGCCCTCGATCGTCTACCGGATACCTATCGGGAAGCGATCGTGCTCACCAAAATCACCGGCTTGAGCGTGGCAGAAGCAGCGCAAGTGCTTGGCGCCACCGAAACAGCCGTTAAGCTTAGAGTTCACCGCGGCTACAACCAGCTG
>Ga0068855_100002488_pt1 | contig 22689 bp, 19 predicted proteins | sample KBSCornC52_FD_66592 | JGI IMG/M metagenome (GOLD analysis project Ga0068855, IMG submission 66592) | Corn rhizosphere microbial communities from Kellogg Biological Station, Michigan, USA - KBS Corn C5-2 | ecosystem: Host-associated > Plants > Roots > Rhizosphere > Soil ...
CGCAACACGCGAGGAGGCCGTTAATGGTAGAAATACCGTTAGCATCAGACTTTCCGCAACGAACAATTCACTGGCAGAGGTCCAGGTCATTGGATACGGACAGCAGCGAAAAGCAGACGTGACCAGTGCCGTTTCAACTGTTAAAGCCGATAATTTTGTTACGGGCCCGGTCACCGATGCTGGTGCCCTGATTAAAGGCAAAGTTGCTGGTCTCACAGTTTCTAACCCGTCAGGTGATCCGAACGCGCAAACGCAGATATTGTTAAGGGGTACGCAAACCCTGAACGGTGCTAATACCGGGCCTCTTGTAATTGTTGATGGAATTCCTGGTGACTTATTAACGGTTGCGCCGGAAGATGTCGCCGAAATTTCTGTGTTAAAAGATGCGTCGTCAGCGGCAATTTATGGTGTTCGCGGTTCCAACGGCGTAATAATCATTACGACCAAGCATGGTTCCGGGCAATCCATCAATAAAGTTGATTATAATGGTTCGGCCAGCCTTTCACAACTCACCCGCGTGCCGCAACTGCTAACCGCTTCTGATTTTCGTAATCAGATCGCTGCTGGTACTCGTGACAAGTCGTACGATCTGGGGCAATCAACAGACTGGATCAAGGCGATCAGTAAGTCGTTTCCAGTATCAACCGTTCAGAGTGCTGATTTTACTGGGGGTAATGGCCAAACCAATTATTATGCTTCTTTCAATTACCGTTTCCTGAATGGTACATTTTTACAATCCAATCATGCTCAGGTAACCGGCAGGGCAGACATCAATCATACCATGCTTGATGGTAAGCTGAAATTTAATTTCGGTATTTTGAATACAAATTTTAATGACGTTCCATTTAATGGATATGAATACCGTCAGGCGCTGATCATGAACCCAACAGCACCAGTTAAAGAGGCGGATGGTAGTTATTATCAACAACCGACCAACTTTCAGTACCAAAATCCGGTAGCTGATTTATATAACCAATCTCAGCCTCAAAACTCGTTCAGGCAAAGATACAATGCAACCATCACCCTGCTTCCTATTGAAGGCTTGCGTTTAGCCGCGAGCGGTTCGTACACCAAAAGCGGCTATGAAAACAGATATTATGCCAACCACCAGGATATTTCTACGTTGCGCGACGGTCAGAATGGTTACGCTTCTATAACCCAGGGACAGTCCGTTGACAGGTTTATGAACTTGTCTGCTGAATATTCAAAATCCTTTGGTCAGCACCGGATAAGTTTGTTAGGAGGGTATGAATACCAGGATAATGATACTTTCGGCACTTCTATCGCCAATCACAATTTCCGACTGATCAATTTGGCTTTAATCAGATCCAAATCGGCGCAGCTCAAAAAAACGGCCTTGATGCGATATCCAGCGGAAGATCGGTTACCAACCTGATCAGTTATTTTGCACGTGCTACTTATAACTTCAAAGATAAGTACCTGTTGCTGGCAAGCTTACGCATCGACGGTGCAAGTCAGCTTTATGGATCAAGCGAACCTTATGGTAAATTCCCTTCAGTGCAGGTTGGCTGGCGCATCACTAAAGAAGATTTTATGCAGAACCAGCACATCTTCGATGATTTGAAATTGCGCGCCGGCTACGGCGTGACCGGCAATCAGCCCGCCGCTTCCTTCTTAGGGGTTGGCTTGTTGGGTTACGGGAGCTATATTTTTTACAACGGACAGTGGATTCAAACGCTTGCCCCGAGCCAGAATGCGAACCCGAGTTTACGCTGGGAGGAAAAACACGACACCGACATCGGTTTAGATTTCAGCTTGTTAAAAGGCATGATCACCGGTACCGTGGATGTATACAATAGTCGGGTAACCGGGTTGCTCTACAACTACAATGTGCCAAGTCCGCCGAACTTATATCCCACCACTTTTGCCAACGTTGGTACCATGCAAAACCGGGGATTGGAAGCGGTCGTAAATATCACGCCGTTTCGCTCTAAAAAGCTTCAATGGACAACCAGCTTTAACTTCTCGACCAACAGGAATAAACTGGTATCCCTGTCGAATGACCTTTATCAGGCCAGCGTGCCCTACTTTACAACAGGATATACCGGCGACCCGATTCAATCATTTACCAGCATCGTGCAGATAGGCCACAATGTGGGTGATTTTTATGGCTATAAGGTGGTGGGCGTAGACAATAACGGCTATTGGATCTATCAGGAGCCGAATGGCACCAAGGTGCCTTATGCACAATTCAACCATTCATTCGCCGACAAGCAGGTGATAGGTAACGGTCTGCCTAAATATTACGCAGGCTGGAACAATAATTTTAGTTACGGTAGCTGGGATTTATCGATAACCATGCGTGGCGCCTTTGGTTACCAGGTTGCCAATTTTCAGCGCATGTTTTATGAAAATCCAGGTATCATCAACTACAACCGATTGAAAACAGCCTATGACAAAGTTTTCGGTACTGCTGTTCTGAACAAAAATGTTCCGCTGGAATTCAACAGCTATTACATTGAAAACGGAAGTTTCTGGAAGGTAGACAACATCAATCTTGGGTATACTTTTAAAGACTTGAAGTCAAAATATATCCACAATCCGCGTATTGGAGTTTCTACCTTAAACACTTTCATTATAACCGGGTATAAAGGGATCGATCCGGAAGTTGATCGTTCCGGCCTGGCGCCTGGTGTAGATAACAGGGATACCTATCCTTCTATTAGAACATTTACAGTTAACGTTTCCGCTCATTTCTAATGGCTATGGGCGATAATTTATAACAAGATGAAAAAGAAACTATTAATAGCAATTTGTTTAACTGCTACAGTCGGCATTTACTCATGCACTAAACTCGCTGATAAGGACTACGGTACCATCGTAGCCAGCCAGTTTAAACCAGCAACCGGCGATGTGGCTGCACTTACAGGAGTACCATACACAAATTGGAAAACCCTGGAACTAGGCGCCTGGAATTCGGTTTGGCGTACAAACGAGATTTCGGCGGATGCACTGGTCATACCTGCTCGTCCAAACGGTTGGGTAGACGGCGGCGTATACCGTCGTATGCACGAACATAAATGGACCGCCGACGAGGATAACAGTTCCCAAGCCTGGACGAACGCCTATGCCGGTATAACCAATTGTAACCGGATTTTATACCAAATCGATGCCAACCTGCTTCCGATCACCAGTGGCAAAGCGCAAATCGAAGCGGAACTAAAAGTGGTTCGGGCATCATTTTACTGGGTGCTCATGGATATGTTCGGCGGCGTGCCGATAATCACTAAGTTCGACGTTCCGGCTGGCTTTTTGCCAACGCAAAGTTCGAGGAAAGAAGTATATGATTTCGTAGTCTCCGAATTGACCACGAATGTTCCCTTATTAAGCGCTGACAACAATGCGGCAACCTATGGAAAGTTTAATCAGTGGGCGGGCTATGCGCTTTTGGCAAAGGTATATCTTAATGCCGGTGTCTATACTGGTACCGCCGATTGGTCGGATTGTATCAAAGCATGCGATAAGGTTATTAACTCCGGCCTATACTCCTTAGAAGCCGACCAAGCAAATGTTTTCGCGGTACAAAATCAAAATTCAAAGGAAGTTGTTTTTTCCATCCCATTGGATAATACCTACAATGGTGGCTGGGACATTCACCTCGAAACATTGGAGCCTGAATCACAGGCGACCTATAACCTTCAAAATTCACCATGGGGCGGGATCTGTGCCATTCCCCAGTTTATTAATACGTTTGATCCTGACGATTCCAGGTTGAAATCTAACTGGATCCAGGGGCAACAATATACATCGTCGGGCAGCATCCTTTTAGGTACAATGGACAAATACAACGGGAAGCCGCTTGCTTATATCAATGTTGTTCCTGGTGTTGACTCGACCCAGGAGGCTCACGGGTTCCGCCTTGGAAAGTTTCCTATCCCGCTTGGAGAGATATTTGGCGTTAACAGCGACTTTCCGCTGCTCCGTTACGCGGATGTATTGATGATGAAAGCGGAATCTGCCCTCAGGAGTGGCGACGCGGGAACCGCAGCGACACTGGTGACACAAGTAAGGCAACGAAGTTTTACCAGCAATCCTGCGAAAGCAACGGTAACGGCGGCGCAACTGCTTCAACCGACGTCGTATGATTATGGGCTGAGAAATCATTTGAACACAACCCATGACAACGTAGCCGATATTCAGTTTGGCAGGATGCTGGATGAATTGGGCTGGGAGTTTACACAGGAAGGACACCGGCGACAAGACCTGATCCGTTTTGGGGTATTCACAACCAAATCGTGGCTGTCGCACAAGCCGAACGGTGACTACAGAGCGGTGCTGCCGATACCGACCAGTGCGCTCCAAACAAACAAGAATTTAAAGCAAAACCTAGGATATTAATTCTTCTCTTCTTTAATAGGTTATATACAATTGGTCAATGGCAGGGCGGCTCCCAACCGTCCTGTCATTATTTTAACAACTTGACGAAGAAAAAAAAGACTGATGATGTCGTCGTAGAAAGGAATGGCTAAATGGTAAAAGGTAAGGAACTTCCCCCAGCAACGCCCAACATAACGAAAAAACGGATATGGATTTATAAGGTCATTGCCTGCACGGTACCCATGGTTTTTTTGATTTTTCTGGAGCTGATATTACGAGTGGTAGGCTATGGTCATTCTACATCCCTCTTTATTACTTCTCCTGACGACTCCTCCAAATGGGTGATGAATGCCCACGCTTCAGCGCCATTTTTTTCGGACACAGTTAATGCAACCAAAGGCTATACGGAAGCTTTTAGTAAGAACAAATCGCCCAGGACTTTGAGGATATTTGTATTAGGTGAATCAACGACAGCGGGTTACCCCTACTTCCACAACGGTTCCTTTCACAGGTGGCTCAAATACCGTTTGATGCATACGTTCCCGGAAAAGAACGTCGAAGTAGTAAACGTATCCCTGACCGCCGTCAATTCCTTTGCCGTTTTGGATTTCGGTGAGCAGCTATTGCGTTACCAGCCTGATGCCGTATTAACTTACGTAGGCCATAACGAATACTATGGCGCTTTAGGGGTTGGTTCTACCAGCCGCATTAGCGGCAACCGTCAATTGATTAAATTAATCATCAATTTAAGGAAGTTGAGAACCTTCCAGCTTTTCCAGAATATATCCTCCCGCCTGTTCCCTGGCTCCTCAGCAAACTCTATTAATGAGCGGGAAAACCTGATGAAGCGAATGGCCGCAAAACAGCACATCCAATATGACAGCGATGATTTTAAAAAAGGGATTCAACAATTCACCGAAAACATCACCGAATTAAGTGACCTATATTCAAAAAAGCATATCCCGTTATTGATCAGTAACCTGGTCAGCAATGAAAAAAACCTGCCCCCATTTGTCAGTAGCGGCAAAGAGAGGAATGCAGCTAAGCTGTATCATCAGGCTATAGCTGCCTATCGAAAGTGTGATTTCGTCACTGCAAAAAAGGAATTCCTTTTGGCGAAGGACTATGATGAACTCCGTTTCAGGGCGCCGGAAGCAATGGATTTAGCTATCCAGCAGATTAGCCAGCGCTATCCAAGGGTTTACCTGGTCGATACACGTGCTTGTTTTGAAAAATATTCCGCCGGACGCATCCTCGGCAAAGAAACGCTCCTGGAGCATGTACATCCGAACCTTTTGGGTTATGCCATCCTTAGCGATGCGTTTTATTCGGCGATGAAGAAAGCAGGTTTAATCCAACCTTCACCAAGTCGTGAAATTAAATTCGATAGTTTATTAACGCAAATGCCCATCACAAAAATGGATTCCCTGGTGGGCGTCTATGAAATCATGATGCTGGAAACCGGCTGGCCTTTTAGCAGGCCCATTGCCCCTGGCTTCAAAAGGGGAAATAGCATGGAAGAGCAATTGGCCGGTGCTTTAGCTGTAAATCGTATATCCTGGTTGGAAGCCATGGATAACCTGTTTAAATATTACATGAAACAGGGTCAACAACAGAACGCACTGAAGGTTACAGAACAGGTACTGCTGGAAAGGCCTACGGATGTCAAGTATTACATTTTTGCTGGCAGGCTCAGCTTTTCAACCGGAATGATCGGAAAGTCTTTTTTTTATTTTGATAAAGCTTACCAGATCGATCCCAGCTTATACAATGTGCAAAGTCTGTTTGTACTGTCTCTAAAATGTGACTCCCTGAAGCGGGCTTTAACCTACTTAAACCAAATGCGGGCCTATAATTTCGGCAAGGAAAAATCAGATAAACTGGAATCTGTCATTCTCAGGATCGTTCAATTGAAAAGCGAACTGGCGAAGTTCCGCACTGCAAGGATCAGCGACAGCATCTCTACTTATTACAATGAACTAAATGCGCCGGAAGCGGCAGAAAAATACAAATCCCATGACCGGTAATCGTTCAAAAGGCAATAAAAAATTTGGCTACACGCTGGCTGCGGCCGGGCTCGTAATTGCCATATCCCATTGGCGTCATCCATTTTATTGCTGCACCGTATTGTCGATTGCCACACTTATCCTGGTTTCAACCTGGGTATTCCCGGCTGTGCTGATACCACTTGAAAAATATTGGGGTCACCTGGGTGAATTTCTTGGGAAAATCAACACAACCATTTTGTTGACATTGGTCTACCTGGCGTTAATGACGCCGATCAGCGTCATTTTAAAGGTTTTCCGGGTTGATCTGCTCAGGTTAAAGCGAAATAAGCGCGACGACTCTTATTGGGAAACACCCTCTTCAACAACCGGTTCAACCATGCTTCATCAATTTTAATCTATGAACATACTTTTAGAATTTTTCACTTTCATTAGGTACCGTAAACGGTATTGGCTGTGGCCATTGTTCATCATGCTGCTGCTGTTAAGCCTGCTGTTGTTTTTCGCGCAAGGGTCCGCACTTGCACCATTCATTTACAGTTTGTTTTAAATAATCATGTATATCCTGGGTATATCCGCATATTTCCATGACAGCGCCGCCTGCTTACTTTACGAAGGCGAAATTCTTGCCGCTGCCCAGGAGGAACGGTTCACCCGTATTAAAAACGACGCAAGTTTCCCTTCCAATGCGGTTAAGTTTTGTGTCGAATATGCAGGTATTTCGTTATCGCAGGTTCGGCATGTGGTTTTCTTTGAGAAGCCTTTTCTCAAATTCGAGCGGCTCATCGAGACCCACATCAGCTTCGCGCCGCTGGGGTTGTCGTCCTATCTTAAATCAGTTCCGGTTTGGTTGAAAGATAAACTTTTTATTAAAAAGAATATCACTAACGCGCTCCAGGGCATTGAACAACAATGGCAGCCGGAAAAGGACACTTTATTGTTCAGCAGTCATCATGCTTCCCATGCCGCCTCAGCTTTTTATCCTTCACCTTTTGAAAAGGCGGTCATTCTTACCGTTGATGGCGTTGGTGAATGGACGACAACAATGGTCGCTATCGGGTCAGGTAACGCCATCCAACCAATGAATGAAATCAGGTTCCCGCATTCACTTGGTTTATTGTACTCCGCCTTCACCTATTACCTGGGATTTAAAGTGAATTGTGACGAATATAAAGTCATGGGACTGGCACCGTATGGCAAACCGGTTTATTCGGAACGGATCTTAAAAGAACTCATAGATATTAAATCCGACGGCTCTTTCCGACTCAATATGAAATATTTCAACTATGCAAAAGGATTGACAATGGTTTCACAGGCTTTTTGCAAGTTATTTCGAAACCCGGTTCGTCACCATAGCGATGAAATTCAACAATTTCATATGGATGTGGCAAGTTCGATTCAGCAGGCCACCGAAGACGTCCTGTTAAAACTTACCCGATCATTATTTGACCGATATAAACTTGATAACTTGTGTATGGCCGGGGGCGTCGCGCTCAATTGTGTTGCGAATGGTAAAATACTTCGTGATTCCGGCTTTAAAAATGTTTGGATACAGCCCGCCGCGGGTGATGCGGGTTGTGCCTTAGGGGCGGCGTTGGAGGTGTGGCATAACCATTATAAAAAGGACAGGGCAGTCGGTGGCGCCACTGGCGATCAGATGAAAGGCGCATTTTTGGGACCGGCTTTCACCAAGGAAAACATCAAAGGGCTTTTGAACAGGAAAAAATGCCGGTTCATCGATTTGAGCGCCGGTGATTGCTACAAAGTAGCGGCAAAGCTCATTTCAAAAGGGAAAGTGGTCGGTTGGTTCAGCGGAAATATGGAATTCGGCCCCCGGGCACTTGGCGCAAGGAGCATCCTGGCTGATCCCCGAAGCGATACGATGCAAAGTGTATTGAATCAAAAAATAAAGTTTAGGGAATCGTTCCGGCCCTTCGCAGCAATCGTCCTCAAGGAACATGCCAGCAGCTATTTTGCAAATTGTCCGATAAATCCATACATGCTTTTTGTCAGTGAATTGAGAGATAGCCGTCGTGTTTCGCTTTCGGCCGCGGAAAAATCAGTGGCGGGTTTCGATATGCTCCGGATTTCACGTTCTGTGATCCCGGCTGTAACGCATGTTAATGGTACAACACGTGTTCAGACAGTCGATATGGAAATAAACCCGGAAATGTATAAACTTCTGACCGAGTTTTATCATTTGACGGATTGTCCATTACTCGTCAATACATCCTTCAATCGCCGGGATGAGCCCATCGTGAATACGCCGGAGGAAGCGTTGAACTGCTTTCTGCAAACGGAAATGGACGTACTTGTGATGGAAGGACTCCTTTTACTTAAAACTTCAATCAGGAAACGCAAGCAGGGGTAAAACAGGAATTTTCTTAAAGAATGGCTTAAAAGGGTTGAACGACTGATTGACCGTCGGCATTAACCGATAGCTATGGATTTCCATAAAAGTGAAGACGAAATAACGAGAAGCTTAATATTTTGCTATGATTTATCATTTTTCCAATTATCTGCTTTCAAGAATCCCCCTTTACCCTGTTAATTTTTATAATAAGCCATTAGCAATCGCCATCGGTGATCCTGTCTTCCAGGCAGCCATATACCTCGCCAGCCCACAGTTTTTTACACGGCTCGAAAAGGTGGATTTTAACCTGTCAAAAATGGATATGCGGGAGATCACAGCATTGTCCCGTTATTATAACCGGGCATGTTTCCGCCCTACGCCATTCGGTTATTTTGCTTCGGTCAGTATGGGGCAATGGGATATCGCAGGCGAAGAACAACAATCGGAATTTCCATCCTCTGGGCGTATTTATATACAACCGGCGGAATGGGTTTTGCAAAGCATCGTTCGGCAACATATTGCAAAGGATCTGCCAGATGAACTTTTTGTACCCAATCCGACTTTGTACCGGGTTAAAAAGTATTACCGGTTTATTAAAGAAGAACTTGGCAATCATCATAAACGGACGTTTCAACTCCAATCTTCCAATTATTCAGTGGTGCTTAAGGGCCTGTTAAAATATGCCCGCAAGGGGGTCAGTAAGAAAATGATCATCAGTCAGATATGCAAGATTGCGAATTGTACTGTAGATGAAGGGCGAGAATATTTTGAATTCTTAAAGGATTCCCAAATCCTGCTGGCCAAGCACCGTTCAGGGATTACCGGAACCGCGACAATCCCCGGTCAAAAGCAACTAACGGCTATCAGCCGTCTTAATGAGCAAAGGCAAATATTACAGGTTAATGAGATTAAACAGATTGAAAATAAACTCAAATTATCGTTAAATGAAGCTTTTAAATCGGATGAAAAAAGTATGTTAAATACCATACTTGTCCGTGATAATGATAAGGCCTTAACACTTCGCTATCAAAACGGGTTAAAGGAAGGTTTTTATGCTTTAGATTGCCTATGTCCACCCGATCAGTTACCCTCCCTTACCCGTTTTAAAGAAAATTTTATTCGTCATTTTGAAGGAGAACGGATTCCATTGTTGCTTGCACTCGACCCAGAGTTTGGAATTGGTTATCAGGCCGAATTGCAAGAATCCCCAAACCCGCTTTTGGAAACAGTCAATATCAGGCCAAGGAATTTCAGGGAAGAAATCCGGAGGTGGACGGAAATTCATAGATACCTGATGACCGAGTGGTTGAAAATGAGCAGTCGTTCAAGAGGCGTGATCGAACTCGAAGAAAAGGGACTGCAATCCTTAAAGAACGAATCTATTTCATCAATTACGTTGGGTTTTTCAGCGCTGTTCAGCGTTAACGATCGGGAGGTGTATATCGAAAGCGCCGGTGGTGTAAATCCGGCTGCACTGGTCGGCAGATTTACTTTGGCTCATCCTGGCATTGAAAATGCTGCTAAAGAAATGGCGCTGGAGATCGAAGAATTGAATCCGGATTTATTATTTGCCGAGTTGCTGCATCTTTCTGACCCGCACATTGACAATGTGAACCGGCGGGTTCGAATCTGGAGCCATGAATTGCCTTTACTGGCGGGTTCGTCAGACCAAACTTACAGCAAAGTTCAACTTCGGCTGGATGATCTTTATGTTGAAATTACGGGAAACCTGGTATTGCTTTGGAGTGAATTGAACCAAAAGTATGTCATTCCAAGGTTGACCACCGCCTATAATCACGGTATGGATCCGCTACCCTTGTTTCGATTTTTGGCTGACCTTTCTTACCAGTATAGCCGCTCACAATTATCATTTGAACTTTCCAGTTACTTTCCGGGATTTTCCCATTATCCCAGAGTTTGCTATCAACAAGCTGTACTTAGCCTGGCAACCTGGGTCATCGATTTGAAATCATTGTCTGTGGAAGCGACAGCTAATGAGTGGATCAATACTTTTATCAGCTACGCCAAGCATGCCGGGATACCTGAAAAATTTGTATTAACTGAGAGAGATCAGCAATTGGTGTTTGACCGAAGAAAACACGATGATCTTATCTTGTTACGGGAAACTGTCCAATTAAAAAAGCAAGTGACCATCCGGGAGTATTTTGAACCTTCCCAAGTTGGATTACCTGAACAGGATCAATATCAGGTTCAATATAACGCTTTCCTACTGCCTGATGAGCCTTTGCTATTACCTAAAACTATGAAAAAAAAGGCACATCAACGAAATGAACAGCGGAAATTCATCCCCGGAACGGAGTGGTTATACCTGAAGCTATATATCCCCAGATTATCAGTTAACCGTCTTTTACTTGAAATAGAGCCTATTCTCCGAAAACGTTTCTCAAATGGGAAGATAAGCCGGTGGTTCTTTATTCGTTATGAAGATCATGCACCACATATCCGGTTACGTTTTAAGATCTCTCCGCAGGATATCGATGGCGTGTTGGCAGCATTGAGATGGGTTCTTGAAGAAAATGTACATCAACATCTGATCAGGGAATACCAGTTGGATATTTATCGCAGAGAACTGGAAAGATACCAGGCCATAGGTATGGAGGAAACGGAGGCGTTCTTTTGGTTCAGCAGTTCTTTTGTATTGCATTATATAAAAGCGGTGAAAAGTGGGACCGCCGTTCCAACTTATCTAGCGGCCGCCCTGACTACCAAAATGATCACGGAAGGATTTTGCGATAGCCCGGATGAACAATTGGAATTTTGGCAGCAATCATTTGAAAGTTATCTTTCCGAGTACGATGGCAAACAGGTGAAACTGGAACTGGATCAAAAATACCGTGATACCGGTCGTATCCTGGAGCAATTTCTTAACGTGGAAGTACCGTTTACCAATAAGAACCTGCAGCGTTGGGCAAATAAACTGAAAGTGAAAGCCTATGATCTTGGTTATAAGTTAAAGGATCACGAGGAAAAAAAGGATTACCTGCTCAGCCTGATCCATATGCACCTGAACAGAATGTTTGTTGACCAAGCCCGACAGCAGGAAATGATCATTTATTTCCTGTTGGCTAAATGGATGCGATCTCAGGTTGCCAGAGCAAAGGTCAGGCAGATCGGTCAGTCTTGATCAGCTTGCTATCCATACGTTTAAGAAAAGCCTGTTTATAATGGTCGCCCATCATGAGACTTCCGCCATTTTGTAAGCGTATTTGGGCACGCTCGATCACTTTTACATAGTTGACATTAACGATAAAGGAGCGATGAATCCGGGCAAAGATAGGTTGAGGCAGATGACGTTCAATTTCTTTGATTGTCAGGTAAGTCGTATGTTTGCCGTCTACGGTATAAATCTGAATATAATTGGAAGAACCTTCGATATAAATTACTTCGTCGAATTTCAATTTTACCAATCGTCCCTTTACCTCGCTTTTTATGGTGAAAAAATCATCCTGTATTGCTGTGCACGATTTAAGTGGACTATTTATCTTACGGCGGGCTTTTTGAATGCACCTGGCGAACCGCTCGTAATTGATAGGTTTAAGCAGAAAATCAAATGCTTCATGATCAAAGGCCTGTAAGGCATATTCAGAAAAGGCAGTAGTAAAGACCACTGTTGTATAAAGATTTACCATACCAGCAAGTTCCAGTCCTGAAAGTTGACGCATATCTACGTCGATGAAAGTGATGTCAGGCGCGTTTTCACCAGTCAATAGCGGCAACGCTTCCAAAGGATTTTGAACAGCGCCCATCAGGCTAAGACCGGGAGTCATTTCTATATATTCTTTAAGTAAGGCGATGGCATCCGGCTCATCATCAATTACATAGCAGTTAAAATTCATAGGTTCAGGGTTAGTTCAGTATAATAGATCGTATCCTCGTCTGAAATAGTAAATGTGTGCTTTTCCGGAAAAAGGTTTGATAAGCGTTTTTCAATATTTTGTAGACCCATACCGCTTTTGGCATGTGGTGTACTCATTCGTTTAAGATTCCGGGTAGTAAATCGAAGGATATTTCCAGTAAGTTCAACCTGTATTTTACCAGGATGATCTTTTTCACCGAGATCTCCATGTTTAAGCATATTTTCGACCAGCGTGACCAGTATTAACGGCGGAATCTGCGCTTCCTTCAATTTGCCTTTTTTATTGAGTTTCAGGTAGAGTTCATTTTTAAACCGCAGAGTGCTTAATTCGATGAGTTTTTCCACCTGCTTTACTTCCTCAGACAAAGAAACCATCCGGTTATCCTGACTGCTGAGTAATGAATACCGCATCAATTCCGAGAGTAACATCACGCCCTTTCCTGCTCTGTCTGAAAGTTTATGGATAGTATTATAAATAAAATTAAGCGTATTGAATAGTAAATGCGGGCTGATCTGATTTTGGAGGTAAGCGTTTTCAGCTACTACGTATTTATTTTCAAGTTCAAGGTTATTCGCGATCTGTTTCAAATGCGCTTTTTCGATGATATGGTTCCGGTCTTTGAATTTGACCATATTTAATAATGACCAATACGCAATGCTAAATCCTACGAAAAATATCTCCCGAAAGATATTTGTGAGGTACAATTTTTCGTGCAGTTTATCCAAACGGAAACCGAGATTGGCATGACCAAACCAAGCGTCTACCTGGAACTTTAGAAAAAGGAAAAACAACAATTCAAAAGCGATCAGCAGGATTGCCGTTAAGTAAGGGCGGCTGGTTTTAAAAAATGAAAAATCAAGTATGATATGTGCATTGAAGTAAAACAGGATGATATTCAGGGCATAGTAAATTCCCATCTGGAATGGTGAGGCAATCAGGCCAACAGTGATCTTGATGATGGCAATTTCATAAAGGATGAATAGTACCCATACCAGTATATGCCTGAACAAAATGACCTTAGTTGTACTCATTTTAGCGTTTTTTCGGGCATTTGCCTTTCTGTATATCACAATTGCCTCTCTATATAATAAAGTTTAGGTTGATTTTTCCCTAAGGTAGTTTTGAGGAAAAATTACCAATATGAAAAACTTCAAATCAAAAAAGTTGCACAAAAGTTCAGAGACTGTTTGCGATTTTAATAGGGGAAATTTAAAAGATTACCGTGAAACTACCAGACCTACCGAAACTGATCCGACAACGGCAACGGTTACCATTATCGTCACAACTGTTAATACGGGATTTGCAGGTAAGATGTTAATGTAAAGTTAAATAATATTAAATTCTTACAGCAAACTAAAATTCCTAAACCTCGGATTTGTGTTGATTAATTTAATGGGAAGCTAATATTTTCAGTGTTTTGCTAAAGTCAGAATTATCTAATGTAGAGGAATGCGTCGCTATTATAATTAACCATAAAGAAATAATAAATTATACCAGCGACGAAAAAGGACAAATATCATTGTTTGACCGTATAGACAACGCCTGTGCGGACCTGAAACAGCGAATGGTCAGCGAGGTATTCGGACCAGCAAAGGACCATGTGCTCCGGCGGTACGTGCAATTTCACCAGGCAGGGTTGGTTACTTTGTCTGATGTTGTGTTTCAACTTCTTCGCTCGGTAAATGAGCCTTTGGTTCCTGGCAAAACGGAACTGCTTATACATACACTCGGGACTTTACAACAACTATTAGATTATATTTCCCGGCAGTTCTATGCTTATTTCGATAACATTCATAGCATTACGCAATTTCAGAGCGATCAGACCAGTAACCGTTTCCGGACTGAAATTGAGCAAATCGCACCTTTACTGGAAAAAGCAGCTATAGACCAGTCTTTGGCCGATGCATTTTTAAGGTCAATGGAAGAATGTCTGGATAATTTACGGGTGAAAACGATTTCTCTCGACCAGCAACGGTATTTTGATCGTTTGATTCAGCTCATAAGATTTCACCTGGAAGGTGAGCAAACTGATACCATAAGCTTTGCTAAGCTACTTTATCATCAGAACTTTAACAGCACCTATTTTGAGGTTTGGTACCGGGAAAACTATTTACAGCTGAATGATCGCCGAAATATGACTGAAGCGCAGTTAATAGCTATTGAACCGGTGAGCACTGCCCATGGAGTATATCCCGGTCATCCATCACTGGATGTGCTGCTTCGGGAATGGATAGCTTCAGTTAGCGGGCTCCAACTCAGCAAATTAAAAAAGCCGAAAATCCAGGAAGCGATAACCGAGCGTTTACCACTCATTTTATCTGTTCCTCAACTCGCCTTATTTGTCAGGTTATGCTACCTGGAGGGATGTTTTCAAATTTCGAATATTTCCAACATCATGCGGTTCTTTACCGATCACTTTGAAACAAAAAAGCAATCCCATATTTCTGTGAAAAGCTTTAGCCGTGCATTTTATACTTCTGAGCAGGCTACTGCGGCTATGGTAAGGGATTTCCTGCAAAGAATGGTCGGCGTGATCGATAAAGCCTATTTTCCTAAAACTTAAAAAGTGCCTATGGAACATTGATACCTGCAAGCACTGTTTGAGACATCCGTTATGAAACGGGTGGCAGTGCGATTTACTTAAAGCGATAGACTATGTTGACTAAATTTAGCGACCGTTTATATGCCGATCTGAACAGGGACCTCAATGCCCTGGCGCTGGAGGAAGATCAGCTTATCAAACGATATGAAAGAAGTATCCATGCCTGTATCAAATACCTGAAAAAGCTTAAAGACTTTTGTAAAGTCAACGATCCCGGAACTCCCGCTGAGGAGATACAATTTTTTAAATGTATCAAACCCAAATTTAAATCCCAGCTAATCTATTACCAATCCTTACTGAACCTGGAGATCAGGCGCCCTGTGGGGGACAGTACCGCAATCGCCGATTACCTCAAAAACGAAGCGAAGGTCCTCCACCATTTTTTTGAATGCAACCTGTCCTTTTACCAGTATGTTCGGACGCGGGCTACCTACCTGGATGATTATTATTTCGTTCGCGGAAATTATGATGTTTATCTCGATCCCGATCAATGCGTGATTGATTTTGACCCATCGTTTAGTACCACCCATGACCATAAACTGGCCCAGGTTCTGGCCAGTGAGATGCTCCAGGAATATCTGCAATTAGCAATACAGCGCTTACATCAGAAAGAAGCCATTATCGTTACCGATGTGGAGTTGGGGGACTTTGACTGGCGGCAAACCAAATGCGGTTTGATAGAACTCATCTATTGCTGGCATGCAACAGAAGCCTTTGGCAAAAAGAACCTGAAAAGCATTGTAAAATTTATTGAAAAGGTCTTTAATGTATCCCTGGGGAATTTCTACGATACTTTCGACTGGTTGAGCAGCAGGCCAAGCCCGACGACCTATATTGATGAAATGAAGGCAGCCTTCCTGCTTCGCGTCCAGAAACGACTTAAATAAACAGTCGAAAGCGGCTCACAGGGCCGCTTTTTTTTGCCAGGTAAAAAAAGGTGCTGTCCGAGTCGGATAAACTCGGAGGCTTTAAAGCCCTTGATATGGGAACTTTGAATCATCAAATGGCAGCAATGGGGCTGTCACTAAAACTTAACATTATGTTACAGCATTTAACATGGCCGGCATATCTTACAGGCATTTTTATTATTGCGGTAATCTATTATGCTACGGTAGGACTGATCTATTACCGGCATGAGTTAGGCAATGTATTACGCCGCCTGAGTGGAAAACCGGCCACGCAATTTAGCACCTCACGAGGCGATCTGATCCTTCCTGCGGCTGACATTGTTGGTGGTACCCGCACCGATGGGGTTGACCTGATTGATCAGCAGGAATTAGTATTTGCTTCAGCTGAAGAAGAAGAGCCGGCAACCGGCATCATTCCATCTATCCAACCCGCAGCTGCCGATGCCCGCTTACTGGGCGATGTGTCGGAAATGGTTTCTGAAACCAAAACCCTGATCCGGGTCATTAACGAATCCAATGAGTCCAAAGAAAATTTTGAAATGCTCTTTCGGCTGGTGGTTCAAAAGTATCCGGACCTGGCAGGTACAGTCTATGAAGAACAGATCAACACCTATCTGCTAAAAGCAGGTGCAGATCTATTTCCCTTTACCCTAACGAACAGTGAACTGCAAACTTATTGGTTAAACGATGAAAAACTGCAAAGCGCATGAAAACAAACGTAAAAACATCTATTAAAGGCGTTTGGCAAATCGTCTTTAAAGTCACAGCCACCGCATGGCTGCTGATCACTGGTATACCGATGGCTATGGCCCAGGATGGTAATGCGGGAATTAACCAGGCTACCTCGCAGGTGAAAAGCTACTTCGATACCGGCACTAACCTGATGTATGCCATTGGCGCGATTGTTGGCTTGGTCGGCGCGATCAAGGTGTATAAAAAATGGAACGATGGCGAACACGATACCGGCAAAGTGGCGTCCAGTTGGTTCGGCAGCTGCATCTTTTTGGTGGTCGTAGCGACGGTTTTAAAATCATTTTTCGGGGTTTAAACAACAAGTCATGGCAATTTATCAGATCAATAAGGGCATCAACAAAGCCATTGAATTTAAAGGGTTGAAGGCTCAGTATATCGGTTATCTGGGCGCTGGCCTGGTTGCACTGCTCGTCTTGTTCGCAGTCTTCTATATCACCGGCGTCCCTGTTTACCTGTGCATCCTGTTGATCGCCGGTTCCGGTACCGTACTGTTTACACAGGTCTTCAGGCTAAGTAACAAGTACGGTCAATACGGATTGATGAAACGCGGCGCAAGGCAATTTTTGCCAGGCTACCTGAAATTCAATTCACGCAAATTATTCACCCGTAAAATCAGACCCAATGGCAGCCTATAATCAAGCAGAGCAAATCTTTCCCATTTATAAGGTAGAGCATGATTGCATGATATCGGTGTATGGTGATCTGACCATCGCTTATCGTCTGCAACTTCCAGAGCTTTTTACGCTATCAGAGGAAGATTATGAAAATTATCATCAGTCCTGGGTGCGGGCGATCAAAGTTTTACCCAAACACAGCATCGTTCACAAACAGGATATATTTATCCGTTCTGCTTATGAAGGCGCTGCAGGCCTGAATGAAAATTTCTTAACCAAGGCGGCGGACCGTCATTTTAAAGGCCGGCCGTTTTTGAAACACACCTGTTACCTGATGCTGACGAAAAAAGCAGCGGATCGTAAGCAAGCCACCAGCGCGTTTTCCGGAATTATGCGCAAAAGTGTCAGCCCGAAACAAACCACGGACGCCCGGATGTTACCCGAATTTTTAGAAAAGGCAGGGCAGTTCGAACGTATCCTTTGCGATAGCGGCCTGGTGAACATGGAGCGGTTGAATAACGACCGTATCTGCGGCACGACGACCACACCAGGATTGCTGGAACAGTATTGTTTCCTGCAAGATGAGGGCAGCCGGCCGATGATCAAAGATATCCATTTGAAAGACCGGTTACAGATCGGTGACCAGCATGCGCAGCTATTTACTTTAGGGGATTGCGAAGATCTTCCGGGAGTTTGTGGCAGCCGTATCACCTTTGATAGATACAGCACTGATAAAACGAAGTTCCCGATCGGTTTTGCCGCCCAGCTTAATCTTTTATTGCCCTGCGACCATATTTATAATCAATACATTTTTATAGGGGATACCGGAAAAGTCCTGAAACAGCTGGAGGCCAAAAAACTGCGGTTGCAGTCCTTGTCCGCTTATAGCCGCGAAAATGCGATCAGCAGGGATGCGACCAATGATTTTTTGAATGAAGCCATCGGGCAGCAGCGATTACCGGTAAAGGCCCATTTTAACGTACTTGCGTGGACGGAAGATCGGAACGGTTTACAGGAGATCAAAAATAAGGTCGGTTCCGCGATGGCCCAGATCGGTGCATCCGCCAAACTGGAATCTGACGGCGCTGCCCAGGTATGGTGGGCCGGCATTCCCGGAAACGCGGCTGATTTTCCTGAAAATGACACCTTTGATACCTTTTTGGAGCAGAGTACCTGTTTTCTGAACCTGGAAACCAATTACCGGAGTGATAAACCAGCTGAAGGTATCCGTTTTTGCGACCGTTTAACAGGCAGACCCGTATTTGTAGACCTGTTCGATGGCCCTCGCAACGCCGGGATCACTTCCAATATGGGGATGTTGGTTTGCGGTACCTCCGGTGGCGGTAAGAGTATGACCGTTAATCATATCCTCAGGACGCTCTATGACCAGGGGGCGCATTGCGTTACGGTGGACATCGGGGGTAGTTATAAAGGTTTGTGCGAACTTGTCGGCGGCTATTATTTTACTTATGAAGAAACGAACCCGATCAGCTTTAATCCTTTTTATCTGCCGCCGGGACAGTCGCTTGATACCGAAAAGAAGGAAAGCCTGAAAGCTTTGCTGGTCACCTTGTGGAAGCAGGAAGATGAGAGTTTTATCCGCAGTGAATATGTAGCGCTGTCCAATGCGCTGCAAGGTTATTACGACCACATCGCTAAAAGCGAAAATGAGTTTGCCTGTTTCAATTCCTTTTTTGAATACCTGGAACTGCATTATGTGGAACTGCTCAAAAAGCAGAAGGTAAAAGATAAAGATTTCGATATCGACAACTTTTTGTATGTCCTGCGGCCCTATTATAAGGGCGGTGAATTTGATTACCTGTTAAATGCGACAGGTAACCTGAACTTGCTGGATCAACGCTTCGTGGTGATCGAGCTGGATTCGATCAAAGATCACCCGATTCTTTTTCCGGTGGTCACCCTGATCATCATGGAGATGTTCCTGTCTAAAATGCGAAAGCTGCAAGGCGTCCGAAAGGTGCTGACCATTGATGAAGCCTGGAAAGCCATTGCCAATTCCGGAATGGCCGGCTTCATCCAGTATGCCTTTAAAACCATGCGGAAATTTAACGGGGTACCGAACGTCGTTACACAGGAATTAGATGACCTGATCAGTTCCCCGATCATTAAGGATGCTATCATCAATAACGCGGATATCAAGATCCTGATGGATATGCGCAAGTTCATGAACAAGTTCGATAGGCTTCAGGATACGCTGGGCATGTCTGACAAAGGGAAAACGCAGGTATTGTCCGTCAACAAAGATAACCGCGAGATCTATATCGACCTGGGCGGACAGGTGATGAAAGTTTATAAAAATGAACTATCACCTGAAGAATATTTCGCCTATACCACTGAGGGCCGCGAACGGGTCAAAGTCCAGGAATATGCGGCCAGGTATGGCAGCATGGAAAAAGGCATTGAAGCACTGGTCCGTGAACAATTTTATAAATGAAAATCAATTGACCATGAAAACATCTAAATTACTGAAAATCATGGCCTGCCTATTAGTAATTGTTGCTTGCAGCAATGCCGGTTATAGAATCACAGGCACCTACATCCTGAACTTTAAAAATGAGTTCACGATCACTAATGATACGCTGATCATCGAAGCGTACAATTTGCAGGCGGGCGTCTACAAATTACAGCGAAGAGCAGGCTACAAACTGATCCGCGATGGAAAAATATTACCAAAGAAATTTGACCAGGAGGCCTGGATGGCAACCTTTAATAAAGAAAAACAAGTGCTCCAGGAGACGGAACTGGGGAGACAAGTTTATATCGGCGCGGACGGTCACTCTTTGTCTTTTCAGGGAACCTATCAAAAGATCAAGTAAGCCTGACAGATACGATTCAATTTGAGTACCGCCTTTGGGCGGTAGAAGGAGGTGTTATGAAATTTAAAATGATATTTCCAGTTGCGATCCTGTTCATTTTGGTGAGCGTTGAAAGAGCAAAAGCGCAGTTCGTTGTAGGTGAGGTGATCAAGCTAACGGTCACCAAAGTGATCAAGGCCATAGACCTGAAAGTTCAGCGCATGCAAAACCAAACGATCTGGCTGCAAAATGCGCAAAAGGCAATTGAAAATGAATTGTCCAAACTGCGGCTGTCCGAAATTTCCGGCTGGTCGGATGATCAGCGCCAGTTGTTCAGTACCTATTATGACGAACTATGGAAGATCAAAGCCACTATTGCTTATTATCAACGGATCAAAGACGTAGCGGCAAGGCAGATCGCGCTGGTCAATAATTATCACCAGGCCTGGAACCTGCTGCAGCAGGACCGGCATTTCAGTCCCGCTGAATTGCAGCAAATGACCTCGGTCTACACCGGCATCCTGACGGACAGTGAGCGAAACCTGGATGATGTCATGAACGTGGTCAGCAGCGGAAAAACGCAGATGAGCGATGAGCAGCGGCTGGAACTGATCAACCGGGCCGCCGACAGGCTGGACGAAAATTACAGCGATCTAACCCGGTTCAATACAGAAAACCAGATGCTGAGCCTGCGAAGAAGTAAATCATTGGCGGATACCAAAACAACCAAACAGTTATATGGACTCCAATAGCATCACCGGCAAAGCTATCATGAGCATCATCATGGTCCTGCTATTGACAAGCACCATCACCCAGGCGCATGCGCAAACCTTTGCAGAATGGTTCAAGCAATCCAGTACGCAAAAGAAATACCTATTGCAGCAGATCGAGGCTTTGCAGGTTTATTCCGGTTATCTGAAAAAGGGCTATACCATCGCCAAAGGCGGCCTTGGTTCGATCTCCGGCTCGCTTTTATCTGAAAACGGATTGCACAGCACTTATTATAACGAGCTGAAAAAGGTCAACCCGATGGTGGCTAAGGACAGCCGGGTCAAAGAGATCATACGCTGGCAAACAGATATTATGTTGTTGATGAACCAATGGGCTCAAATCAATGGGTTATCCGCAAATGAACAGTTGTACCTGCAGGAGGTACGAAGCTCCGTCTTTAAGGATTGTGAGGAAGTGCTAAATAATTTGCAAAACGTGGTGAGCGATGGCAAAATAGAGATGAATGATGCGGACCGGCTAAAACTGATCGCCCAGTTGCACACGGAAATGCAGGCGAATTACCGTTTCGCGACAGGCTTTACTATCGAGGCAAAAAATTATGCCGCACAGCGGCAACAGGAAAAAACAGAGACGCAGGTATTAGTAAAAACCTACGGTATCCATTAGAAAGGAAATAAGTCATGAAAGCAAAAATGGCATTGATCGGTATGTTGACCCTGTTCTTCGGAATGGTAGCACCAAGAACCGCATTGGCCCAGGTTCAGGAAATGCAGCAACTGCTACTGGACATCGAGAAGCTGACGCAGCTGAAAAGTATCCTATCCGATATGAAGACAGGTTACCAGATCTACGAGCAAGGCTATGGCAGCATATCTTCCCTCTCTAAGGGGAATTTTAACCTGCATCAAACCTACCTGAACGGTTTGCTGGCCATCAGCCCTGCGGTAAAAAATTATGCCCGGATAGCCGACATCCTTACCATGCAGGCCAGCCTGATCAGTGAATATAAACGCAAGCAGGCGCTGTTCCGGCAGAGCGGCAGTTTCTCCGCTGGCGAGCTGGGTTATATGAGTGATGTTTATACGCGGCTGGTCAGCCAAACGCTCAATGATGCAGGCGAGCTGGCAGACGTGCTCATGGCTGGTAAACTTCGGATGTCGGACGCAGAAAGGATCAGGGCAATTGACCGGATTTATACGGGAAGCTCAGAACGCCTGCAATTTCTACGAAGTTTTAACAACCAGGGCGTGACGCTCTCTTTACAACGGGTAAAGGAAGCCGGCGACGCGCAGACCCTGAACCGTCTTTACGGAATTAAATAAAGCCAAAGCTTATGAAAAAGTTAACAATGACTACTGCCATATTGGTGGTAACGGGCATCTTTTTGCCTATGATCTCTCATGCGGAGGGCCTCGCCAATGATATCCATGGCTTGCAAAGTGTATTGGACAGGGTTTACAATGATATGCTCGGGATGTGCAGTAACCTGGTCGGTGTGGGCCAGGGAATTGCCGGGTTCGGCGCATTGTGGTATATCGCTGCAAGGGTGTACCGGCAGATCGCCAATGCGGAGTCACTGGACTTTTACCCGCTGATGCGGCCGTTCGGTCTGGGATTGGCCATTATGCTGTTCCCTGCGGTGATCGGTGTGATCAACGGCATTATGCAGCCGACAGTCACAGCCACCGG
>Ga0068855_100002490_pt1 | contig 22685 bp, 19 predicted proteins | sample KBSCornC52_FD_66592 | JGI IMG/M metagenome (GOLD analysis project Ga0068855, IMG submission 66592) | Corn rhizosphere microbial communities from Kellogg Biological Station, Michigan, USA - KBS Corn C5-2 | ecosystem: Host-associated > Plants > Roots > Rhizosphere > Soil ...
GTGAGCTTCCCCGGATTTCCAAGACACCCGGCGAGGAGGGTATCCTCGGGGCACGGTCATGGAAACGAAGACCAAATCGAAGCGCAAGAAACACCCAGAACAGTTCAAGCTTGAGGCCGTGAGGCTGCTTGAGACACGAGGCGAGCGAACCGTGGCCGACGTTGCAGCGGGGCTGGGCGTGGCAGAGAGCCTGCTTCATTCGTGGAAGAAGAAATACGGCAGCGCAGCCGCGCAGGTGCGAAAGGAACGCGGTGGCGAGACGGCGGAGGAAGAGCTGAAGCGCCTTCGTCGTGAGATGACGCAGCTCAAGCAGGAGCGCGACATTTTAAAAAAATCAGTGGCCTTCTTCGCTCGGGACCGCTCGTGAGCCCTTACGAGTTGGTGCAGTCGGAGAAGGCGAACTATCCGGTCGAGGCGCTCTGCGCAGCCGTGGGCGTGTCACGCAGCGCGTATTACGCTTGGTTGAGGAGCACACCCTCCAAGCGCCAGCTAGCCAACGAAAGCCTGCTGGCCGAAATTCGCTCCATCCACTCCGAGCATGAAGCACGTTACGGCAGCCCGCGCATGGTCGACGAACTCCGCGATCGGGGCCATGACGTCGGCAAGCACCGAGTCGCGCGTCTGATGCGAGAAAACGGCATCTGGGCGCGGATTCGGCGTCGTTTTCGGCACACGACGGACTCGAACCATCGCCTGCCTGTCGCGCCTAATCTGCTCGCGCAGAACTTCACCGCAACGGCGCCAAATCAAGCCTGGGTGGGCGACATCACGTACATCTGGACGGCGGAAGGGTGGGCATACCTGGCGGTATTGCTCGACCTGTGTTCGCGTCGCGTGGTGGGCTGGGCTTTGCGCAAATCGCTCAGCCGCGAGCTGGCGCTGGCCGCGCTTGAGCATGCACTGACGTGTCGACGGCCACCGCCTGGGCTTATCCACCACACCGATCGCGGCAGCCAATACGCGAGCCAGGAGTACCGAGCCTTGCTGCTCCAGCACGGCGCGGTTTTCAGCATGAGCGCTGCCGGCAACTGCTACGACAACGCAGTCGCAGAGAGCTTCTTTGCCACCCTCAAGAAGGAACTCGTGCACGGCTGCGCATTTGAGACTCGATCGGAAGCGTACGACGCCATCAGCGGCTACATCGAGAACTACTACAACGCGAAACGCCGTCACTCGGCTGCAGGCAACCAATCACCCATCAACTTTGAGCTGGCCAAGGCCGGTCAGCTCGCGGCATAGTCACTAACAATCTGTCCGGAATTTCCGGGGAACTCCATACGTCGCGCCGTGCCACGCGCGGCCAGCGCCTGGGCGCGTCCTTGATCGACACCGCGATTGGGCTCGCGATCGTGCTGCCCGTGCAATTCAAGCTGGGCGTGTACAAAAATTTCCCCCAGGTTTCGAACTTCAGCACCGGCGAAACCTTGCTCTGGGGCGCCTTTTCTATCCTCTTGTGGTTCATCCTGCATGGCTATTTCCTGGCCAAAAACGCACAGACCATCGGTAAACGCCTGGTGGGGATTCGCATTGAGGATCAGGCCTACGAGCGTCGGCAGCGATTTGGAAGTTGGTGCTCTTGCGCTACTTGCCAACCTCAGCGGTGTCGCTGATTCCTTACGCAGGCTCGTTCGTCGCCCTGCTGGACGTGCTGTTCATCTTTCGCCGCGATCAGCGTTGCATTCACGATCACCTTGCGGGCACGGTCGTCGTCAAGATCTAGCGCGTGAAGCGCTGGCATTCGAGAGAGTTGCCCTAGACATCGATCCTGGCGCCCTTACCGAGACCAACGCGAATTGTGGGAGCCAAGATCTCCGCCAACCGGCAGCGCCACTCGAGGAACGTTCGAGATGCGGGTGCTCGGGTTCCGCGTTGAGAGCGTTTGGCAATGCGAGCTTAAAACAGAGGCAAGACGAGTGCGTACTCTCGCAAGTTCTTTGCGTCCAAGGCCCTAGCCCACGTTCATCCCGATATCCCGACGACCCGGCCAGGCGTCCATGTGAACCTGCCCACGGGGACGGAAGACCAATGATCACTCGCAGCTGTTATCCCCCTGGTTCGCGTTCGATCGTCGAACAATTTACTATTGCGGTTCTGGCTACCATTGTCGACATCGCACGCTCTCCCATGGCTGAAGAGGGGCCACTGCGATACGAGCACGGTTTTCGCCGTGGACCACACCGCAATGACCGCCTCGTTTCCCGAATGAGCCGGTCCGACCCTCGCGAGCGGGATGACATTTTGGCGCCGAGCACCCGACGACGCTTGTCTCGGTACTAGTGGAAATTCCGCGCGGACTGAAGTAAACGTGGGGCATATTGAGAGAGGGGCGCCGCGAATGAACGACGAGATGGACTCTCAGCTTGATGATGTTGTGCTGGCGTTGAGAGCGAACAGGCTTGCGATCATTGCGGGTGCGGGCGTCAGCATTGCAGCAACTCAAATGAGCCAGCTTTCGTGGTCAGGTTTGCTCACATCGGCCCTTGAGCACTACCAAAAGATTGTCCCAGCTCCAGCCGCATGGGCAGACTCAATTGCTCGAATGATCGCTTCGGGCGAAGCCGATCTGAACATTCTTGCCGCCGAGGCGATTAGTGAAAAACTTCGGGCCGTTGCGCGTGGTAACGAATTTAACCAATGGTTGCGCAAGACATTTCAAAACCTCAGACCAAGAGACGAGGAGATTCTTGATGCAATAACCTCACTCGACTGCCCGGTATACACGACCAACTATGACGACCTACTGAACCGCCACATATCTCAAACGGTAGTCGTGGATGGCCACGACCGGGATATCTTGCGAGAATTCCTCTCGGGCCTTCACCGAGTAATGCATCTGCACGGCCACTGGGCCCAACCGGAGACGTTAGTTCTGGGAATTCGCAGCTATGACAAGATTCTCGCTGACGACATCATTCAAACAATCGCCAGGGCGCTATTCTTGGAAAAGACCGTCCTGTTCGTCGGATGTGGAAGCGGCCTCGACGACCCCAATTTTGCCAGCCTGCTCGCATGGCGTGCGACTTATCTCGGGTCAACTTCTCTGATCAGCTATAGACTTTGCCTGTCAAGCGAGGTGGCCGAATTGCGAAGACACCATGCCGGACAAGCTCTGGAGCCCTTGTCGTACGGCGACTCTCACGATCGGCTAGCAGTATTTCTCCGGGAAATCGGGACGCGGGCATTCGCTGGTCGCAAAATTACCCCGAGAGACGCGTCGCCCATGATCCCGATAGAATCATGGATGAGTTTGGATCGTAGCGACCAATGGCTTGAGCTCACTGCGCATTGTTTATCGAGCCGGCGTGATGCGTTCTTCTATCTATTCGGCGATTCACGCCAGAAACTTAAACTATTTACCAGCCGCGCAGCTGTCTTATTGACTAAGCCTGAGTTCCGAAACCACGAAGTAATAACAGTGTCCCCCTCGGGTAATGGCGAAGTTGCGGAAGAGTGGATGAAGGGGCTCTGCGTAGCAATAAGTAGCGCAGATGGCACTCCGGAACACCTGCTACTGCGACGCACGCGCCATCGACCTCTTCTCATAATCCTAGGAAGACGACCTCTTCAAGGGCTGAGCGACTTGCAGCACGCAAGCCTAATGGACTTCATAAGAAGCCTGAGGGCGCTCTTGCAAGACACAGGAACATCAACCTCTCGTCACCCAGTTCGGATGCTATTGGCGGCGGAATTTACTTCACCCGATGACAAGATGCGGGACTTGCATGGAGAGATTGGACCGGTCCTGCACGATTCGAGAATTGACTATGTCCCGATGACGGAGGTCGACTTTCCGACGTGGAAGGATGTTGAAGGCTACATTCGCAGGCAGCGAATAACAGACGTTTCTGTGTTTGCAAAAATCGAAGTTGCATATCGGGCTGTAACAGGCGGTGAGCACCGGACCTTCGAGGATTTGACAGAATCGATAGACCGCATTCTTGGCAGGCTATGAGATGTTGAAATCAACCTTGTTCCCGCACATTGCACCTGACTCACTTCGTGGCCGGAAAGGTTTTCCGTACCATGCGTCTCCGGGATTGCTTGCTGCCTTGCAGGTGGGTCTGCAACTGGAACGGCCGTTACTCCTGACCGGCGAGCCTGGGTCGGGGAAGACCGATTTTTCATGGGCAATTGCGCGCGCACTGCAGGAACAATATGGATACGAAAAAGCCCTCGGTAGTCCACTTCAGTGTTACGTTAGGAGTGACACGAATGCAACGCAGCTCCTATATAGCTACGACGCTTTAGCGCGCTTCTCAGATGCGCATCACGGAGGGGCATCTGGTTCGTCTCGTGCACAGGACGCACACAACTATATAACACTTGAGGGTCTAGGTTCCGCTCTTGTGTCGGAATTTCGGAGAGTCGTCCTTATCGATGAGATAGACAAGGCGCCCCGCGACCTCCCGAACGACCTACTAAGGGAACTTGATCAACTCAGTTTTGACATTCGAGAACTCCCCCCCGATCGAGTGGGAACATTGCGACGGACAATGTCTCGGCCGCTGGGAAAGGACGGGAGTCCGGTCCCAGCACCTCTAATCATCATTACGAGCAACGCCGAGAGACAATTGCCAGAACCATTTCTCCGACGGTGTGTGTTCTGGCACATCACATTCCCATTGAACGAAATCGAAAAGATATTGCTTGAGCACGAGCCCGAACTCCGAGGAGTTTCCAAGTCAATCGTTTCGATTGTAAGATTCATGAGAGAAATTCCAGAAATCCGAAAGAAACCCAGCACATCTGAACTGCTCGACTGGGCGTCAGCGCTGATTGGTGTCTATGATTTCGGATCTATGGAGCGACAAATTCGCCGATTCGGAAGCCTGGCCGAGCAGCGCGTGCGCGACACGGCGTGGGGCGAACTCCCCGCCTTGCCATGTCTCCTCAAGACTTCGCCCGATTTTTTCGCGCTGTGTGGTGGATAGTCTTGATTGTTACGAGGCAAGTGCTCGCCAAAAGCCTCTTAAGAGCGAGCGAAAGAATCTCGATCACTGTAAACGACCAGATTGCTGCGGAGAGACTTCGGCGACTCCTTCATGATCCCCGTGTCCTGGCGGATGGCCTAGCTGCTCTTCTGGCAAAGAACGCGGATGAGCTGGACTACCTGAGCGGGGTGTTCCGAGGGCTCTACTCGACGGCGAACGGCTCTTTCACCGATGGTTCGCCGGGCAAATGGTTTCAGAGCTACGGACCCTTCGGCCCACTGAATCTGTCAAACTCCAGCACGAAGCGATTGATCGCAATTTTGGCTTTGTTCGTGGGCTGTGCCCTTTTAGGAGGCGCAGCGATCGCCATTTATTGGCAGACGCATATTCAACGAGCCGATCTCAAGCCAAGTTCACCAAGGGCGCGATCGGGTAATCCGATCCAACGCGGGCGCTAAGGAGATGCTTTGGCTGTCCGCGATGCTGCTCGGTACTTTTGCATCTGCCTTGGTCGGATTTAGGATTCTCCTACTTACGCACGTCCGCGCCAGCGATATCGAAAGCGACACAACAAGGCGCGACGCCGAGACGAGACACCGAAAGGCGATCTTGCTGAGAAGCGCCATCGAGTCCGGAAGAGCTTCTCGATCCGCCTACCAATGGCCATATCAGCCGTTTCTTTCCAGAAAGGACCTCGACGACCTGATCCAGGTCCTTCTGCAAGTCCAAATCCGGGACTTGACGCGTATCGTTGACATCGGAAGAACGATCGAGGCGGCGCTTGCAACCCCAGAGAGACTGCGAATCTGCTATCATGCTAGGCCGAAGCAGAACGCGCCTCTCGTCCTAGTCGCACGGGAGCACGGTACCAACCCATTGCTAGCCGACGCGAGACTCGTTGCACGACAATTGTCTCAACTGCGCCTTTCGAATGGGTCGTACGAATTTGATTTTAGCCCAAATTGCCTATTTGATACTGAGAGCGGAGATTCTACCGGGCTCCACGAACTGCTCCGGATCCATCCCGACGCCCCACTAGTCATATTCGGCCACGCCTTAAAGTTCTACGGCGCTGGAGAAAACGAGCAAACATGGCTGGACGAACTGGAAGATGACAGAAGAGTGTTGTGGGTCGATTCTGCGCCTAAATCTGCGACGAGACTTTTGCTGGAGCGTTGCCCTAAATTAGCCGCTATTCATCATGTCCCGTTTTCCAAGGAAGGGCTGCGCCTGGGTTTTGCAGCTCTCAGTCGAGATGAGAAGGCGCCCGCGACAGCCGTGAACGGTGAAGCGGGGATTGTTGTTTCTCTCTCAGGCGGTGCACTCCGGGCGTGGGCCGCGGCAGCAGCCGTGGGAGGCGCGGCTACGTGGGACCAACTCGAGGAACTGCGCCGCGGCTTGCCCGAGGTCTCGGCAGTCATTCCAGCGAAGACCGGGGTTATGGCACTTCTCGAGTGGATGCGGAAAGAGGCGATTACCTTGGACAAAAACAAAGATCACATTGTGGTGACAGAGGGGGGACTGGCATTCTCGCGTGATTTCTCGGAACTGTTGATCCGGCAGCTTCGGACGGACGCAGCGATGCCGAACGCGACCAACGAGTTGGAGCTGGAGCCACTGGAGATCCGGGCTAGGTGTATTTACGTTTCGCACATTCGCATTCGGCCGGACGATCACGACCTTACACGGCTGGAGGCCAAACTAGAGCTTGCGAAACACATGCTGGTACTTGATCCAGCAAAAGGGCTAAAGGCGGCACGTGCCCTGTATCGAAGCGAACTGGGAATTGAGGCGATGCAGATCGTCGAATTGGAGAGAGAAAGGGAGACCAGCGGCTATGTCCTGCCAGGTCGCAAATTGCCCGCGGAGGCACCAGTATCTTGGCTTACCTCCACGACGGGTGTCGCTGTGGACGTGTTCGACCTCTTCAGGGGCGATTCGAGAACTTGGCGGCGAGCGACTGCGCTCGCTCTTGTGGTTATGACTCTCGAGCTCCTAACCGCCGAAGTTGTACTTTTTCTGAAGTGAGATCGAATGTACCGAGAAGGCAAGTTGTCGCGCGGAGGGGTGCTACTAAGGGCTCTCGCGTTCTCGGTTGTGTCGGCCTTTGCTGGAACACTTGCAAGCGTGCTTGTGGAGCAGGTGGAACCGTTCAAGAGCTTTGTCGCGGCTGCGCTCGCCGCTCTGTGGCCGACCCCTCTACTTCTTCTGGGTCCGAACGGAAGGGCCCGCTGGGCGGTAGCAGCTGTCACGTTATTTCTGTTCGCGACGGCGTGGGGCACCCCTCTTGTCGCCGTTTGTTGGGCGCCCGCGATCATTTTCCTAGCTGCCGGTCTGTACTGCATCGAGCCGCGGAGCGAAAGTAGGTGGCTACTCGGGCGAACCCTGATGGGTGGTAGCGTCATGCTTGGGTTCGGCTGTGTGCTCGGAGGCGCTCTCGGTGGGGCCCTCGGACTCATCGCCGGGTCGGATCTTACTGAGGCACTCTGCACTGCAAGCGAGCGCGGCGGTGCACTTGTGGGAGCGTCGACCTTCGGTCCTGCTATGATGTGGGTGGGACTTTCGTACTCTCGATACCAGGAAGAGTTCGACTCTGCGTTCGGTGAAGTTTTCGACCTTCCGAAGCTATCTGCGGCGGAATCACAGCGACTGGCGGGCGGAGCGATTCGCGCAAATGCCGCGGCTCTTGTCGGAGTTTTTTTCATATACGGGAGTATTTGCTTCGGGTCAGCTATCCTACGTAAGGTGTACGTTGAGAGAGTCGCTGAGGTCGACAAGCACGGCCTGCCCGTTCTGTTTCAAGATCGTTGGAAACGCGAAGCCAAAGCAGCGGCTACCGAGCGCGCAAGGCGTACACGATTTTTGCAGAACCTTCCACCGCTTGAGGGCACGGATACGGATGACACAATGCCGTGAATAGCACTAGCTTTTCGGAACAATTGGGTGCGAACGCTCGCATTACAGATATTTTGCCACGACCCGTGCCGGAAATAGCCAAGCGACGCTTCAGCAGAGCGACGGCGTGACGGCGCGCGCGTTTCGCCCCATCTGTACCTGGACATCAAGGTCCTCGAGATCCACGCGCTTCAGCTCGATTATTTGGCGGCGCTGGGGCTCCGCGTCTTCTCAAACGGAAACCAAACGCGCGCCGCTCCTCAATGCCCCGCGTCGACCTTCACGCTCTTATCGACTTTCCCAAGCAGCAGCACGAGCGGCAAAAAGACCAAGATCAGCACGCCGGTGGCCCAGAATGTGTCGTTGAACGCCATCACCAGGCTCTCGCGGTTGACGATGCCGTTGAGCGAGGCGAGCGCTTGGCGTTGGGCGTCGAACAGCACCGCGCCCTTGCTGATGAAGGCGCCGGTGAGGGCGTGCACGCGATCCACCACCGCTGGGTCGCCGCTTGCCATTTTCTCTACCAATACGGTGCGGTGAAATGCTTGGCGTTGCGTGAGCAGGAGCGTGAGCAAGGCCACGCCGATGCTGCCGCCGAGCTGGCGCGTCAGATTGAAAAAGCCGGAGGCCTTCGCGATGTCGTGCTTGGGGATGGGCCCGAGTGTGGCCAGGTTCAGCGGCAAGAACATGCACACCGTGCCGACCGAGCGAATGATCAGCGGCCAAAAGAAATCGTCCGCGCCGGTTGCGGAGGTCAAGCCGCTGAGCTGATGGACGGCGAAGACCAGGATCAGCGCGCCGACGACCAGGCCGAGGCGCGAGTCCACCTTGCGGATGAATTGCCCGGCCAAAATCATGGTGGCGGCGGAGGCGAGCGCGCTCGGCAAGAGCAGCATCCCGGTCTCCTGTGACGTGTAGCCCATCAGGGTCTGCGCAAAGATGGGCACAGCGAACAGCGCGCCGTACAGGGCCATGCCCACGATCACCGACAAGATGCTGCCGGCCCAGAGCGACCGATAGCGCAGGACACGCAGATCCACGACCGGGATCGGGCTCTTCAGCTCGCGGTACACGAAGGCGCCGAGCGCGATCAGCGAGGTGCAGAACAGCGTGCTGATCAGCCGCGATTCGAACCAATCCTCGGAGTTGCCTTCCTCGAGCAGCGTCTGCAGTGAGCCGAGGCCTACGGCGAGCAGCCCAATCGCCGTCCAATCGATGCGCGAGGTGTTTTTGTGCTCGCTGTCCGGCGGTAACGCCGCCGAGCACATCAGCACGGCCAAGATGCCGAGCGGCACGTTGACGAAGAAGATCCAGCGCCAGCCGATGTTCGTCACCAGATAGCCGCCGAGAGTCGGACCGATGGCGGGGCCGGCGATCACGATTGCGCCGAAGAAGGCTTGCGCCACGCCCTGCTCTTCCTTCGGGAAGGTCTCGAACAAGATCGCTTGTGCCTTGGCGAGCAAGCCGCCACCCATCAGGCCTTGCAGCACGCGCGCCACGATCAGCATGGGCAAGGTCGTCGCCATGCCGCACATGATCGAGGCCAGGGTGAAGCCGACCAGCGAGAAGATGAAATACCTCTTCTTGCCGAAGCGATCTCCGAGCCAGGCGGTGAGCGGCAGAATGATGACGTTGGCCACGGCGTAGCCGGAGACCACCCACGCCACCTCGCTGAGCGTCGCGCCGAGCGTGTTTTGAATGTCGGTCAGCGCGACGTTGACGATGCTCGTGTCCACGACCTCGAGCAGCGCGCCGAGCGCCACCGCGATCGCGACGGCCCATTTGCCGCCAGCGGCAGCGCGCGGCTTGGGCGGAGCGAGCGGGATCGATTGGGCCAAGGGAGCCTCGAGCTTTCGCTTATTTGCGGGTGTCGACGGTGAGGTCGACGCTCATGCCGGGGCGCAGGGCGATGCCGGCCGGGACTTCACGCACGCGCACTCGTACCGGCACGCGCTGCACCACCTTCGTGAAATTGCCGGTCGCGTTATCTGGCGGGAGGAGCGTGAACTTTGCGCCCGTGGCGCCCGAGAAGCTCTCGACCTCGCCCTCGAGCTCGCTGCCGCCGAAGGCGTCGACCTCGATCTTTGCTGGCTGACCGACGCGCATTTTGGCGATTTGGGTCTCTTTGAAGTTACCGGTGACCCAAAGCTTGTCGGTCACGAGCTGCACGATGCTTTGCCCGGGCGACAGCATTTGCCCGACGTTGATGCTCTTCTTCGACACCACGCCGTCACTGGGCGCGAGGATCTTCGTGTACGAAAGATCGAGCGCGGCCAAGTTGCGCGCTGCTTTGGCTGTTTCGACCTGCGCGTGGGCTGCGGCCGCGCGAGCCTGCGCGAGCTTGATCTGGGTCTCGACGTCGTTCGAAATTTTGGCTTTGGCCTTGGCTTCGACGACGCGGCTCTGCGCCTGCGCGGCCGAGCCTTTGATCGACGTGAGCCGCGCTTTGGCGAGGTCCACCGCCGATTGTGCGACCTTGTATTGCGTATCCGTGCGGTCGAATTCTGCCTTGGAGATCGCGCCGGTCTCGAGCAAGCGCTGCGCGCGGTCGCGATCGACCTGGGCTTGGGCAAAGCTGGTTTGTGCAGAGGCGAGCTGAGCCGCCGCTTCGTTGATTTGATCGGCCGTGGACGCGGCGCCGACCGCCGCGGTAATCAGCGATGCGTCGGCGACGGACTTGTCGCCCACGGCGTTGGTTTCGGCGACCCGCTCGGTCGCGTCGGCTGCGTCGGCCTGTGCTTGTGCCGCGAGCACGTTGGCTTCCGCTTCCGCCAGCCGTGCCTGAGCCGGAGCGGGATCGATCTCGGCCAACAGATCGCCGGCTTTGACGCGCTGATTTTCGGTGAACGCGATTTTGGTCACGACGCCACCAACGCGCGCCGGCACCGACGTCACGTCGCCATCGATTTGCGCGTTGTCGGTGTTCTCGAGGCCGTGATGGGTCACATACCAAAACCCGCCCGCGCCGATCACGGCGGCGGCGAGGAGGCCAAGGATGAGGCTCTTCTTGCTGCGCGGTTCGGCTGCTGCGTGAGCGGGTGTCGGGGCGGATTCGACGCTGTCTGCGGTGGCGGTAGCCATGGGTGCCTTGACGAAAGGAGTGAGGACGCTGCCAGGTATGGTGCCTGCTTGCGAGTTAGCAACGGACAGTTGCCATAGTTTATGTAGACCCGGCGTGAAATCGCTGAATTGCGCCGTCGAACTTGATTCGGCTGGTGCGGTAAATCAGCGCGCTGGCGCTGCCTACGTATCACCATAGTGCACGGCACCCCGAGCTGGCAGGAGCTCAAGGCGGGCCTTCACACTACTTCAAGAAGCGTGGGCTGGGGGCGCGGAGCGGTGGGAGCTGCGCGCTCAGCCCGAGGCTGGCGGCGTGCCGAAGAGCTTGTCCTCGTGCAGCAGCGCCCACTCGCGCATGGCGCGGAGGTGCGGGAAGAGGCCCTTGCCAAGGTCGGTGAGCACGTATTCGACGCGGGGCGGCGTCGTCGACAAGACGACGCGATCCACGAAGTGCGCGCGCTCGAGCTCGCGCAAGGTCTGGGCCAACATCCGCTGCGAGACGCCGGGGATCTCCCGCTTCAGCTCGCTGAAGCGACGACGCTCGGTCCTGAGCGCGCTCAGCACGACGAGCGTCCATTTTTCGCCGAGTAGCGAGAACAAACTACGCATCAGCGTCGCGCCACTGCCAACGGCGGGAGGTTGAGTGTCGATTTCTTGTTCGATGCTGTGCGCGGTCATCAATGCTTTCTAGTTACCCGTCAACGCTGGAACCTGAAGCCGCCCAAGGCAACTCGGAACCCCCTCGGGAACGATTTGTCAGTGACAACCGTGCGGCGCGCGTTGCGACGGCGACCGATAACGTTTCGTACTCCCCGCGCTGGTCTCTTTGTGTTACCGCTCCCGCCGCGATCGAGGCTTAAAAGCTGCTGGGCTCGTGGGTAAAATCGTCACATTGCGGGTGGGTGGTAACAATTGCGTAACCTCAATCAACGCCTGGACTCGCAAATTGGCTCAACCGCGCGGGAGGGAAGCTTGACAGCTCGAGTGCGCGCCCTAGTTACAGTCCTGTTAAGTGATTCAGCCGAACCCGCGTCGTACAGCAGGACGCGAACGCGGTTGAACCTCTCGTGCTTGCTCCAATTCTGCGTGGTTTTCTCAGGAGATTTCGCGTGACTCAGACCCTACGTTGCGCCCTTGTCGGTTACGGTTTCATTGCGGGGAAGGGGCATGCGCCCGTCTATGCAGAGCGCGCCGCCCAAGCGCGGGATTTCGAAATCGTCGCAATCGTCGATGGCCATGAAGCTCGCCGTGCGGCCGCTCGGCGGGATTTCCCCAATGCGCGTATCTATTCCGATCACGTGGAGATGCTGCAAGCCGAGGCTGGTCGCATCGATTTCGTCGACATCACCACGCCGCCGTACGCGCACGCCAGCATTGCGCATGCCGCCCTCGATCGCGGTCTGCACGTCTTGTGCGAGAAGCCGATCGCCGTTTCTCCGGAGGAGGCGACCTCGCTGGCCGAGCACGCTTTGCGGGCAAAGCGCGTGTTTTTTCCCTGCCACAACTACAAGCACGCGCCGGTGATCAAGACCGTCCGCGCGCTGATCGAGAGCGGCAGCGTAGGCAGAGTTCACTTGGTTACCTTGCAGACCTTCCGCACCACGCACGCCAAAGGCGTCAGCGAGTGGCGGCCGGATTGGCGCCGCGAGCGCCGTTATTCCGGCGGCGGAATCGCGATGGATCATGGCAGCCACACGCTCTACCTCGCGTTCGAATGGCTCGGTTCACACCCCATTTCAGTGAGCGCCAAGGCGAGCAACCTGAGCGAGTTCGACACCGAGGATAACTTCAGCTGTAGCCTGACGTTCCCGAACGGCATCGCCACGGCTCAGCTGACGTGGACGGCCGGCGCGCGCAAGGTCATGTACACGATCCACGGCGAGTACGGCGCCATCACCGTCGACGACGACCAGGTGGAGCTCTTGATCCGTGATGATCTGGTGCAGCTCCGACCGGATCTCGCGCGCCGCGCGGGCGTGCAATCGGTGCCCTCGCACTGGATGGACGCGAGCCACAAAGAGTGGTTTGGCAGCTTGCTCGACCAGTTCAAGGGCGCCATCGCCTCGAACGACTACGTCGGCAAGGACGCGCGTGACGCCATTGAATGCATCAAGGTCATTTCCGCGGCGTACCTGTCGGCTAGCTTGAACTCGCGCGAAGTGACAGTGGTCGACGCTCGGCCTCCGGCGCGCGAGAACGGTGCTCGCTCGAACGGGCATCATCGCGCCGCGCCGTCGCGGCCATGATGGTGCTCGGCTTAGAAGAGAAAGCGCTGATCGGGCTCTTTCTCGCGCTGCCAGCGCTCGTGCTGGCAGCGTACGGAGTCCGTGTGGCCGTGGCTGGCCGCGCGCTCGACCCGCGCGTGCAGCGTGAATCGAGCACGGTGCTGCTCGGTCGCTTTCCGATCGAGGCATTTCATTGGGCGCTGCGCGGAGTCGGACGCGGCGTCGCGCGGAGCGGCGTTTCCCCCGACACGCTGACCTTGATCTCGCTGGTGATCTCCGGGCTGTCTTTGCCGCTTGCCGCGCTCGGGCAATTGCCCGGTGCGGGCGCGGTCTTGCTGCTCGGCGCGGCCTTCGACGCGCTCGACGGTATCGTGGCGCGCGAGCGCGGCGTCGCCTCGGACGCGGGTGAGGTGCTCGACGCGGTGGTCGATCGCTACGCGGATGCGGCTCCGTTGCTCGGCCTGGCCATTTTCTACCGTGCGTCAGTACCCGCCTTGCTCCTCGTACTGGTGGCACTGCTCGGTTCCATGCTGGTGAGCTACGTGCGCGCGAAGAGCGAGGCCATGGGCCTGTCTTTGCCGGGCGGGCTCATGCGTCGCCACGAGCGGATCGCCTATCTTACGGCCGGCTTGCTGCTCGGTCCGATGCTCAAGCTCGCCAGTGTCCCGGCTGAGGCTCCGCTCACGTTGCTCTCGGTGGGCGTGGTCGCCATCGTCTCGAACATTGCCGCCGTGTCGTTGACGCGTGCGGCGCGCGCGGCCCTAGTCGAACTCGGCCGCGGACCGAAAGGGCGCTCGTGAACGTCACGCCGACCTCAGCTCCCACCGCCGGTGAATCCAAGCGCCGGCTCCGCGTGCTCACCGATCTGCCGGGGCCGAAATCGCGCGCGCTCCGGACGAGTGAGCTCGAGCACCTGGCTCCGGGCACGCAAGCGATTTGGGAGTACGCGGGCATCGCGGTCGACTCGGGCTCCGGCAGCGAGCTGCTCGATGTCGACGGCAATCGCTTCCTCGATCTCGTCGCCGGTATTTCGGTGGCAGCGCTCGGCTATGCCCACCCGCGCTACCTCGCCGAGTTCGGCGGGCAGCTCGCCAAGATCCACGTCGGCTCGTTCACGACCGAAGCGCGCCTGAAGGCGTTGCGCCTGCTCGCCCAGCTGCTCCCGGCCAAGCTCGACAAGGTGCAGTTGTTCTCCGGCGGTTCGGAGGCCGTGGAGAGCGCGCTGCGGCTTGCCCGCGCGTACACCGGAAAATTCGAGGTGCTCTCGTTCTGGGGCGGTTTTCACGGTAAAACCAGCGGCGCGCTCGCCCAAATGGGCAGTGATTTCAAGCACGGTTTGGGGCCGCTCGCGCCCGGTGCCGTGCTCACGCCGTATGCCGATTGCGCGCGCTGCCCGTTCAAGTTGAAGCATCCGTCGTGCGGCCTCTTGTGCGTCGAATTTGCGCGCGAGAAGCTGAAGAAGGAAACCACCGGCAAGCTCGCGGCAGTGCTGGTCGAACCCATGCAGGGTACCGCCGGCAACCTCGTGCCACCGCCGGATTTCCTGCGCGCGGTGCAAGAAGTCGCACGCGAGAACGACGCGCTCTTGATCGCGGACGAGATGATCACGGGCTTTGCCCGCACCGGCCGCCGTTTCGGCATCGAGCACTCCGGGATCGAGCCGGACATCATGACCTTGGGTAAGGGCATGGGTGGCGGCTATCCCGTGACCGCCGTGGCGACTCGCGCCGAGATCGCCCGCGCCGAGCCGTGGTCCAAGCCGAGCTTTTCTTCCTCGAGCTATGGCGGCAATCCGCTGGCCGCTGCGGCCGTCGCCTCGAGCCTCGGAATCATCGTCGACGAGGGCTTGGTCGAGCGCGCGCGCAGCGTCGGAGCGCGCCTGAAGAGCGGGCTCTCCGCGCTCGCCGAACGTCACCCGAGCGTGGCCAACGTGCGCGGTGAGGGCCTGTTCCTCGGCTTTGATTTGGTCAAGCCCGGTACGGCCGAGGCGTGGTCGAGCGCCGAGTGCCGCAAGCTGTTTCACGCAACTCTGCGGCGCGGCGTGGTGACCATGGCTTACGCGCCGCGCGTTCGCATCAACCCGCCACTGATTCTGAGCGAGGCCGAAGCCGACGAATCGCTGGCGGTGCTCGACGAGTCTTTGAGCGAAGTCGAGGCAACCCGTGCTCTCTCCCCTAGCGCATGACGAGAGCCCGGCGCCCGAGCTCTCGACCATAGCGAAGGCCTCGTTCTCATCGCTGGCCGCAACCGTCAGCGATGGGCTCGTGTACCAGCTTTTGTTGTTCCTCGTGCCCGAGCACTACGGAGTCGTGGCGGCGGCCGGCGCGGTCGCCGGCGCGGCGGTGAATTTCTTGATCAATCGCCACTACACCTTTGCTCGCACGAATCAGCGCGTGTTGCCGCAAGCGCTGCGCTACGCGCTCGTGTCGCTCGCGACTTTCCTGGCGCTGCGGCTGCTCTTGGCCGGCGCGGTCGAAGGTTTGGGTTGGTCTCCGCGGATTGCGTGGTTGCCCGCAAAGCTATTGGCCTTTGCGCTCGTGTCCTATCCCGCGCAACGGCTGTGGGTGTTCGCTGCCAGGAGCCGCGCGTGAAGCCGCTCGAGCGCCTCCTCGCCCACGTGCGCGCGCTCTGGCCGCGTTATGCGTACCTGCCGGCGCTGCCGTTTTGGCTGCTCGCGCTGTTTTGGCTGGCCCAAGGCAAACTGCGTTGGGATCACCTGGCGGTAGCTGCGTTCGCCACGTTCATGTCCTATTGGTCAGTGTGGACGAAGCGGCTGTATCTCGGCATCTTGCCGATCGGTCTGGTCGGCATTTTGTACGACACGATGCGGATCGTGAAGAACGTCGGCCTGACCAAAGACAACGTGCACGTGTGCGACGTGCGCGCGATCGACCAACGCTTCTTCGGCGTGACGCTGAACGGCGTGCGTTCGACCTGGCACGACTATTTTCAGGCGCACGCCACGCCCTTTCTCGATCGCTATTGCGCGATCCCGTACGGGATCTTCATCGGCGTCGTGATCCTGTACTCGGTGCACCTGTATCGCCGCGATTATCCCGGGCTCTTGCGCTTCACCTGGGCATTCTTCGTGCTCAACGTCGCGGGCTTCATCACTTATCACCTCTACCCGGCCGCTCCTCCTTGGTACTTTCACCACTACGGCTGCGCTGTCGATTTGACGACGCACGCCAGCGAAGGGCCGAATTTGGCGCGCGTTGACGCCTGGCTCGGCACGCCGTACTTCGCGGGCGTGTATGGTCGTTCCAGTGACGTGTTTGGCGCAGTGCCCTCGCTGCACGTGGCCTATCCCCTACTCATGGTGATCGAAGGGTTTCGGCGCCACCGCTGGTTCGGGCGTTCGATGCTGGTCTGGTTTTATCTCTCGATGTGCTTTGCGGCCGTGTATCTCGATCATCATTGGGTCTTCGACGTCGTGCTCGGGTCGCTGTACACGGTGGTGGTCGCGACCGTGATGCGTCGGGTCATGCGCCGTCTGCTGAGCGATCGAGTTCGGGTCGGCCTGCCGCAGACGCTCGCGCACGGAGTGGGGGAGTGACCGGCGCGGCCGGCCAGCAGCCGCCCGGGGAGCGCCTGCGACGGTACGTGGCGTGGGCGGTGCGGAACGGCAAAATCCTGTGGCTGATCGCCGGGCTGCTCGCGCTGCCCGCGCTCGCGCGTACGGTGATGTTGTACGCGCACCTGAAGAGCGACGTGGAAGAGCTGTTGCCGCGCAACGCAGCGAGCGTCGCGGCCATCGACGAGCTGCGCCGGCGCATGCCGGGCGTGCGCTATCTGGGTGTGCTGGTCGACACGGGCAATGCCGCAAACCTGCCGGCCGGCGAACGCTTGGTCGATGATTTGGCCGAGCGCGTCCGCAAATACCCGAAGGATCTGGTGGCGTTCGTGCGCACGGGCGTACAGACCGAGAGCGCGTTTTTGAAGGCTAACGCGCCCTTGTACGTGGATCTCGCCGATCTGAAAACGGTGCACGAGCGGATCGCGGACGCGCGCGATCGCGAGGTCTCCAAATCGCTCGATCTCACCCTGGGCGACGAAGAAGAAGACGCGAAGCTCGATTTCAGCGATCTCGAGCAGAAGTACCGCAACAAGGGCGCCGAGCGCTTCAAGAACGGTCGCTTCTCGAACGCCGAGCAGCACCTGACCTTGATGTTGATCGAGGTCGCCTCGTTCACCACCGGTTCGGATCTCGGCAATGCCTTGTTCAAGCGCGTCCAGGCCGACTTGAAGGAGCTGGGAGGGCCTGAGAAGTATGCGCCCGGAATGCGCATCGGTTACACGGGTGACGTCGCGATCGACATCGAAGAGCTGGCCGCGCTCGTCTCGGATCTGAGCGTGTCTTCGGTGGTCGTCATTCTGCTGACGTTGACCGTCGTGCTCGCGTTCTTTCGCTGGTGGAAGAGCGTGCTGGTGCTGCTCGTGCCGCTGACCCTGGCGACGCTGTATGCCTTTGCGCTCGTGACTTTGCCGCCAATCGGCATCGACGGCTTGAACTCGAATACGGCGTTCCTCGGCTCGGTGATCGTGGGAAATGGCGTCAATTTCGGGATCATTTTGCTGGCGCGCTACGTCGAAGAGCGCCGCGCCGGTAATGGCATCGAAGATTCGCTGGTGGTCGCGATCTGGGGTTCTCGCAGCGGCACGGTCGTCGCCGCGCTGGCCGCTGCGACGGCTTACGGCTCGCTGATGCTCACGCAGTTCCGCGGTTTTCACCAGTTCGGCGTGATTGGCGCGATCGGCATGGTGGCGTGCTGGGCGATGGCGTTCCTGCTGACTCCGTCTCTGGTGGCCTTTCTAGATCGCGACGCGAGCAGCGCGCAGAGTGGTCCGCACCGCCCGGTGATCATGGGCCGTGTCGCAAACTTCGTGCAGCGCTATCCGGGTCCGATCGTGATTGCGGCGGGCATCCTGACCGTGCTCTCAGTGGCTCGCGTGCGCCGCATTGACGGCTCTTGGATCGAATACGATTTCTCGCAGCTGCGTCGCGCCGATTCGCACATTTCCGGAGAGGCCTACTGGGGCCGCCGTATGGACGGCCTGCTCGGCCGCTACCTCACGCCACTCGTGATGTTGACTGATTCGCCGCAAGCGACCGAGCGCGTGAACGCGGAGCTGCGCGCGTCGGTCGCGAGCGGCGTGCTTCGGGAGTACGTCTCCGAAGTTCAGGACAAAAACGACGTCATCCCGCAACAGCAACCGGAAAAGCTCGCAGAAATCCAGAAGATCCGCGAGATCTTCACGCCCCGCATTCAGGCGGAACTCGCCCCGGAGCAACGCCAAGCGGTCGAGCCGTATTTGCCGCCCGACAGCCTGCACGTGCTCGGTCCCGACGAACTCCCGCACACGCTGACCGCCGGCCTGCGCGAACGGAACGGGCGCATGGATCGCTCAGTGCTCGTTTATCCGAAACCGAGCGACGCCACCTGGCACGGCGACGCCTTGGCCACGTTCACGAACGAGCTCCGCCGCATCGGCGGCAATGACGCGCGCCCCGCCGGGTCGATCCCGCTGTCTGCTGACATCATCTCGTCCATCTCGCGCGACGGGCCGCTCGCGACGATCGCCGCGCTGATCGGCGTGGTGCTGCTCGTCACGGCCATTTTTCGCTTCAATCGCTCGACGCTGCTCATCATCGGTTCGTTGGTGCTCGGCGTGCTTTGGCTCACTGCGGCGATTTTGGTGCTGAAGGTCAAGGTCAACTTCTGCAACTTCATCGCGTTCCCGATCACCTTCGGCATCGGCGTCGACTATTCGGTGAACGTGATGGCGCGCTTTCGCCAAACCGGTGAAAAAGACGTGCTCGAGGCCATTCGCTCCACGGGCGGCGCGGTGGCGCTCTGCTCGATGACCACGATCATCGGCTACGGGTCGCTGCTGTTGGCGCAAAATCGCGCGCTCTTCTTGTTCGGCTTGGTAGCTGTTTTGGGCGAGCTGTGCTGTCTGTTCACGGCGGTGGTCGTGCTGCCCGCGGTGCTCGCCAGCTGGTCGCGACCGAGTGCTGCCGGCGAGCGGGGCGCGCCCTTGCCGCTCAATCGCTGAACCCTGCTAACTTGCCCGAGTGGCGCTGAGCACCGCGCGCAGTCGTCGGTACGAAGCCGAAAATCGCCGGGAGCACTTGGAAATGCCCGCATCCGCCGTCAGAATTAGCGGCATGTGTCGCAACATCCGACCGCTCTTCAACTTTGCCCCGCCGGCTACCGAAGAGGAAATGCGCGCCGCAGCCGTGCAATACGTGCGCAAAGTGAGCGGCCTGCAGAAACCGTCGCAAGCCAATCAGGCCGAGTTCGACCGCGCCGTACTCGCCGTGACTGAAGTCACGCGCCACCTGGTCGAGTCGCTCGTGACCAACGCGCCGCCGCGTGACCGCGAAGTGGAGCGCGAACGAGCCAAGGCGCGCAACGTGCGCCGCTTCGGACGCGCGTAGGGCGCGCTCGGCTCGGCGACGTCGGAGCAGGTCTTCTGGTTGATGGTCACTCGGCACGAAGAGAGCGGCCTAGGGCCTGACCCTGCCGCGGCCCCGCGTAGGCGTGCCCGTGCCCGAAAGAGGCAACGAGAGAGGCGGATGGCCGACAGGGTGGGACGGATCTGCGTCAGGAACGGTTTGGATGTTTAAGATTCCGGGCACGGGCACGGGCACGCTCACGGGGGAGACCTGAATTCAGGGGACAGACGGCAGCCTTCGGCGGCGAGTGACGTGTCATTGTCCTGAACGGCGCTGCTGCTTTCGCGCCGCGCCGCCGAAGGCTGCGCCGGCCAGTGACGCGCTCCGTGACCATCAAAACCCAAGCAGCTCGACCTTCGCGGCGCGCGCTGCGGGCGACGGCGACGGGCGCGCGCTCTCAATCAAGCACTTGGCCGAGTTGACGCTGGAGCCCTTTTGGATCCGCCTTCCAGAGCGCGTAGAGCTCGCGTGACATCGGGTCTGGGAAGATTTCTGGTTCGCCGCGCTCGACCCCGGCGAGCACGCCTTGCGCCACGGATTCCGGGCTGGTCTTCGGCATGTCCATGGCGCGCACCATGTCCGTGTCGATCGCGCCGGGTAGAACAGCGTGCACGCGGATGCGCTTTGGGGCCAGATCCGAGCGCAAGGCTTGAGTGAGCGAATAAGCCGCCGCCTTCGATGCCGAGTAGCCGCCTAGCCCGGGCATGCTCGCGAGCGAGACCACCGACAGCACATTGACGATGGCGGCGCTTCCGTTCGCTCCCGCCCGCTCGAGCGCCGGCAAGAACGCCTGGGTCGTAGCCAAGAGCGCAAAGCAGTTGATCGCGAAATCCTGCGCGATTTGCGGCGGAGTGCTGCTGAGCACACCGAAAGAAGCGAGCACACCCGCGTTGTTGAAGAGGAGCGTCACGTCGGGTGCCTCGGCCGCGGCGCGGGCCAGCGATTGTTCGTTCGTGACGTCGAGCGTGAGCGGGGTGACTCGGCCCTCACCTTCACGCACCAAATTCGCAAGCGTTGCTGGATCCCGAGCTCCTGCATACACGCGCCGTGCGCCGGCCGCCAAACTGGCGCGCGCGAGCGCTAGACCCAAACCGCGATTCGAACCGGTCACGAGCACCACCGCATCTTTGATTTTCATCGTGTCGTCTCCTGTTCCCGGAACATGGGCGAGTGGCGCGCTTCGAACTAGGCCGAGCCGGCACAAGGCACTCTTGCGTCGCGGTAAAGAATCGAGAAAAGTCGAGGCATGGATCTACTGGCCCAAATGGCGACCTTCGTGCGCGTAGTCGACGGTAATAGTCTCTCGGCGGCGGCGCGCGCTCAACGCTTGTCACTGCCTGCGGTCAGCCGCCAACTCGGCGCGCTCGAAGCCGAACTCGGCACGGCGCTGGTCATTCGCTCGACGCGCAAGCTGCGCGTCACCGACGCGGGACGCCGCTGGTACGACCACTGCGTGCGCGTGCTGCGCGACGTGGATGAGGCGCGCGCGGATGTGCAAAACAGCAAGAGTGTGCGCGGTCGGCTGGTGGTGAGCGCGTCCTTGACCTTCGGCTTGGAGCTAATCGTGCCGCGCTTGCCTAAGCTTGCCGAGGCGCATCCGCAACTCAGCCTGGATCTGCGGCTGGAAGATCAATTGGTCGATTTGGTGGCCGAGGGCGTCGATGTCGCGCTGCGCGCCGGATCACCACCGCCCGACAGCACCGCGTTCATTGCGCAACCGCTGATGGCCATGGATCGCATCCTGGTCGCCTCGCCTGCTTGGCTGCGAAAGCACGGCTCGCCGCGTGAGCCGGAACAGCTCGAACGCCGCACCTGCCTCGTGCAAGTCACTCCCGCCGGCTCGGTGGTGCGCTGGCGCCTACGCCGCGGCAGCGACGAGCGCGTGCTGGACGTGCACGGCCAATTGCGCAGCACTGCGCCGACTGCGCTGCGCAGCCTGGCCGTCGCGAGCGCGGGCATCGCCTATTTGCCCGCGTGGCTCGTGCGCGAGGACATGGCTTGCAAGCGCCTGCGGCGCGTGCTGCCCGAGTGGTCTTCGCCCACCATCACCGCCTGGGCCGTGTACCGCGCTGAGTTGCGCGGCGCGCCGCGGCTGCGCGCGTTCCTGGCCGCGATGCCGAGTGAGAGCGCGGCCGAGCCGGCGTAGCGCGCGGCTCAGCGCTTCTCGTCTTCGCCGTGCTTCTCGAGGAAATCGTCGTAGGTGCCGCGCCAGTCGACCAGGCCCTTCGAGGTGAAGGCGAAGATGCGCGTGGCAAAGCTTGCCACCAAATCGCGATCGTGCGTGACGACGAAGGCGGTGCCTTCGTACTTGGTGAGCGCGTCGCCGAGGGCGATGATCGACTCCAAATCCAAGTGATTGGTGGGCTCGTCGAGCACGAGCACGTTGTCTTTGGTGAGCATGAGCTTGCTGAAGATCATACGCACCGCTTCACCGCCGGAGAGCGCGTCGGTCGGCTTCATGCCCTCTTCGCCCTTGAACAACATCTTGCCGAGCAGGCCGCGGATGTCTTGCTGCGTGGCGAGCGGGTTGAACGAGTGGAGCCACGCGCTCACCGTGGTGCCGTTCGGAATGCTCTCGCGGTGATCTTGCGCCAAGTAGCCGATGCTCACTTGGTGGCCCCAAGTGATCGTGCCTTCGTCGGGCTTCATGCCCTCCGCGAGCATTTTGCAGAGCGTGGTTTTACCCATGCCGCTCCGGCCGATGATGGCGATTTTTTCGCCCTTGGTGACGATGGTCGAAAAGTTTTCGCAGACCGTGATCTCCGGCCAACGCTTGGTCAGCTTTTCGATCGTGACGGTTTGCTTGCCCGAGGGCTTGTTCACCAAAAACTGAATGAACGGACGCTCGATGTTGGAGCGCTTCAAATCGGTGAGCTGGAGGCGCTCGATCTGCTTTTTGCGGCTCTGCACCTGGGTAGCGCGCGTGCCGGCGGCGAAGCGAGCCACGAAATCCTGCAATTGCGCGACCTTCTTTTGGCGCTCCGCGTTCTCTTGCTCGACTTTGCCGCGCACCTGGCCCTTGGCAATGACCATGTCGTCATAGCCGCCCGGGTAGACGATGATCGTCTCGTAGTCGATGTCGGCGATGTGCGTGCAAATCTCGTTCAAAAAGTG
>Ga0068855_100002492_pt1 | contig 22681 bp, 17 predicted proteins | sample KBSCornC52_FD_66592 | JGI IMG/M metagenome (GOLD analysis project Ga0068855, IMG submission 66592) | Corn rhizosphere microbial communities from Kellogg Biological Station, Michigan, USA - KBS Corn C5-2 | ecosystem: Host-associated > Plants > Roots > Rhizosphere > Soil ...
GGCGCGCAGGCATCGGCATGCATCTCGATCCGGTCGCTGCCATATTCCAGCGCATAATCGATGCCGATGCGGTTGCCGGGCAGCTTGCCGGTCTTGCGCAGCAGCAGCATGCCGCGGCCAAGCCGGGCAGCGAGCGCGGCAGCGAAGACGAAGCCGCGCGCTTCGATGCCGGCGACGAGATCGATCGCCCCGGCATCGACGCGCTGCGCCATCCGCTCGACCGTCGCCGAAAAGCCGTTGGCGTCAAGCAGCAGCGTCGTCACGTCGCGGAACAGCACGCCCGGCGACGGATGATCGGGAATTGTTCGGATCAGCGCCGCAAGATCGGCGTTGTCAGTCGTCATCACGCTTTGAGATTGGCCAGTCCGACACTGTTGCGCCGAAGCGCCGAAAGCACGGTCGCGACGATTGCCTCGGCGTCGAGGCCGGCTTCGGCATATTGCTTCTCGGGCTTGTCATGATCCTGAAAGACGTCAGGCATGCGCAATGTCCGCAGTTTGAGCCCGCCATCGATCAGCCCCTCGTCGGCGGCGAAGGTCAGGACATGCGCGCCGAACCCGCCGATCGAGCCCTCCTCGACCGTAACCGCCACCTCATGAGTGGTGAGCAGCCGCCGGATCATCTCGGTGTCCAGCGGCTTGGCGAAGCGGAGATCGGCGACGGTCGTCGACAGGCCCATCGCGTCGAGCCGCTCGGCGGCCTTGACCGCCTCGTCGAGCCGCGTGCCGAGCGACAGGATCGCGACCTGCCGCCCTTCGCGCACCAACCGGCCCTTGCCGATCTCGAGCCGCTCGGGCTGCGCCGGGAGATCCAGGCCGAGGCCATTGCCGCGCGGGTAGCGCACCGCAATCGGGCCCTTGTCGTAGAGCGCCATGGTGTGGACCATGTGAACAAGCTCGACCTCGTCGGCCGCCGCCATGACGACGAAGTTCGGCAGCGTCGCAAGATAGGTCACGTCGAAGCTGCCGGCGTGGGTCGCGCCGTCAGCGCCGACCAACCCCGCGCGGTCGATGCCGAAACGGACCGGCAGGTTCTGGATCGCCACGTCATGGACGACCTGATCATAGGCGCGCTGCAGGAAGGTCGAATAGATCGCGCAGAACGGACGATAACCTTTCGCCGCCATGCCGGCGGCGAAGGTGACGGCATGCTGCTCGGCAATGCCGACGTCGAAAGTCCGGTTGGGATAAAGTTTCGCGAAGCGATCGAGGCCGGTGCCCGAGGGCATCGCCGCGGTGATCGCGACGACCTTCTCGTCGCGCGCCGCCTCGGCGGTGAGCGCGTCGGCGAACACCTGGGTATAGCTCGGCGGGCCGGCCGGTCCCTTCATCTGGGTGCCGGTGACGACGTCGAACTTGACCACGCCGTGATATTTGTCCGCGGCCGCCTCGGCCGGCGCATAGCCCTTGCCCTTCTGCGTGACGACATGGACCAGGATCGGGCCCTGCTCGGCGTCGCGGACATTCTCCAGCACCGGGACCAGCTGATTGAGGTCGTGACCGTCGATCGGTCCGACGTAATAGAAGCCGAGCTCCTCGAAGAGCGTGCCGCCGGTCGCCATGCCGCGGGCATATTCATCGGCCAGCCGCGCGGCGCGGTGGAGCGGCCCGGGCAGTCTTTTCGCCACGCTCTTGGCGATATCGCGGATCGACAGGAATGGTCGCGAGGAGATCAGCCAGGCAAGATAGCCGGACAGCGCGCCGACCGGCGGAGCGATCGACATGTCATTGTCATTGAGGACGACGATCAGCCGGTTGCCGGCGGCATAGGCGTTGTTCATCGCCTCATAGGCCATGCCGGCGGACATCGCGCCATCGCCGATCACGGCGATCGCCTTGCCCGGGCGGTCGGCGAGGAGATTGGCGGTGGCGAATCCGATCGCCGCCGAAATCGAGGTCGAGCTGTGCGCGGCGCCGAACGGATCGTACTCGCTCTCGGCACGCTTGGTGAAGCCGGACAGGCCGCCGCCCTGGCGCAGGGTGCGGATGCGATCACGCCGCCCGGTCAGGATCTTGTGGGGATAGGCCTGATGGCCGACGTCCCAGATCAAGGTGTCGGCGGGCGTGTCGAAGACATAGTGCAGCGCGACCGTCAGTTCGACGACGCCGAGCCCCGCGCCAAGATGGCCGCCGGTCACCGAGACGGCCGAAATCACTTCCTCGCGCAGCTCGTCGGCCAGCTGGCGCAATTGATCGGGCGCCAGCTCGCGCAGCGCCGCGGGCGTCGAAACTGTGTCGAGCAGAGGCGTCGAGGGTCGTTCGGAACGCCGTACCGGCTTGTCGATCCCTTCAGGCAAACTCCGCCTCCCTAAGCGCCACGACGCTAACAGAGCATCGCTGGTGTCGCCACCCGCTATTATACAGTGGAGGTCGACGCCGCCACACCGCCGTGGCCGAAAAGGCACAGAGCGGCGCCGCGGCGCCTGAATTCAGCCTAGGTTAAGCGTCCGTCTTGGACCCACCTTTGGGACGGCCAGGTGACTTCTTCGCACCGGCCGGCTTGGCCTTGGCGCCGGCGCGCTTCGCCGCCGGCGCGCCGCCTGCCGCGGCAGCCGTCCGGCCGCCACGACGGCCAAGACCAATGCTCTTGGCCAGCGTACGCCGCTGCTCGGCATAGTTCGGCGCGACCATCGGATAGTCCTTCGCGAGACCCCATTTCTTGCGATAATCGTCCGGGGTCATGCCGTAGTTCGTCATCAGATAGCGCTTCAGCATCTTCATCTTCTTGCCCGATTCGAGCGAGACGAGATAATCCGGCTTAATCGACGAACGAACCGGAACAGCCGGGGTCGGCGCCGGCTTTTCTGCTTCCGACGAGCCGCCCAATCCGGCGAGCGCACCATAAACCGATGAAATCAGCGCCGGCACATCCGCGACGGAAACGGTATTATTGCCGACGTGCGCTGAAACGATATCGGCGGTCAGACCGAGAAGTTCTTCGGTCGCGGGGTTCTCGTCAGCCAAGGGAGTATCCTTTCGGGGCGCTTGCCGGCGAAAACTGCACTATGCCGGCGGGGATTCGATTCTCGCCCCATAGACATAGTCGTCGGCGACTATCCAGTAAATAATGCGATCGAATCCTTCGACGAAATAAAAGCGACGACTGGCGAACAGCGAGACGCAAGGCGATTAAAGTGCAATTCGTCGCGGCAGACGCTTGTCCGGTTCGATAGCGGCACTAACTTTCGGTCATCGCTGCAAGGTATTGACGGCATGATGCTTACCACCCGAGTCTGTGTCGTAGGTGGCGGCCCGGCCGGCATGATGCTGGGTTATCTTCTTGCACGTGCCGGCGTTGCCGTAACAGTTCTCGAGAAGCACGCCGATTTCCTCCGGGATTTCCGCGGCGACACGGTTCATCCCTCGACTTTGCGGTTGCTCGATGAGCTGGGACGACTTCAATCATTTCTCGAACGGCCGCATCAGCGTCTCGGCGAAATCGGCGCGGATGTTGGCGGCCAGCATTTCAAGCTTGCCGATTTCGGACATTTGCCGCCGCGCTATGCCTTCATCGCCGTCATGCCACAGTGGGACTTCCTCGACTTTCTTGCCGAAGAGGCGATGAAATTTCCTGATTTCCAGCTGTTGCGCTCAACCGAGGCGGTGGGGCTGATCTATGCGGGCGATCGCGTCACCGGCATTCACGCCCGCCGGGGCGGCGAAGATATCGAGGTACAATGCGACCTGGTCGTCGGCTGCGACGGGCGCAGCTCGACGATCCGCGCGGCGGCCGGGCTTGCCGTCAAGACGCTGGGCGCGCCGATCGATGTCTTCTGGTTCCGCGTGCCGCGCGACCCGGATGACCAGGACGACACCCTTGGCCGGTTCCGGCCCGGACGGTTCATGGTGACGATCAACCGCGGCGATTACTGGCAATGCGCCTGGGTCATTCCCAAGGGCGGCGCCGAGACGGTGCGCGCCGACGGGATCGACCGCTTCCGCGCCGCGGTCGCCAGCGTCGCGCCGCGGCTGGCACCGCATCTCGACGCCATCGCCAGCTTCGACGACGTCAAGCTGCTCACCGTCGAGGTCGACCGGCTGGAGCGCTGGTCGCGGCCGGGATTGCTGTGCATCGGCGACGCCGCCCATGCGATGTCGCCGATCGGCGGCGTCGGCATCAATCTTGCGATCCAGGACGCGGTCGCGACCGCGAACCTGCTCCTCCCCGCCCTCCGCAAGGGCGTTCCCGGCCCGGACCAGCTCGACGCGGTCCGCCGGCGGCGGCTGCTGCCTGTGCGCGTCGTGCAGCGCTTCCAGCTGTTCGTGCAGAACCGCTTCCTCGCGCCGGCGCTGGGCGGTCGCTCGGCGACTCCACCCTTGCTGCTGGTTATCGCCAATCGCTTCCGCCCGCTGCGGTGGCTGCTGGCGAGCTTCATCGGCGTTGGTGTCCGCGCCGAGCACATTCGAAAAGAGGGTTAACGAAGAAAAACTATCTTGTCGGAGGGCCGATTCAGGCCATATTCCCTGCCTAGGCAGTGACTGCTTTTTGAGCATTCCGATGAGCGAAGGCTTCTACACGGCCGAGAATTACGTGGCGCGGCATTCGCTCGGCTATCTGCTGCGGCAGACTGTCAGGCTGATCGAGCCCCGCGCCGAGGCGATCTTTGCCAACGAGTCGCTCAGCTTCACGCAATGGCTCGCGCTGCGCCTGGTTCATGACGGGATGGTCGACAATTCCGCCGGGATCGCGCGGATGATGAGTCACAACAGCGGGGCTGTCACTCGTCTTGTTGATCAGCTCGAGGCACGCGGCCTGCTGGAGCGCGAGCGTTGTGGCAAGGACCGCCGCATCGTGCGCCTTGCCGTCACGCCTGCGGGCGATGCCGCGCTCGCGACGGTCAATCCGCAGGTGATGGCGCTGCTGAACGAGATCCTCGCGGATTTTTCGCATGAGGAGGTAGAGACATTGCTGTCGTTGCTTGCACGCCTGCTGGTTCGGCTCGAAGCCGATGAAGCCAAGGAGGCGGCGCGGTGATCCGCCAGCTGGTGGCATCGGTCTCGCTGCTGGCGCTCGCCGCCTGCTCGATTCCGTCGAATGGCCCCCCGCCGACGCTGACCGATGCCGCACAGGTCGGGATCGCCAATGGCCCGGCGGCGACAATCGATAGCGAATGGTGGCGCGCCTTTGGCGACCCGCAGCTGGATGCGCTGGTCAGCCAGGCGCTGGCCGGCAATCCCAGCCTGGCCGCGGCGGCTGCACGCGTACGCCTCGCGCAGTCGGAAATCCGCGGCGCCCGCGCCGGCGCCCTGCCCCACATCAGCGTCGACGCGCAGGAGCAATATCAGCGCTTCAGCGAGCATTACATCATCCCGCCGCCCTTCGGCGGCTCTACCGAATGGGTCGGCCAGGCCCAGGCCAATCTCAACTGGAACCTCGACCTGTTCGGCCGCCAGGCGGCGCTCGTCGCCCAGGCGCGATCCTCGGCCGAGGCCGCCGCGCTCGACGCCGCCGCCGCCCGGCTGATGATCGCGACCGCGGTCGCGCAAGGCTATGTCGATTACGTCCGCGCCGACATGCTGGCGAAGATCGCCAATGATTTCGTCCAGACGCGCACGGAATCACTGCGGCTGGCGCGCACGCGAATCCTCAACGGTTTGGCGAGCGAATTCGACGCCCGGGCAGCGGAGACTCTGGTTGCCCAGGCGCAGCAGGTCGCCGCGCGCGCTGCCGGCGACCGTGAGCTGGCGACGCACGCCCTCGCCGCGCTGGTCGGCCGCGGCGCGGATTTCTACGCGACGCTGCAACCGCCGGTTCTCGACGTGACGCACAGCATCGCCCTGCCATCGGTCATCCCGGCCAATCTACTCGGTCGCCGCCCGGACATCCGCGCGGCGCGCGCCCGGGTCGAGTCGGCCAGCGCCGCACGGCGGGCAGCGCGCGCCGCCTTCTTCCCGAACATCAATCTCATCGCGCTGGCCGGATTCCAGTCGCTCGGCCTGTCCAACCTCTTCACCAGTGGCTCGGCGACCTATGGCGGCGGCGCCGCGATCAGCCTGCCGATCTTCCAGGGCGGCCAGCTCAGCGCCAATTTCGCCGGCGCCACCGCACGACGCGACGTGACGGTCGCCGATTACGACACAGCCGTGCTGCGGGCGGTGCAGGAGGTAGCCGACGCCATCTCGCAATTGCGCACCGCCGAGACCGAAGCCGCCGATCAGCGTGCCGTGGTTCAGGGACTCGAGGCGACGGTCAAGCTCGATCGCATCAGGCTGACCACCGGCCTCGGTTCGCAACTCGACGTGCTCAGTTCGGGTGACCGGCTGCTCACCGCGCAGCAGGCCGCCGTCAATATCGCCGCCGCCGGCGCCACCGCCCGGGTTCGGCTGTTCGCCGCGCTCGGTGGCGGCTTCACCGACGCGCCTCCCACGACGACCGCAGGGACAAGACCATGAGCGACAATCCCGCCGAACCCACACCGCAGGCCGCGATGCCCGCGGTCGAGACCCGAGCCAATCCCGCGGCGCGGCGCCGCTGGCTGATCATCCTCGGCGCGGTCGTCGCTGGCGCGTTGATCATCTTTGGCGCCTATCGCCTGTTCTTCGCCCCGAGCGCCGAGAGCACCGACGACGCCTATGTCGGCGGCGACGTCGTCGCGATCACCGCCCGCGAGCCGGCGACGGTGATCGCGATCAACGCCGACAACACCGAGCGGGTGCGCGCCGGGCAGGTGCTGGTCGAGTTCGATCCGGCATCGGTCGACGTCAACCTCGCCGCCGCCGAGGCCGAGCTTGCCCGCGCGGTGCGCGCGGTACGGTCGAGCTTCGCCTCGGTCGACGAAGGCCAGGCCGAGGTGAACCGCGCCAAGGCTGAGCTGGCTCAGGCCCAGGGCGATCTCGCCCGACGCCGCGGCGCCGCGCGCGGCGGTGCGGTGAGCGGCGAGGAGGTCGCCCATGCCATCGATGCGGTGAATACCGCCCGCGCCGCCCTCGCCCTCGCGATGAGCCGCCGGACCCAGGCGCAGACCACCGTCCAGGGTACCTCGGTGCGCAGCAATCCGGCGGTGATGACGGCCATCGCGCAATATCGCCGCGCGGCGATCGCCAAGCAGCATATGAAGCTGATCGCGCCGGTCGACGGCACGATCGCCCAGCGCAGCGTCCAGCTCGGCCAGCATGTCGACGCCGGCGTTCCACTGATGTCGGTCGTGCCGCTGCAGAATGTCTGGATCGACGCGAATTTCCGCGAAACCCAGCTGCAACATCTGCGTGTCGGCCAGCCGGTCAAGATCAAGGCCGATATCTATGGCGGCGATACCGTCTTCCACGGACGCGTCGTCGGCCTGTCGGCCGGCAGCGGCAGCGCCTTTGCCCTGCTGCCGCCACAAAACGCCTCGGGCAACTGGATCAAGATCGTCCAGCGGCTGCCGGTGCGCATCGCCCTCAACCGCGACGAGCTCGCCAAGCATCCGCTGCGCATCGGCCTGTCGGTCAAGGCGACGGTCGACACCGAGGATCGCTCCGGCCCGCTGCTCGGCAATGAGGCGCGCGGCAGCATCGGCCAGACCGCCAGCCAGGAAGGCGGTCCCGACGTCGAGGCGCATATCAACCACATCATCGGCGCCAATCAGGGCTTCGCGCGGTGACCGACGGCCGCGGGGCGCCGCTCAAGGGCGCCGCGCTGGCGGTCACTGCGCTGGCGCTGGCGCTCGGCACCTTCATGCAGGTGCTCGACCTGACGATCGCCAATGTCTCGCTGCCGACGATTGCCGGCAATCTCGGCGTCAGCACTGACAGCGGCACCTGGATCATCACCTCCTTCGCCGTCGCCAACGGCATTTCGGTGCCGCTGACCGGCTGGCTGATGGGGCGCTATGGCGTAGTTCGCGTCTTCACCCTCTCGGTCATCGCCTTCACCATCGCCTCATTCCTCTGCGGCATCGCCTGGAACCTGCCGGTGCTGATCGTCTTCCGGGTGATCCAGGGCGCGGTTTCGGGGCCGATGATCCCCGGCTCGCAGGCGCTACTGATCGCGATCTTCCCTGCAGAGAAACGCGGCACCGGCCTCGGCATCTGGTCGATCACCACGCTGGTCGCACCGATCGCCGGCCCGGTACTGGGCGGCTACATCTCCGATAATTTCCACTGGAGCTGGATCTTCCTGATCAACATTCCGGTCGGCAGCTTCGTCGCGTTCATCGTCTGGCGGATGTTGCGCGTGCATGAGACGCCCACCCGCAAGCTGCCGATCGACCGCGTCGGGCTCGGCCTGCTGATCATCTGGGTCGGCGCGCTGCAGGTCATGCTCGATCTCGGCAAGAACGCCGACTGGTTCCATGATCCCTTCATCGTCGTGCTCGCGATCATCACCGCGGTAGGGCTGCTCGCCTGGCTGATCTGGGAGCTGACCGACGCCCATCCGATCGTCGACCTGTCGCTTCTGTCCAACCGCAATTTCCTGTTCGGCTCGCTGGCGCTTTGCCTCGGCTTTGCGATCTATTTCGCCAATGTCGTGCTGCTGCCTTTGTGGTTGCAGACCCAGCTCGGCTACACCGCCACCTGGGCCGGGCTGGCGGTCGCGCCGAGTGGCGTCGTCGCGGTGGTGCTGACGCCGCTGATCGCCCGGCTGATGCGCGTGGTCGACGTCCGCTGGATCGCGACCATGTCCTTCGCGGCGCTGGTCGGTTCCTACATGATGCGCGCGAGCTATACGACCGACGTCAGCTTCGCGACGATCGCGCTCGGCTCGGCGGTTCAGGGGATTGGCGCCAGCGGCTTCTTCCTGTCGTTGCTGACCATCCTGCTCGATCGCGTTCCGCCCAACCAGACCCCCTCGGCGACCGGCCTGTCCAACTTCGTTCGGATCGTCGTCGGCAGCTTCGCCACATCGATCACGACGACCATGTGGGACCGCCGCGAGGCGCTGCATCAGAGCCACCTCGTCGAGAGCACCACACCGGCATCGGCCAGCTACATTGATGTCCTCCACCGCCTCGGCGGCCTCGGCATACATGGGCCGGGCGCTGACGCAGCCATCCAGCACCAGCTTGTCGGTCAGGCCTATCTGCTGTCGACCGTCGAGCTGTACTGGGCCTTCGCCCTGATGACCGGGTTCATGATCCTGTTCGTCTGGTTGACGAAACGGGCCAAGGGCGGGCAGGCCGCAGCAGCGGCCGAGTGATCACCCCGGCCCCGGGCGCGAGGCTGACATGAGTGATTTCGCGGCGTTGACGGCGAGGCTCCACGACCCGCTGTTCTTCCTCGCGCCCGAGTTCCAGCCGCTGCTTGCCGTGATGCGGCGCGATCATCCGGTCCATTGGACCCAGGCCTGGCCGGACCGCGGCTTCTGGTCGATCACGCGCTACCGCGACATCCGCGATGTCCTGCTCAAGCCCAATCTTTTCTCCTCGCAGGAAATGGCCAGCCTGATCCCGGCCGACCCGCATATGTACGACGACCCCGCGGCCAAGGCGGCGGCGGGGATCGGCTTCGTCCCGCCATTCATGGACCCGCCGCGTCATGACGAGGTGCGTCGTCCCTTCATCATGCCGTTCGCCGCCAAGACCGTTGCGCGCCTCGCCGCGGAGAGCCAGGCGATCTGCGACCGGCTGATCGACGAGGCGATCGAGCGCGGGACATGCGAATTCGCCCAGGAGGTCGCTGCCCGCCTGCCCATGCACCTGATCTGCGGGCTGCTCGGGGTTCCGCAAGAGGATTGGGATCACGTCGGCAAATATGTGAACAGCTTCATCTGCAACACCGAGCCCGAATTCCAGCTCGGCGCGACGCCGGCGGAGACGATCGCCATCGCCACCCGCGAGCAATTCGACTACGTCCGCCGGCTGGTGGCCGACCGTCGCGCCAATCCGCGCGACGATCTCACCACCCTCGCCGCCTCCGCGCCGATCAGCGAGGAGGAGTGCCTGTGGTGGTGCTGGGCGATCCTGATCGCCGGCGTGGAGACCACCCGCAACGTCATCACCGGCGGCTTGCTCGCGCTGATCGAGCATCCCGATCAGATGGAATGGCTGCGATCCAATCCCGACGGCGCGCGCGAGGCGGCCGAGGAGCTGACCCGCTGGACGATTCCGGTGCCGGCGATCATGCGCGTCGCGACCGAGGACACCGCCATCGCCGGTCAGGCGATCGCCAGGGGCGACTGGGTGGTGGTCTGGCTCGCTTCGGCCAACCGCGATGAGGGCATGTTCGCCGATCCCTATCGCCTCGACCTCGCGCGCAGCCCCAATCCTCACCTCGGATTCGGCTATGGCACGCATATCTGCCTGGGGCGCAACATCGCCCTGCTCGAGGTTCGCCAGATCCTCCAGACGGTGCTCCGCCGGCTCGATGCGATCGAGCTCGCCGGGCCGGTCGAATGGACCTCCTCGGTGATGGCGACCGGGGTCAAATCCCTCCCGATTCGCTTCCGCGCGGCCTAGTGCATTGCGGCATTGGTCTCACTAATCGTCGGAAATGGGACAAAACTGGCGGATTTCCGCCATCTGTAACCAGCTCTTAAGCCGCCTTCCCTAAGGCTTCGCCCCAACGATCGTGCTGTGCGGGATATTACTACAAGGTGGCCGGACGAAAATCGCCACTACGGACCATGGCGGAGTCGCTCCGCGACGCCCTTCTTGGGCGCGCGCTGCGCCGTGCCGAGCGCCGCGCCGACCTTGCCCAGAACCGGCTGCGCAATGCGATCGATTCCCTGCCGGAAGGTGTCGTCTTCCTCGATAGCGAGGGACGCTACGTCCTGTGGAACAAGCAATATGCCGAGATCTACCACCGCTCGGCCGATCTGTTCGAGCCGGGCATCAAGCTGGAAGACACGCTGCGCGTCGGCATCGCCCGCGGCGATTATCCCGACGCGATCGGCCGCGAGGCCGAGTGGCTGCGCGACCGGCTGAAGATGCTCGACAATCCCGGCCGGCGCCATGAGCAATGGCTCGCCGACGGGCGTTGCATCATGATCGAGGAGCGTCGCACCGCGGACGGCGGCACGATCGGCCTGCGCGTCGACATCACCGACCTGAAGAAGCGCGAAGAATCCTTCCGCCTGCTGTTCCAGAACAATCCGGTCGCGATGTACCTCTACGACATCGAGCATCAGGCGGTGATCGCGACCAATCAGGCGGCGGCGGACTATTACGGCTACACGCCCGAGCAGCTGCGCGGGATGCGTGCCGAAACTCTGTTCCTGCCCGCCGAATGGGACGAGGCGCGGGTTGCGCTTGCCGCCAGCAGCGTTTCGCCCGATCGCGTCTGGAAGCAGCGCCGGGCCGACGGCGCACCGATCGAGAGCGTGATCTTCTGCCGCCAGCTGCTGCGCGACGACCGGCTGATCACGCTGGTCTCGATGTTCGATGTCACCGAACGCCGCCGGGCGGAGGCGAAGATTAAACATATGGCCAGCCATGACGAGCTGACCGGCCTCGCCAATCGTCCGCATTTTCGCGACGCGCTCACCGATCATCTGGCACGGGGCGGCAGCTGCGCGGTGCTGATCATCGACCTCGACCATTTCAAGGCGGTCAACGACACCCTCGGCCATAGCATCGGCGATCGCCTGCTCGCCGCCGCGGCCGACCGCATCCGCCATACCCTGCCCGCCGAAGCGCTGGTCGCGCGGCTCGGCGGTGACGAGTTCGCGGTGATCCTGCCGGTCGATCAGCTGCGCGACGCCACCGCTCCCGCTGACCGGATCATTCACGAGATCGCCGCGCCCTTCCCGATCGAGGGGCATTCGCTGTCGATCGGCGCAACCATCGGCATCGCCATGGCGCCATATAATTCGGTCGATGCCGAAACCCTCGTCCAATACGCCGACCTCGCGCTGTACAAGGCGAAGCACAGCGGCCGCGGCAGCTGGGCGCGGTTCGAGCCGGGCATGGATGTCGCGGTCCAGACGCGCCGCAAGCTCGAGGCGGACCTGCGCGGCGCCGTCGAGCGCGGCGAGCTGGTGGTCCATTATCAACCGCTGATCCATCTCGACAGTAACGAGATCGTCGGCTGCGAGGCGCTGCTGCGCTGGGAGCATCCCGAGCGCGGGCTGGTTCAGCCGAGCGAATTCATTCCGGTCGCCGAGGAGATCGGCATGATCGGCGTGATCGGCCAGCATGTGCTGCAGACCGCATGCCGCGACGCTGCCCGCTGGCCGAGCCATGTCACCGTCGCGGTCAATCTGTCGCCGCTCCAGTTCCGCTCCTCCGACGTGCTGCAATTGACCGTCAACGCGCTCGCCGCCTCGGGCCTCGATCCGGCGCGGCTCGAGCTGGAAATCACCGAGGCGGTGCTGATGGAGCGCAGCGACGAGGTGCTGGCGACGATGAAGTCGCTGCGCGCGCTCGGCGTCGGCATCTCGATGGATGATTTCGGCACCGGCTACAGCTCGCTGAGCTATTTGCGGAATTATCCATTCAGCAAGATCAAGATCGACCGCTCCTTCGTCCAGGATCTCGACAGCCGCCCCGCCTCCCAGGCGATCGTCAAGGCAATCATCGGGCTCGGCGCGACGCTCGGCATGAAGGTCACCGCCGAGGGCATCGAGCAGCCGGAAATCCTCGATTATCTGCGTCGCGAGGGCTGCGATCAGGGCCAGGGCTTTCTCTTCGCCCTGCCGGTCAGGGTCGAGGATCTGGTGTTCGATGCCGAGCCGGCTCGGCGCAGCGCAACCGGCTAGAGCCGGTGCGACTGCAGAAGCCGGCGTAGGGCCTGCTCGATCTCGCTGAAGACACCGTGCCAATCGCCGGCGGCCTGCTGCCGGAACAGCGTCATCGTCGGGTACCACGGGCTGTCTGTGCGATCGATCATCCAGCGCCAGTCGGGCACCCGCTTGAGCGCGACCCAGACCGGCCGGGCAAGCGCTCCGGCGAGATGGGCGATGGCGGTATCGGAGGTGATGATCAGGTCGCAGCATTGCATCGCCGCCGCCGTGTCGAGAAAGGCGTCCGCGCCGGCATCGAATGATTCGCCCAAAGTCTCGACGACCATGCCTGCCGGCAGCGCCGCGAGCTGACCCTCGCCGGCGCCCTTGTGCAGGCTGATCAGGCGAACGCCGGGCAGCTGCGCAATTCCAAGAAATTCGGCAACCGCGAAAGAACGGCCGACATCCGCCTGGTTGGTGCTCCCCTGCCAGCAGATGCCGATCCTGAATTCCTCATGGCCGATCGTCTCCGACCAGCGCGCAACCCGCTCTGCGCCGGCCGCAAGATAGGGGACGTCGTCCGGAATTGTCGCAAGGTCGGTCCTGAACGCGAGGGGCAGGCTCAACAAGGGACAATGGAGGTCGAAGGCGAGCGCGCGGTCGTCGATGTCGACGATCGCCGGATCGCCGTCGAGCGAGGACATCAGCGCCCTGAGCTCGGGCTGCGGCGCGAACAGAACATCGGCGCCGCGCTCGCGCAGCCGCGCGATATAGCGGCAGAAGTGGATCGTATCGCCGAGCCCCTGCTCGGCGTGGATCAGGATGGTCCTGCCGGCGAGGTCGGCCTCGCCGAGCCAGAGCGGCTGGGCAAAGCTGCGATTGGCGATCGGCTGCTTCTTACGCTTGCGCCATTCGTAATCGACCAGGCCGCCAGCGAAATCACCGGCGAGCAGACGCTGGATGCTACGGTTGTGATAGGCGTCGCCGTAATCGGGCCTGAGCGCGATCGCCCGGTCATAGCTCGCAAGCGCTTCGTCGAACCGGGCGAGCATCAGCAGCGGATTGCCGCGATTGGACCAGGTTTCGGCATCGTCGGGCTTGAGCGCGACCGCCTTGTCGTAGCTCGCCAACGCATCCTCGAAGCGCGCCAATGCCTGCAGCGCGACGCCGCGATTGGCATGGGCTTCGGCATAGTTCGGCTGCAGCGCGATCGCCCGCTCATAGCTCTCCGCGGCATCGCCGAAGCGTTCGAGCGCTTCGAGCGCGACGCCACGGTTGTAATACGCCGCCGCGTCGTTCGGCTTCAGGCCGACGACCTTGTCGTAGCTCGCCAGCGCCTGATCGAAGCGCGCGAGAGCGAGCAGCACCGAGCCGCGATTGGCCCAGGCTTCGAGATAGCCGGGCTTCAGCCTGACGGCCTTGTCGAAGCTCGCAAGGGCCTGCTCGAGCCGCCTCAGCGCCAGCAGCACATTGCCGTGATTGAAGTGCGCGTCCGGCATGTTCGGGTTGATCGCGATCGCGCGGCCGATCAGCTCGGCGGCCTGCTCATTGCGCCCGGCCTGCGCTGCGATCAGACCGAGCAGATAGGTTGCATGGAAATTCTTGCGATCGAGCTTGAGGACGTCCTGATAGAAGGTCTCGGCGCGCGCGATATCGCCCTGCTGATGAAAGGACAGTCCGGTCCTGATCAGCTCGTCGATCTTTTGCTGGCGATTGCTCATGGCCGACTTATGGCCTCCGCCGCGTCGTGGGACGGAGATATGCCCACAGGAAATTCAGCCAGGGCGGGCGATTGCGCGGCTGCATGGCTCAGGTTCCGTCTCCAATCACCCTGCCTGCCTGCGGACCAGCGACATATCGGCCTGCGTCCCGGCATCGGCTCCGCCCTTGACGCTACGCCTGCCGCCTTCCAACGCTATTCGGCGCGATCTGGGAGGGCAAGCGAATGGTGCCGGCCGTCGGCAAGCCGAGTGACACCTCTGCCGTTCTCTGCGGAACGGCGGCGTGAGCTTGACGGCCGACCTGTCTGGCCGGCGCGCGCTCGTCACTGGCGCGTCATCCGGCCTTGGCCTGCATTTCGCCGAGGTGCTGCACGCGGCGGGCGCCGAGGTCGTCCTCGCTGCCCGCGGCAAGGCGAGCCTCGATGCGCATTGCGCACGGCTCGGCGCCCGCGCCGCGGCACTCACCCTCGATGTGCGCGATGAGGCTTCGATTGCAAGCGCGATCGCGGGAGCGGGTCAGATCGATATACTGGTCAACAACGCCGGGGTGACCGTGTCGAAGCCGGCGCTCGAACAGACCGCCGGTGATTGGGACGAGGTGGTCGACACCAATCTGAAAGGCGCTTTTCTCGTCGCGACCGAGTGCGCCCGCGCAATGCAGCGCGGGAAACGCGGCGGATCGATCATCAACATCGCCTCGATCCTCGGCCTGCGTCAGGCGGGACAGGTCACCGGCTACGCCGTCGCCAAGGCTGGGCTGATCCAGCTCACCAGACAGCTCGCGCTCGAGCTCGCGCGCTTCGATATCCGCGTCAACGCGATCGCACCCGGTTATTTCGAGACCGATATCAATCGTGACTTCTTTGCGAGCCACGCCGGCCAGGCATTGATCAAGCGCATTCCGCAGCGCCGGCTGGGTCAGCTCACCGATCTCGACGGCCCGCTGCTGCTGCTCGCCTCCGAGGCTTCAGTCTTCATGACCGGCGCCGTCCTGGTCGTCGACGGCGGCCATATGGTGAGCTCGCTCTAGCCGCCCACCGCCAGCAGGCTCCGCAGAACAGCGTTGTTAGTTGGGGGATGCTGGTATAGGCGCTGAGTTCTCGAAAGAGCGATTGTCGGACAATGGGACAAGAGATATTGTCACACGGGGCATAGACGGCGGGACAGGGGTTGACCTAAGGACGTAAGGATCATGAGTGTGAGCGTCCCTCTCGACTTCAAGCCCTTGCGCCAGGAGCGGGCCTATCAGGCCGTGGCCCAGGCGATCGAAACCAAGATCATGGGCGGCGAATGGGCGCTCGGCTCGGCGCTCCCCGGCGAGGTCGCGCTTGCCGAGGCCTTTGGCGTCAATCGCTCGACCGTTCGCGAGTCGATCCGGGTGCTCGAGCAGGAAGGGCTGCTCGTGCGCAGCTCGCGCAAGCAGCTGGTGGTCAACGCGCCCGGCAATACGCATGTCGCATCGCGCATGACCGCCGCGATGATTCTCCAGGAGGTGACTTTCCTCGAGCTTTGGGAAGTCATGATGCTGACCGAGCCGACGGCGGCCGAGACAGCGGCGACCCGCGCGAGCGACGACGATCTCGCCGAGATCGAGCAGGCCCATATCAACAGCCGCCTGGCGCTCGACGATCCCAAGGTCCAGGTGGTCTGGGACATGCGTTTCCTCGACGCTATCGCCGAGGCCTCGCACAACCGCGTGCTGCAGCTCTGCCGCGCGCCGCTTGGTCCCCTGTTCTATCCGGCCTTCCTGCCGGTGCTGGAGCGGCCGGTCGGCCGCAAGCGGCTGGTTCAGGCCCAGGCCGAGATCCTGAAGCTGCTGAAGGCGCATGACGCCAAGGGCGCATTCGACTGGATGCGGCGGCACATCGAGGATTTCCGCCGCGGCTATGAAGCGGTCGGCATGGAGGTCAGCGCGCCTGTCGCGCGCCCGCGCGGTTAGCGATCACAGATCGCGGCAGAGCGCGTCGACCTGTTCCGGCGGCAGGCCCGCCTCCAGCAATATTTCGCGACTATGCTCGCCGAGGCGCGGCGGCTTGCGCACCGGCGGTCGTTGGCCGTCGAACAGCACGGGGACGCCGGTCAACCGCAGCTCGGAGCCGTCTTCGGCCGGGATCGTCGTGAAGAAGTCGACTGCGGTGAGATGCGGATCGTCGATCAGCGTCTCGAGGCTCATCACCGGCGCATTGGGGATTTCGAAGCGATCGAGAATCTCGGTCCACTCCGCGGTCGTGCGCGTGGCGAGTATCTCGGCGAGGATGTCGTAGAGCGCGGCAATATTATCGGTGCGCTCGGCGATGCTGGTGAAGCGCGCATCCACGGCGAGATCGGGCCGCTCGCAAAAGGCGAAGAAATCGCGCCAGTGGCGATCGGTATAGGGCAGCGCGCAGATATAGCCGTCGGATGTGGCATAGGGCCGGCGCTGGGGCGTCAGGATGCGCGGATAGGCAGCGGGCCCCTTCGCCGGCTCGAAGCTGCGGCCATAGAGATGCTCGACCGCCGCATAGCCGACCATCGTCTCGAACATCGGCACCTCGACATAGCAACCCTCACCGGTGCGGTCGCGCTTGTTGAGCGCCGCGAGGATGGCGATCACACCGACCAGCCCAGAGGTCTTGTCGGCCGCCGCGGTCGGCAGATAGCCGGGTTCGCCGCCGCGCTGGCCGGTGAGATCGGCAAGACCGCTCATCCCCTGGATGATGTCGTCATAGGCCGGGCGGCCGCCATAAGGGCCGGCTTCACCGAAGCCGTGCAGGCAGGCGTAGATCAACCGCGGATTACGTTTTAGCACCGCGGCGGGATCGAGGCCGAGCGCCTGCATCTTCTGCGGCCGGTTGTTGTGCAGCAGCACGTCGGCGCGCCCGGCCAGCAGCAGCAGCGCCTCACGTCCCGCCTCGGTCTTGAGATCGAGGACGATGCTGCGCTTGTTCCGGTTCAGCCCAAGAAAGACCGAGGCCATGTTTGGCTCGGCGCGCGGACCGGTGCGCCGGGTCGCATCGCCAGCGGGCGGCTCGACCTTGATGACGTCGGCGCCGAGGTCGCCAAGCCATTGCCCAGCGTAGGGGGCCATCAGCACCGCCCCCAGATCGAGCACCGTCACCCCCTCAAGCGGCAGCATTCAAACCTCCGACGGCCATCCGTTGCGACCAAATGCGGCCTACCGGCTTCGATGCCCGCCCCGTGGGCGCGAGGCAATATCGCGTCGGCCAAAGCCGCGATCTGGACGGATCCGAGCGCTCGTCGCGCCCTCGCGACGCGTTATGCGGGCAGATTGAAGAAGCTGGCGACCTTGCCGTCGTCGCTCGCCGCGCCCTTTGCCGGCGTGGCAAGCCGGCCCCAGAGCCCCTGCTCACCGACGTAGGCGACATTGTCGGGCGACCGGCCCTCGGCCGCGCCGAAGGTGAGAAACCGCAGAGCACTCTGCGCCTTCGCTGCCTGGCGGGTCAGCTCGGCACTTTCCTTCGCGAAGCGCGCGAAATCCGCGAACGGGGTTGCGCCGCCGATCTGCGCCATCACCAGCGGAATATTGGCCGAGGCGGCGGCCGCCCACAGCGCGTCGAGCCCGGAGCCGATCGACTCGACCGGCACGATCGCTGCCTTGATGCCCATCGGCGCCATCCGCTGCAGCTCGCCTGCCGCATTGGCGGGCGGCAGAATTGCGGCGGCAAAGAGGCGCTTCGGCGCGGTCGTGAAGATGTTCCACACCCAGCTGTTGTAGGCGGTGAGGCTCGCGCTGCGCAGCGGCTCGGGCAGGGACAGCAGCGCCCAGCTGAATGTCGGGAACAGGATCTCCGCCGTGATCCCCTCCTTCTCGAGCTGCGGCACGCGAACGAAGGGATTGCCCGAACAAGCCGGATCGTCGATCCAGGGAATATCGCCGAGCGGCACGTTCACGCTCGGATCGCCCGGACAGACGAAGCGCGGCTTGCCGCCGTCGCGCTCGACCCGCGGCGCGTCATAGTAATGCGCGCGCTCGATGCGGCGCTGCCACAGATCGTCGGTCTCGACGATGAAGGAACAGGCGGAAACCCGGCTCACGACGCTGCCTCCACATCAGGAATGAAGGATCGCGACGGCTCCCAACCAGGGATCATCGATCCAACCGGCGGATAGCCCGGCACCTCATGCTCGGTGAAATAGAGCAGCCGGCTGAACGCCTGATCGGGATCGATCGCAAAGCGCGTGGCCGTATCGCCGACGAGGCTTAAGCCCTTCTGCCGCAGATAGTCCGCCGCCGCCTTGGCCGAGCGGACCTTGAAGGTGAGGCAGTACATGCCCTGGCAATCGCGGCGGTGCGCGGCGACGGGGGAATCCTTGCTGGTCGGCTCCATCGCCTCGATGACGAAATCGCCGCCGAGGAAGGAGGCGCAGTTCGCGCCCTCCGCCGGCAGCGAGCGCTGGGCGATTTCGCCCCAGCCGAGCTTGCCCTCGAAGAAGTCGCGCGCCTGCTGAAGATTGTCGCAGGATACGCCGATGCTCTGCAGTCCTTCGATGCCGAGCGGATGATGATCACGCCACCAGTCCGCGTTCCAGCCCGGCTTCGGCCGCGGGTCGTTGGGTAGCGACACCTTGAGAATTTCGATGCGCATGCCGAGCGTCTCGTCGCGCGGGAGGACGAAATAAATGCTCTCGAAGCCCGGCCGGTACCATGGATGGAAGCCGAGGCTGCTGAGCCATTTGTCGGCCGCCTGAACATCGTCGACCTTGAGAGCGATGCCGATCCATTTGCCGGGGATGGCATGGTCACGCAGCATGTCGCCGATGTTCGAGCCGATCTTCTCGCCGTCGCCGAGCGGCGCGATCGGGATCAGCATGGTGTTGCCGACCACCATCAGGCTCTCTTCGCGATCGGTCCCGGAAGCGGCGGTGTCGGGCGAGATGCTGACCTCGTAACCGGTCTGGGCGCCGAACACGTCGAGGAAGAATTTGTCGCAGGCGTGGCGCTCGTCGTTGGTGCCAAGCGCCCAGGCGATATGGAAGAGAGGCAAGGAAACCATCGCGCGACACCCCGTCCTTCATTGACCCCGGCGCTTCGATGTCCAGGGGCACGTGCCCAATGTCGTCGTGCAACAGATGCGCCAGCAAGCCGTCCAACGCGCCTGTCATTCGCGTCGCGCCGGACCCAGGGGCCGGCGCGACGCGATCTGATGAGAAGCTAGGCTGGTACCGGGGCCGAGACCTCGACCGGTAGATCGTAGAATTTGATCGCGTTGGTCCGGCCGATCCGCTCCTGGTCCTCCGCCGAAATGCCGTCGAACTGCGAGCGGAGATCGTCAGCGCTGCCCGGCCAGGCACCATCGAAGTGCGGATAGTCCGAGCCCCACATGATGTTGTCGCGGCCGATGATCTCGCGGTTGAGGATCGCGGTGCGGTCGCGCATGAAGGTCGCGCCGACATGCTCATGGAAGATCTCGCTCGGCTTGCGGCCCGAGGTGATGTGGTTCGCGCTCTTCGCCCAGGTATCGTCGAAGTCGAAGCGATCATCCATCCGCTCGAGAATGGCGAGCGGCCAGGCCGCATCATTCTCGACCGACAGTACCTTGAGCTTGCGATGGCGATCGAACAGCCCGGAGAAGATCATGCCCGCGACGGTGAACATCGTCGGCCAGAAGCCGACCGAGAAATCGGCCATGATGTTGCCGGTCGCGGTGAAGCCCTTCTTGCTCGCCGCCACGTGCAGGCTGATCGGCAGGCGATGATCTTCCGCCGCCGACCACAGCTTGTCGAAGATCGGGTTTTCATAACCCATGCCGTCCTGGTCCTGGGTGATGCTGATCATCGCCCCGCGATGGCCCATCTTGGCGCAGCGCTCGAGCTCGGCGACGCCGACATCGACGTCGTCGGTCGGGATCATCGCGATGCCGAACAGCCGCTTGGGATGCGCCGCGCAGAATTCGCCGAGCCAGTCGTTGAACGCGCGCATGCAGGCGAACTGAAATTCCTTGTCGGGAATGCCGTACATCGTGAGGCCGAGGCTGGTGTAGATCAGCTCGGCTTCGATCCCCTCGCGATCGAGTTCCTTGATCCGCTCATCGGGATCATAACCCGCCTCCGGGACCTCGTCCCAGCCGCCTTCGTTCATGCCGAAGCTGTGCTCGGGATCCTCATATTTCTTCTTGGTCGCGATCAGCCCGAAGCCCGCGCCCGACCTCGGCGAGCCTTCGCACATGAAGACGTCCAGGCCCTTGTCATTTGTGATGATCCTGGGCGCCCGGTCGACGAATTTCTTGTCGATGTGCTTCAGCCAGAGATCAGGCGGCTCGACGATATGGGAATCGGCGGAGACGAGTTTGAATGGCAGGGCCATTTTGCGCACCCTTCTAGGAGGTTCGAGGACGGTTTTCGACGAAGACCGACGCGATCGGGGAGCGGAAATATCCAGCCATGTCCTCTCCTCATCGCTTGTTTTCTTGTTCTGCCCGGACAGCCGGGAACAGCGGTCGGATGGCCGCCGTCGTCAGCGCTGAACGCTAGTCCGGCCCTTGGGCCTTGGCAAGATTATCTGTTGGACAATGGGACAAACGATCAGGACTAAGGATCAGGACCGCGGGTCGCCGTCCGCGCCGGGCTCGAGATCGGGATAGGGCCCGGTCGTGGCGACCGCCAGCGCGGCGAGCAGGAAGGCCGGGATTACACCCCAGAGCACCAGATCGTAGCTGCCGGCAAGGTCCCGCGCCCTTGCCGAGCCGAGCGGGCCGAGCGCCGTTCCCACCGCCAGGGCGATCATCAAGACGCCGAACAGCGTGCCGTAGTTACGCAGCCCGAAATGGCGCGCGAGGAGATAGTTCAAAAGGTCCATCTCGCAGCCGGCCGACAGACCGAGCAGCACGGCGACGACCGTCAACAATGCGACATTGTCGCCGCCGACCAACAGCAACAACGCTATCGGAATGATCGGAAGGGACGCGGCGACGGCGCCGACCGGCGCGCCTGGCAAGCGATCAAGCAGGACGCCGACGATTAGTCGTCCAGCAATCGAGCAGAGGCCGATCAGCCCGGCGATGCCGGCCGCGGCTGCCTTGTCGACGCCGCGATCCTGGAGCAGCGGCACGAAGTGCAGGAGGACCGCAGAAAATCCGATGGTGAGGAAGAAGCCGAGGATCACAAGCTTGGCGAAGACCGGCGAGCGCAGCGCCTGCGCGACCGACACACCGGGCACCGTCTGCTTCGCCGCAACCGACCTTGCATCCGTCGATCGCGCCATGCTCTGCGGCAGGAGCAGGCAGAAGGGCAGCACGATCACCGCCCAGATCGCGCCGAGGCCGAGATAGGCCCCGCGCCAGCCGTAATGCTCGACCAGATAGTTGGTGATGCTCGGCACGATCGCACCGGCAAAGGCGATGCCGCTGATTGCAACGGCGAAGGCGAGCGCGCGCGACTCGATGAAGACCCGCGCCAACGACCCGGTCCAGACGGTCGGCGGCAGTCCGACGGAGGCGATCGAGAGGAAAGCGAAGGTTGCGTAATATTGCAGCAGTGAACGGTCGATCAGCATGAAGGCGGCCATGCCGATCGCATGGAGAATGAGGCCGGGAATTGCGATGCGACGCGGGCCGAAGCGGTCCATCAGCAGTCCGCCGATGGGCGCCGTCACCATGGCGAGAATCGATGGGAGGGTCTGGCCGCCACCTGTAATCGCTGTCCGGCTCCAGCCCGTGTCATTGTGGATCGCCGTGAGCAGCACGCCAAAGGAATAGGCGCCGACGCCGGACAGCGACATGCCGACGGTCGCGGCGATCACCAGCGGCCAGTGCTCGCGCCACTCGGCGAGCCGAACCGAGCGCCGCGCGGCGCCGGCGTCGATCATCGGCGCATCCCGCACGTCAGGGATTTGCGGCGCAAAAGTCGGCCGCGCGACATGGCAAATCTACGAATCATCCGCCATGCCTCTCCCGATCGATTATCCGCCCGGAACAACGCGGAGTTCGGTGGTTTTTTCCTGTTTCCGGGGCGCTTGTTGTCGAATTGCAGCGAGAACGACTTTGCGACAGCTGCGCATGTTTGCCGGCACGGTGTCAATATTCCGGGATTGCTGGCCTGGCGCGGCGCCCGTCATGGCGTTCGCGGCGAAAGCGCGCTAAGCTCGACGGTGGAGATGGAGATATGGCGCAGGCCTATGACCTGGTGATCCGCGGCGGCACGATCGTCGATGGATCGGGCGCTCCCGGCGTTCCGGGCGACGTCGCGATTCGCGACGGCTGGATCGTCGCGACCGGCAAGGTCGAGGGCGCGGGCAAGGAGGAAATCGACGCGCGCGGTCTGCTGGTCACGCCGGGCTTCGTCGACATCCACACCCATTACGACGCCCAGGCGATTTGGTCGGACCGCATCTCGCCCTCCTCGGAACATGGCGTGACGACGGTGATGATGGGCAATTGCGGCGT
>Ga0068855_100002495_pt1 | contig 22668 bp, 18 predicted proteins | sample KBSCornC52_FD_66592 | JGI IMG/M metagenome (GOLD analysis project Ga0068855, IMG submission 66592) | Corn rhizosphere microbial communities from Kellogg Biological Station, Michigan, USA - KBS Corn C5-2 | ecosystem: Host-associated > Plants > Roots > Rhizosphere > Soil ...
GTCACGCCGGCTTCGATGGCCACACGGCGACGGCAGGACGGCGGGAGCACCTCATCCTTGTAAGCCTGAGGCTGGGCGTCGAAACGGTGGAAGCTGGGCACGCTAACCACGCGCACACCTTCGCCAAGCTGCTTGGCGGCGGCGACCGCATGCTGCACTTCGCTGCCCGCGCTGAGGAGGATGGTCTGGAGCGCGCCGGTTTCCTTGACGGCGATGTAGGCGCCCTTGAGCACGCCTTCGCGGCGGGTCTGCACCGGGATCTCGTTGAGATTCGGCAGCACCTGGCGGGTGAGCGAGAGGAGCGTCGGGCCATTCGTGCGCTGAAGCGCGGCGGCAAAGGCGCCGGCCGTTTCTTCCGGATCGGCCGGACGGATGACGTCGAGATTCGGGATGACGCGCAGGCCGCTGACCGTTTCCACCGGCTGGTGGGTCGGGCCGTCTTCACCGACACCCACGGAGTCGTGGGTGAAGATGTAGACCACGCCGAGGCCGCTAAGGGCCGCGAGACGGATCGACGGACGGCAGTAGTCAGCGAAGACGAGGAACGTCGCGCCGCTCGGACGGAAGATGCCGTCATAAGCGAGGCCATTGAGGATGCCGCACATGCCGTGCTCGCGGATGCCGAAGCGGATGTTGCGTCCGCTCGGGTTACCGGCGTTGAAATCCTTGCCGTCGTTGATGTAGTTCAGCGTCGAGCCGTAGAGGTCCGCGCTGCCGCCGATGAGGGACGGCACCGCCTTCGCCACCGCCTGGAGGACATCGCTGCCCGCTTTGCGAGTGGCGATCTTGGCGTCGGCCGGGAATTGCGGGATGCGGCTGAGCAGGTCGGCCGGCACTTCGTTCTTCACCGAGGCGTCGAGTTCCTTGGCCAGTTCGGGATTGGCCTTCATCCAGGCCTGGTAGGTCTTCGACCACGCTTCGTATTCCGCGGTCAGACTCTTCGTGTGTTCGGCGAAATACTCGTGCGTCCCCTTGCTGACAAAGAAGTGCTCTTCGGGAAGACCGAGGCCCTTACGCGCGGAATCAACGAACTTGGCGCCGCCTTCACCGTGGGCCTTGGCCGTGCCGGCGACTTCCGGGATGCCCTGGCCGATGATGGTCTTGGCGATGATGAGGTGCGGCTTGCCGGTGCCGACCTTGGCCCGCTCCAGCGCGTGCAGGAAGGCCTGCATATCGTTGCCATCGATGGTCTGGACCGACCATTCGATCGCCTCGAAACGCTTGGCGGCGTCTTCGCTCTGGGTTTCCTTGGCCATCGCGTCGAGGGTGACGTCGTTGGAATCGTAAATGAGGATGAGGTTATCGAGCTTGAAGTGGCCCGCGAAGGCGATCGCCTCCATGGCGACGCCTTCCTGCATGCAACCATCACCGGCGAGAGCGATGATGTGGTTGTCGAAAATGGTGTGCTCCTTGGTGTTGTACTTTGCCGCAGCCATCTTTTGGGAGACGGCGTAGCCGACGGCATTCGCCACGCCCTGGCCGAGCGGGCCGGTGGTGGCTTCGACCCCGAGCGTCTCGTGGAATTCCGGATGACCCGGGGTGTGCGAGCCGAGGGCGCGGAATTTCTTCACCTGCTCAATGTCGACCTGCGAGTAGCCGGCGAGATGCAACCAGCTGTAGAGAAACATGGAGCCGTGGCCGGCGCTGAGGATGAACCGGTCGCGGTTCAGCCATTTCGGCTCCGCGGGATTGTAGCGCAGGGCATGACCCCAGAGAACGGCGCCGATTTCCGCGCAGCCGAGAGGCAGACCCAAATGACCGGAGGCGCAGGTGTGAACGGCGTCCATGGCGAGGCCCCGGGCCTCGTTGGCCGCTTGCGAGAGTGCAGCAATGTTGAGTGTCATAGATTTTGAGGAGCGGAGATGCTAGGGACTGAGGGAGTTTAGTCAAGGATGGGAAGGCGGTGCGTTTGGTAAAATTCGGTGCCGACCGGAGCGAAACGTTCCTCCGAATTCCCCAAGTCCTTAATCGTTAATCCTTAATCTTCGGCAGGTGCGCTGAAGGATTAAGGATTAAGAATCAAAGACTAACGATTAAGGGCGGAAACGCGCGCGTCCCTCCGGGTATCCGCCGCCGATGTTCGCTATCGAACGCCGGCTCGTTTCCGCGTTACGCTGGTCCCGTGGAAACCACCACCGCCATTCTTCTGCGCAAGACCAAGCTGACCGAGACGAGCTTGATCGTCACCTGGTTTACAGAGGCAAACGGAAAGATCCAGACGGTGGCCAAGGGAGCCCGGCAGCCGAAGAGCCGGTTTACCGGATTGCTCGATCTGTTTTTCGACTGTGAGATCCAATTTATGCGCAGCCGAAAGAGTGAGCTGCACATTCTGCGCGAAGTGGTGTTGCGCAATCCGCACGAAGGCTTGCGGCTGGACTACACGCGCGTGGCCTTGGGCGCGTATTTCGTGGAGCTCATCGAGTTGGTGACGGAGCCGGATCATCCGGCGCCGGAGTTGCATGATTTATTGATGAGGGCGTTTGGGCATCTGAATGAGAAGCCGGCTTCAATGAAGGCGTTGTTGCATTTCGAGTCGGAGCTGGCGCGATTGCTGGGGATTTTGGGACAGGAGAATGTCACGCCGGCCGTGGCGATTGGGCGGGCGTATCATCGGTTGCCAAAGGCACGGCCGGGGTTGTTGAAGATGCTGAAGTAGGGCTTGGAGCGGGCGGAGTTCTGGGGAGCGCGCTCGTCCCGAGTGCTGGCGAAGGCGTCCCGCCTTAGCGGACTTTTTGGAGGGACGTAGAGTCGAGAGCGATGCGCCTTCCTTGTGCGCCGTTTTCAAAGTCCGTTTCGGCGAGACGCCGAAACCAGCACTCGGGACGAGCGCGCTCCCCGGAGTTCCTGTCGCGACGTCGATATCCAATGTCCGGGCATCGTACGTTCAGGGTGACAACCGATGCGGCAAAGCTTGACGCTGAGCGACTGGCCCTCGACGGTCGCGCGATGCTTCCGATCTCTGGTGAAACGTTTCCTGCCACTGCCGATGAATTAGCTGCCGCGTTGCGACGCGGGTTTGAAGCTGGGGACGTGACGCCACAGGCGATCACGGCGGAAGGCGGTTTTCCGCAGATGAGCCGCCTGAGCATTGACCTCACGGGGGCGCAATTGACGCGAGATGACCGACTCCGGTCGTTCGACGGGGCGGACTCGGGAATGGTTTCGGCGGAGCAGTTCGAGATGTTTTGCGAGCCGCTCTATTTCGAGAAGGCGGCAGTGGAGGCGCGACTGGAAGGAAAGGGCGTGGAGATGCGCCTGACGGGCGACCCGCAGGTGGGGAGCCTCGTGCTGAAACAAGCAGTATCAGGCACGGTGTCAGTGAAGGCGACGATCGAGGCGCTGGAGGGGCTTTTGCAATCGCTTGCCGCGGAGGCGGCTTCGAAGCAGGGGGTCGATGTGAAGAAAACCAAGCTGACACTCACGCAGGAAGGGCCACGCGCGGTGGCTTTTCGCGCGGAGGTGACGGCGAAGGTTTTCATCATGAGCGCGACGCTGGCGCTGACCGGCAAGCTGGAAATCGATGACGATTTCAATGCGCGACTGTTGTCGCTGGGCCTGGATGGCGATGCCATGGTGACCAATCTCGCGGGCGGCTTCTTGAAGCCGCGACTACAGCAACTCGAAGGACGCGTGTTTCCGCTGCTGGCCATTTTGCCGAGCGGGTTGCACCTGCGGGATATCCAAGTCGCAGTGGCACCGGCGCTGCAGATTCAGGCGCGGTTTGGGGACGCGGCGTAGGCGGCGGTTCCTATAGCCCTATTTCTCTCATCCGCAGAGGCGAATGACTGGCGCGACAGAATAGGAGAGATAGGAAGAATAGGATTTATAGGAGATATAGGATTTCCTCGGGCTCGGAGCGCTCTCAGATAGCGAGAACGCAGGCCGCGCTCCGGCGTGGGGGCGGCAGGGCATGGAAGCCCACAAACGAAAAGAGCGAGCACGCGCGTGCTCGCTCTCTCGAAATACTGCCTGAAAAAATCCCGCTAGCTTACTTCGCCGTGCTCGCGGTAGCCGTCTTCGGGTTGCGCGAGAGGTCGATGAGGTCGTTGAGGATGTTCAGCGTCTCGGACTTGATCGGGTCGAAACGTTCCGACTTGTTGGTGCTGTCCTCGTCATCGGCAGCGTTGTCGTCTTCGTTGGTGGTAGCCGGGGCGGCGCCGTCGGCGACCTTCTTGTCCTTCGTGTCGTAGGTGACGAGCTGGAGGTCGGGTTTGTTGACGTTGTCGAGGGTGATGACGTAAGTCTTCGCGTTGGGTTGCTTCACCTTTTCGCGAGCGGCGGCGCGCTTGTCGCGCTTGGCCTTGTCCTCGTCAATCTCGGTGCGGCGCACCTGGATGTTCAGCGAGACGCGGTTTTCGGCGATGTGTTTTTCCACTTCCGCGAGGTCTTCGTTGATGTAGTGAAACTCGGCATCAGCGGCCACCCGCGCCGCGGAACGCTGGCGGAGGTCATTCTTGAAGAGCGGGCGCTCCCACTTGTCATATTCGGCCGGCGGGACGGTGTCATAAGGCAACGGGCCTTTGAGGGCGCTCTCACCGATCTCCGGACGATCGAAAAGCGACGGCAGATGCACGTCGGACTCGACGCCCTTGTGCTGCGTGGAACCACCGGCGATGCGGTAGAATTTCTGGATGGTGAGCTTGAGGGCGCCGGCTTCGTTGTTGCCGCTGCCGAGGAACGGCATGATGCGGCCGATCTCGAGCATGGTCTGCACGGTGCCTTTGCCGAAGGTGCTCTTGTCGCCGACGATGACGGCGCGGTTATAGTCCTGCAGGGCGGCGGCGAAGATCTCGCTGGCCGAAGCGCTGAGACGGTTCGTGCAGACGATGAGCGGTCCATCCCAGGCGATTGACGGATCGCGGTCCTTGGAGACGTGGATGGTGCCGTTGCTGTCCTTGGCCTGCACGACCGGGCCACGCTTGATGAAGAGGCCGGTGAGGTTCACCGCTTCTTCGAGCGAACCGCCGCCGTTCTTGCGGAGGTCCATGACGAGACCCTGGATATGTTCCTGCTTGAGGCGATTGATGAGCGCGAGCACGTCCTTGGTGGTGCTCTTCGCACCGGCGGCGCCGCTGTGCTCCATATCGGCATAGAAGGACGGGAGAATGACCCAGCCGAGGCGGATGGGATTCCCATCGGGACCCGGGCGCTCGATGATCTCGGCCTTGGCCTCCTGCTCCTTGAGCTTGATTTCGTCGCGCTTGATTTCGATGACCTTGCGGACGGACGGGTCGGTGGCGCTGGCCGGAATGACCTGCAGGCGAACGATGGTGTCCTTCTTGCCCCGAATCATCTCGACGACCTTGTCGAGCTTCATGTCGACGCTATCCACGAAATCCTTGTCGCCTTGGGCAACGCCCGCGACCTTGTCACCAACCTTCAGGTGGCCATCCTTGGCAGCCGGGCCGCCGGGGACGAGCTCGGCGATCTTGGCGTAGCCGTCTTCGGAATGGAGCACGGCGCCGATGCCGACGAGCGAGAGGCGCATATTGATCTGGAAGTTATCCAGCTCGCTCTTGCTCATGTATTCGGAGTGCGGGTCGTAAGTCTGGGCGAGCGTGGTGAGGAAGCCCTTGACGATGTCTTCCTTGGTTTGCTCGTGCAGGTTGCGCAGCACCTGGTCGTAGCGGCGGGTGAGCACTTTTACCGGGGTATCGGTGGCGTGCTTGTTCAGCGTCTCCTGCAGCAACTCGCCTTCGATGCGATCGCGCCAGAGCTGGTCGGCCTCCGCTTCATCCTTCGGCCACGGGGCCTTTTGGCGATTCACCTCGACGGTGCGATTGCTGGTGAAGTCGTACTTCTGGTTGAGCAGGTCCTTGATCTTCGCGATGCGGTCTTCGACCTTCTTCTTGAAGATATTGAAAATGGTAAACGCCGGGTCGGGATTGCCGAGCAACACGTCGTTATTCAGCGAATTCCCGTACTTCGCGGTGAGCAGATCGACGTCCTTCTGGGTGAAGTAGAGCCGATTGTAATCGAGGCCCTCGAGATAGTATTTGAGAAAGCGCTGCGAGACCTTCTCGTCGAGCTTCATGCGGCTGTAGTGTCCCTGCTCGAGCAAGCGACCTACGGAGATCTCAATTTGTCCCGGATCCGGAGTGTCGGCCTGAAGGGGGGTGGCTGCGAACGCCACGGAGAGAGCCAATGGCGCGCAAAAGGCGAGGAGATGTTTCATCGAACGGAGTTTGGTCTTGGGAAACGGCTGATCAAGGTGACAGAATCCAGCAAAAGAGCAAACCAGACTTCATAAACTTGCAGCCTGGGGCTTATTACTGCTTCGTCACGGGGCGAACTTACGGTTGTTGATAACCGTGCTTACCCATGCAACTCGACTCCTTCACCGGCGGAATCTTTGACACCAACTGTTTCTTTCTGCTCAATCATGGCATTCTGATTGATGCGCCCCAAAATGCGGCGGAGTGGCTGCAGGAAAAGGGCTATCGAGTGTCGACCCTGCTGTTAACGCATGGGCATATCGACCACGTATGGGATGCAGCCCGGATTCAACAGGAGCATGGGTGTGTGGTCGGATATCATGCGGATACGGAGCAGATGGTGACCCAGCGGGATTTCTTCCGGAGCTATGGATACGCGTGGGATATCGAGCCGTTGGCGAAACCGGGGGAGCATCTGGAGGAGAGCGCTTCGATGAGGATCGAGGGGCGGGAATTTCAGGTGCTGCTGGTGCCGGGGCATTGCCCGGGGAGTTTGTGCTTTTTGGATAAAGAGGCGGGGCTGCTTTACGGGGGGGATACGCTCTTTGCGGGTGGAATCGGGCGTTGGGACCTGCCCGGTGGAGATGGAGCGCTGCTGTTTCGGATGATCCGGGAGAAGCTCTTTGCGCTGGACGATAATATCACCGTGCTGCCGGGGCATGGGCCGGCGACGAAGATCGGGATCGAGCGGGAGACGAATCCGTATGTGGGGGAACGGAGTGGTTTTGAGCTGTGACCACTGAGGCGTGGCTTGGTCGACTCTGTCGCTTTCCGAGCGTGTCGCTTGCTCAGGCGTTGGATGAGCATTAACGCCGATTTGATGAGCGGGAAGCGGTGTAGGAAGAATGGGCGCAGTCACACAAAAACCGGGGAAGCTCCGCGCGGAAAACCCTCGGAGATCAGAGGCCCTTCGACTCCGCCCATGCTTCCCCGCTGCGCTCAGGGTGACCGGCTTTTTAAGGGCTCGCTTCGCGAGCTTCTACACGCGAGATGGTCTCGTCATGCGAGGTCACCTACATCCGCTCGGGTGCTTCGATGCCGAGGAGGCCAAGGCCTTGCTTGAGGACGCGGGCGGTGGCGTCGCATAAAGCCAGGCGGCTGGTACGGGTGGCGCCTTCAGATTTCAGCACCGGGCAGGATTCGTAGAAGCCGTGATAAATGGTGGCGAGTTCGAAGAGATAGTTGGCCAGCAGATTGGGACGGTAGTCCTCCAGCACCAGGGGCAGGGCTTCGCCGAATTGCAGCAGCTTCTTGGCGAGCCCGAGCTCGGCGGGCTCGGTTAGCTGCACCGAGGCATCGCCGACCTCGAAGGCTTCCCCGGCCTTGCGGAAAATGGCCCGGATCCGCACATACGCATTCTGCAAATACGGCGCGGTGTTGCCTTGGAAGCTGAGCATCTTGTCCCACGAAAAGACGTAGTCGCTCTGCCGGTTCGGCAGCAGGTCGGCGTATTTCACCGCACCGAGGCCGACGACCCGGGCGATTTCGCGGCGGTCGGCTTCGGGAGCCTCGGGATTCTTTTCCGTGACCAACGCGTAGGCGCGCTCCTCGGCTTCGTCGAGGAGGTCGACGAGCTTCACGGTATCGCCGCTGCGGGTCTTGAAAGGTTTTCCGTCGTCGCCGAGCACGGCACCGAACCACACGTGGGCAAGGCGGACGGTGGCGGCGAGTTCAGAGTGCCAGCGACCGAAAATGGCGAAGAGTTGCCGGAAGTGAAGCTGCTGACGGCCATCAGTGACGTAGACGATCTCGGTGGGTGACCAAGTCCTGAGCCGATACTCCAGCGTGGCGAGGTCGGTGGTGGTGTAGTTCGAAGCGCCATCGCTCTTCTGCACCATCGCCGGGTTGTCGCGCCAGCCGTCCTTGTCCTTGATGAGGAAGGGATCGTTTTCCGGTTTGGCGGTTTTGTCGCTGAAGACACACCACGCGCCCTCGCTCTCCCGGGCGATGCCGCGGTCGCGCAATTGGGCGACAACGTCCTTGAGCTGTGGGTTGTAAAAGCTCTCGCCGAGTGTGACATCGAAGCGCACGCCGAGTCGGGCGTAGACGGCATCGAACTGCGCCTGCGAGAGACGGATCATTTCATGCCATAGCCGAAGGTTTTCTTCGTCGCCGGACTGTAGCTTCACCAGCTCCTGCTGCGCAGCCTGATGGGTCGCCGGGTCCACTTTGCACCGGGCCGAGATGAGCTTGTAGATACGCTCCATCTCCAACAGTGCATCAGCAGCCAGGGCCTCCTTGTTCAACTCGGTCTTCCAGCCAAGGAGAATCATCCCAAACTGTGTGCCCCAGTCGCCGATATGATTGTCGCGAATGACCTTGTGGCCGACGAATTCCGCGATGCGCGAGAGGGCGTCGCCGAGGAAGGTCGAGCGAATGTGGCCGACATGCATCGGCTTGGCGACATTCGGGGAACTGAAGTCGATGACCAGCGTCCTGGCGTGCTCTGGCTGCGGGACGCCGAGACGGGCGTCGCCGAGAAAGCCGGTGAAATGCCTGGCCAGCCACTCGGGCTTGAGGCGGAAATTGATGAAGCCCGCGCCGGCGATTTCCAGGGGCGCGCACATGTCGGCGACGTCGAGCTGGTCGATGATTTGCTGGGCGACCTGGCGCGGATTCGGCTTTTGCCCGCTGGCCTTTTGCTGGTTGGCCAGCACCATGGCGATGTTCGTCTGGTAATCGCCGAAACGGGCGTCATTCGCCGCCTGCACCTTGGCTTCGACCGGGCCGAAGCCGGCGGTGGCGGAACGGAGTTTCGATTCGAGAAGAGAGGAGATGGTCATGGTGGATGGGGCCACGAAAGGCCGGATGAGGTCGGATGCCGCGCCGTGGCTCCCTGAAGAGAGTCTAGCTGGTGAGAACGGCAGCGGCGCGCCGTGCCTACCGCTCCGCACCGCGAGGACGGCTCAGGCCTTCCCGCCGCCGTCGTTTTCGAAGATGCTCAGGATTTCGGCGGCGGAAGTGGCAGTACCGAGGCGCTCGCGGACGTTGCGGTCGTTCAAAAACTTGGCGATTGCGGCGAGAGTGCGCAGGTGGGTCTGGAATTGATCCTTGGGCACCACGAAGAGGACGATGAATTTCACCGGAGCGTTGTCCAGGGAATCGAACTCGATCCCCGTCATCGAACGCCCGAAGGCGGCGATCACCTTGTCCACGCGGTCGGAGGAAGCATGCGGAATGGCGATGCCGAAACCGATGCCCGTGCTCATCGTTTCCTCGCGCTGGCGCAGGGCCCCCAGAACGACGTCGCGGTCGGCCGGTTTGACCTGCTTCTGTTCGACAAGGAGGTCGACCAGTTCAACGATCGCGCTCCATCGTTCGGTCGACTTCATTTCCGGGAGGATCTGATCGACAGTGAGTAGATTACCGAGCGTCATTGATGAAAGAGTAGCCCTTGGGAAAGGGTCGCCGACTCTAACAATGAAGCTTTCGTTGACAAGCGAGATTTGGACGCCTGCCGGCGGGGAGAGGCGATCGAGCGGGAGAAGCCGGCCCTCAGGGTCCGGCCCGATGCGCTACGTCCGCCCGGTGACGGGAAATCGAAAAATGGCCAATGGCAGATGGCAGATCGGCGCCGGAAATCGAAAATCCGAATTCCTTCTCGCCTCACGCCGGGGCTTCCGCCATTTCTCGCACGCATGAAGATTCTTTTTACCGGGAGCGAAATGGCTCCGCTCGCACGCACCGGCGGTTTGGGCGATGTGCTGGAAGCGCTGCCTGCCGCCCTGGCGGCTGATGGCCACGAGGTGAGCGTGGTGCTGCCCTGCTACCGTGGGTTGCCCGAAAGGAAGGATCTGAATGTGAAGAGCACCGGCGTGGAGATCCCGGTCTCGGTGGGCTACAAGCAGCTGCCGGTCGAAGTTCTCGAATGCACGGCACCGAATGGCGTGCAGGTTTTCCTCCTCAAGCAGGACGAATTCTTCGACCGCACGGGTCTCTACGGGGTGGAAGGGCACGATTACCCGGACAATGCGGAGCGGTTCATCTACTTTTCCCGGGCGGTGGTGGAGCTGGCCCGGCGGGCGATGCCTCCGCCGGAAATCCTCCACGTGCACGACTGGCAGGCCGGGCTGATCCCGGCGCTGGTCAAGGAGAGGAAACTGCCTTTCAAGACGGTGCTGTCGATTCACAATCTCGCCTATCAAGGCAGCTTCTGGGGGCTCGATTTCGGACTGACGAACCTGCCCGGGCACTATTTCGGCGCATCCGGCGTGGAGTTTTACGGCAACTTGAACCTGCTCAAGGCCGGCATCGTTTTTGCCGACGCCATCACCACGGTGAGCGAGCGTTACGCCCGGGAAATCCAGACGCCGGAAGGCGGCGCGGGGCTCGATGCGGTGATGCGCGAGCATGCGCATAAGCTGACCGGCATTCTCAATGGCGTGGACTACGAGATCTGGGATCCGGCGACGGATGAAATGCTGCCGAAGAAGTATTCGGCGAAGAACCTGGCGGGGAAACAGAAGTGCCGCGAGGCCTTGCTCGAGCAACTTGGCCTGGCGCCGAATCCGACCGGGCCAGTGCTGGTGATGGTCACGCGCCTGACCCAGCAGAAGGGCATCGAATTGCTCTTCCCGGTGATCGACCGTTTGCTGGCCGATGATGTGCGGCTGGTCATTCTCGGTGAGGGAGATCTCGGGTTCGAGAGCGAGCTGATGCTGGCCAGCCGGCGTCACGCGGAACGCTTCGCCTTCCGGCCGAACATGGACGAAAAGCTCTCGCACCTTATCTACGCCGGGGGCGATATCTTCTTCATGCCGTCGCAGTTTGAACCCTGCGGGCTGAGCGCGATGTATGCGCTGCGCTATGGCACGCTGCCGATCGCCCACGCGACGGGCGGCCTCTACGAGAGCATCCAGGATTACGATCCGACCGCCGACAGCGGTCACGGCTTCCTCTTTTACGAGTACAACGCGGATGCCTTTTGGGACACAATCATGCGCATGCGCAGCTACTTCACGGACGCAGAACGTTGGAAGCAGCTGCGGCTACGGGCGATGGCGTGCGACTTCTCGTGGGCCTCGGCCGTCCCGCACTACGAGGAAGTCTACGCGCGCGTCCTGCGCGGCAAGAGCTGAGCGGAGGGCGCTGCTCCGCCCCAAAGCATTACCCACCTCTTCCAAGGCAGGAAGTTGTTGCGGCGAAGTGGCGAGCGGTCCCGGAGGGACCATGGAATTTAGCCGGTGGCGAAAGCCACCGGAACCGCCCCCACGACGATGCGCCCCGGCAGGGTCAGAGGAAAGAGAGAAGTGTCGCGGCACGCGCCCCTGCGGGGCCCAGTAGTGAAGAGGAACAATTCCGGTGACTTTCGCCACCGGCTAAATTCCATCGTCCCTTCGGGACTGGGCGCCGTCGCTATTGTCACGCGAGCCGCGCGTGATCGCCTTTTGTGACCCGCCGACTCCCCGGCGAGCAATGCCTCTCTTGTAGCCGCCTCCCTCTCCCGCAGCAACGAAGAGATTGCCTTCGTCGCAGCGAGAAGCTTCAGGAGTATTTGACGCTCTTGCCCGGCTCCATCTCGTAATCCAGCGAGAGGACGGCAACCGTGTTGGGCTTGATCATGTCCGCCACGAATTTCATGTAGATCGCCTCGTCGTGGACCATGGCTTTTTTCTCCAGGGACTCGAAATCGAGCGCGATGAAGAAAGGCCACTCGGACTTGGTATCGATATTCTTGCCGCACTTCACGCTGAGGATCTCAGGGATCTTCAGCAACGTCATGCGCGTGGAAAACATAAGCTGCTCCAGCTTGGCGGGAGTGACCTCGGGCTGGAGTTTATAGAGCGTGACGTTGTGAACCATGCGGGGATCGATTTGCTCAGAAATACGCGGGCGTGGCTATGACGGAGTGCGAAAATCTTCCGCACCCGCGGCCGCGCCGCGCCGGCTGGTTCAGCGCTTCCAGTCCAGCGCGCCCTTCATGATGGCATAGACGTAACCCACGGTGAGCACAGCGACGAAGCTGAGCATGTACCAGAAGATGTCCGCGCCATGATGGGCGATGTATTCACGATAGATGACCGCCCACGGATACATGAAGACGATCTCGATATCGAAAAGGATAAAGAGCATCGCCACCAGGTAGAACTTCACGCTGAAACGCGGCTGCGCCTCGCCTACGGCGGGCATGCCACACTCATACGCGGAGTCCTTCGCTTTATTCCGTTTGGCCGACTTTCCGAGGATGACGCTCGTAATGAGCGCCGCCGCGGCGAAGCCAATGGCTACGATCACCTGCAACAAGATCGGCAGATACTCTTTCATACCCTAAAATTCAGACCGGCTGTGAACGTTCTGAACTTAGGCAGCAGCCGGGGCCGGAGCCGGGGCCGGCGGAGGAGTGGTCTGGAGCGTCGCGAGTTGCTTCGGAATACCCTTGTACTTCTTGCCCTCCTTTTTCACCATGCCACGGGCAACCAGGTTCTGAAGCTTTTCATAAGCGCGCAGGCGCAGCATTTCTTCACCGCCACTCGCCGCATTGCGGGCCCGAAGATTTTCGTGGACCACATCGAACAGCTCCTTAAACTCGTACTGGCTCTTGGAAGAAAGAACAGAGGCCAATTCCTCAGTCACCAGATCAGGAAGCCGACGGGAGAAAGCGGTTTTCTTGTGAATAGGCATAGGAAGGCTACTTTAGCATATCCTGCCCGAAGCACGAACGAAATTTTCGCTTTCCCGCAATTTTTGCTTATAACTGAGGTGACGGAGCCGGAGCCGGAGCGGGCTTCGCCGGTTCGGGGGCGGCGGGCGGCGGCACTGTTTCAGATTCGGTCTTCGGGGGCTGATCCGTTGGCGGAACCTGCTTGGGCTGTAAGAGTTGCATTTGGCTCGGATCGAGTTTCAGGCCCCCGGAAAGCGTGCTCTCGATCATCGGATAGGCCGCAACGAGCGCCCCTCCAAGGGTCACTCCAACGACCTGATTGAAGGTCAGCGGCCCCACCGATTCGATGAGCGTGCCATCCGCCGAAACCGACTGCGAATAAACCGCCGGCGAAAGATGTTTGCTGATCGCTTCGGTCCCCGGCAGTTTGCCCGCATCGATATACTTACCGGAATCCGGCGAAAACGCCAGCGACATGGCGATAAACGGACGCAACGTTCCATAGGAGCGTTCGACAAGCGTCTTAAGATCGAGATAGCCATAACCGGCAGTGGGAGTGCTGACCGCTTTCGCCGCTTGCACAAAGGCCGGAGTGGCTGAGATCGCCGCCTTGCCGCTCTTGAGCTGCGCGAGACCGGCGAGCACCGCAGGCTGGCTGAAGCCGATGACGAGGAAATGATCCGTCACCGCCACCGTCGGCGAGAACGAAAACAGGCCCTGCGAAGGCGGGCTCTGGTAGAAAGTGACGCCTTCCTTTTCCTCGCGAGTCCACTGCTGTGGACCGGCCTGCGGACCCGTCAGCGCATCGACGAAATTCTTCGCCACACTCGCGTCCCGCACATCCGCGGCGAACAGCGTGGAGGGTTGCGCGGCGTTCGCCGACCAATCGACGATCGTTCCGAACTCCGGACCGAACGCCTTGCCGAAATCGCCCAGCTTCAGCCCCTTGGCAGTCAGCGCGTTTTCGAAATTGAGGAAGCCCGGAACCGCGGTGCGGAACGTGCCCATCGATGCATCGCCCATGTCGAGAGTCGCCGGCAGCAAGGTGGAATAGGTGAGGAAGGTATCCGGATCGCTCAGGGCCAGCGAACTCTGGGCGAGCGGGCTTTCCGGCGCGTTGCCCGGGCTGAAGATGAAGAGCGTGTCGCGCATGAGCGCGTCCTCGAACTTCGTCCCCATCGCGATAGCCTGGATCTTCTTCCAATCGGCCACCTGCTTCGCGTCCGGCGGCTGGCCGGCGGCGGTGAGCAGCGAAATGATCCGATCCGAGATCGTGCCAACATGGGCAAACATCACCAGTTCGCCATCCGCCGGCAGGTGCGTGGTGCTCTTGCGGTAAAGATCGTTCGCGCCGAGCGCTTTTTCGCCGAGGCCGCGGCCGGCGATATCGATCGTGTGGCGGAGCAGTTCCATGTCGTTCGAGACGAAATACCAGTCTTCGCAGAAGGCCTCACCGATCGTCGTGTCCTGGTAGCTGAAGGTCTCGATCTCCGTCTTCCCTTGCGTGGTGACGTCGGACTTCCCGGTGGGCCAGTTCTGCTTGAGCTCCGCGCGCGGCTCGGCGAGCAGGGCATCGACATCCTTCTTGTTACCACGGAAGGAAAAGCCGCCGATGAAGTGCGGCGCATTGCCTTCGATGGAAGTGACGGCGATGAAGGCCTCCCCCGGGAGCACATGCTGGAGCTGGTCGATCTTCTCGTCCCAAAGTTTCAATTGCGGGGCATTCGCCTTGGGCTTGGCGAGAAAGGCCTTTACCTCAGGTTCCGCGCCGATCTGCGCCAGCGCGGTCTTCGGCCAGCGCTCGGCGGTGCGTTTCAGGTCGGGCAATTGGGCGAAGAAAATCGTCTCCGCCGGCGCGAGTTCCGTGGCCGGCACGTGGTGCACCGTCCGTTTGTTGAGGTAAAGGAACGCCACCGCCGCGAGAGCCGCGAGGACGATGACTGCCGGAATGACTTTCTTCATAAGATTTCGGCCGCCAATGAACGCGGAAACCGTGCCGGTGCGAAGTTTATTTCGAAGGGCATCTTTTAGAGGAGAACGCTACGTCCTTTGGGAGAAGCGCAGCCCGCAGAGATTGTCGGGCGGCGATCTTCGCCGCCTTCTCCCCTGCGGCGGCCAGGATGGCCGCCCCACAAGGTTTCCCTTCCCCGCCTCACCTTTACGGCGACTGATACACGCCCACGGTCCGCATTCCTTTGTCGCTGATCTCAAAAACCTCCACGCTAATCGGCCAGGTCGACGAGTCAAAAGCGTCGAGGACCATCGGATAATAGTCCTGGTAATTGCTGGCCAGGACCGGGAAGACGTAAGCGGTGAACCGATTGGGGACGACCAGCATTACCCTGTCGCCGAGGGTGTCGCGGAAGAGATCGAGAAACTTCGGCGCGAGCACCGCGCTGCAAACGATCGGCCGGTCGGAAGTGAGTTCGGCGTACTGGATGACCTGCTTGCGGTCGCGGTGGTAGTTCGGCTTGAGCCTCGCCAGATCTGCGGCGGCCATGATCGCCCCACGCCGCTGGATATCCGCCGGGTCGAAGTGAGACTCGTCCCAGGTCTTGCGGGATGGAAAACGATATTGGTCTCCCTCCATTTTCACCGGCGCGATCACCGTCCGCTGCGCCCCAGGGATCTCCCAGGTGACCTCGCGATGCATCGATTTCGGCTCGAGGATCACGCGCCAGGAATCCGGCGGAGGAGGTTCCGCGAAGACGCTGCAGGTCACGGCGAGGAGCAGCACCGCGGCGAGGATTCTGGAACATCCAACATCCAACATCCAACATCCAACACCCAATGTCCCACCGCTCCAGGAGAAGACCTTGGCGTCTTCGCTTGCGTTTTGGAGTGCGGCGGTGCTCCGCCACTTTCGGAGGACCTGCCAAAAGCGGTGCAGCAGCACCGCACTCCAAAACGCTCCCGCGCATGCGCTTGCGCCATTGGATGTTGAATGTTGGATGTTGGATGTTGGATGTTCTTCCGAATGATCACCTTTCTCGAAGGCACGCTCGCCGAGGCGATGCCCACGCACGTCGTCGTCAATGTTCATGGAGTCGGGTATCATGTGCACATTCCTCTTTCGAGCTACGACAAACTCCCCGTGGCGGGAGCCTCGATCAAGATTTTAACGCACCTCGCCATTCGCGAAGACGCCCATGTGCTCTACGGCTTCATGACGAACGCCGAGCGCGACCTCTTCCGTCTGCTCGTGACGCATGTCAGCGGCATCGGCCCAAAGACGGCGCTCGATGTGCTCAGCGGAACAACGGTGACGAATTTCAAGGCCGCGGTGGTGGCCGGCGACGCCGGGTTGCTCGCCAAGACCAAGGGCATCGGCAAGAAAACCGCCGAGCGGATCATCGTGGAACTCAAGGACAAGGTCGGCATCGCTGCCGCTTGGGAAGCGGCCAGCGCCACCCACGCACCGACGCCGGAGGAAGCGAAAGTCAACGACGCCGTCCTCGGCCTCATCGCCCTCGGCTATAAGCAGGTCGACGCCCACAAGGCGGTCAAGCAGGTGCAGGAAAAAGGGGGCCCGGCGGTGACCACCGAAGATCTCGTGCGGCAGGCGTTGAAGATTCTGATATGATCGCCGTGTGAAACTCGGCAGCAGGCTTTTTGCACAAATCGTCGCGGTTTTTCTCGCGTTGCCGGTTTTGTATGTGGCAAGCAGCGGACCGCTGCTGCGCGTCAATCTCGGGCAACCGGCGCGACCCCATCTCGAGGCCTTTTACAAACCGCTGGATGAAATCACCATCGCCACGCGGACGAATGGGCTTTGGAGAAAATACCTCGACTGGTGGGGTGGATATTACCGGCTCGAGGTCTATGACATATCGCAAATTCCAGAGGCGAAATGAGTTGAGGCGCGCTGGAATTTGAATCGCGATGAATCAATCGGCCAGGCCGCCGCGGAGGAAAGCCTCGCCTGCAAAGGTGCTCGGTGAGATAATAGCGTGAGATATTCTTACCCGAAATCCTTGGCTTCCGCCCCTGGGCAGCGTGAGCCTCTCATTTTCCTCTCCTTGCATCATTCTATGAAACGTATGCTGGCCACGTCCTTCGTTCTGACGGTGTGTCTTTCAGCCTTTGCCGACGACACGACTGTTTCGCCCCGGCAAGCCGCACTCCTCACGGCGAAGGATTTAGTTCAGATCCATGCACAGGCGATCTCGCACGAATTGGTGCAATTGAGGCTCGAAGAAGTCGCCACTCAAAACGCAACCCCGGTCGATCACGACAAGCTCTCGCGGATTCAGGCTCAGCAACAGGCCTTGCAGAAGGACCTGCTCGATCTGGTGCTGGCCCCGCTGGAAGCAGAGTTGAAGCGCGACTCCAAGGTCTACCTGCCTACGAACGGAAAGATCATGGAGTTACAGAGACGCATCGAGGAGACGAAAACGCTGCTCTCTGGAATCCACTGATCGTTCCACCATCCCACTGCAGTGCTAACTCTGAGAATTTCCGCGGCGGGTGTAGATTTTCGGCCCGCAAATCACGCGAATGACACGAATGAAGAAGACCCATTCGGGTGATCCGTGTGATTCGCGGGCCTACTTAAACCCTTTGGTTGCGGCTCCGTCGCGCTGCGGCGAAGGCGATCTCGTTCTTCTACGATCCGAGTGTTTCGTGCCTTGATGTCACTCCGTTCGAGCAGCCGTGGCTGAAATACCTCGATTGGCGGGGAGCGAGAGTTTCGATGTGGGTGACAATCGGACTCAGCAGCGTTCTATCTGCCCGGCCGATAGGTGTGATCACATTTCGTTGGCAATCCCGGCAAAATCAGCGCTCATTTGACCGGGTTCACAGAGCCCGGCTCCAGCTACCCACTGCGCCACGTCCGAATTCTCGCCAACCATCCGCAATGAGCCCGCAGCCTTTTTTGAATCGCTTTTAATGGACGCCTCGCATGACCGTATCGCCGCGATTCGCGCGGCGTTTCCGCCGGAAGGACTTTTTGCCGACAAGGACTGGCTGATCTCGCCCGAGCCGTTCGTGATCGACGCCAAACTCGCCGAGCAACTGAACAAGCTGGGGCACCGGCTGAATCTCTTCAATCGCGCCTGTAACGAACTCTACCAGCGCAGCGTCTCCGGCAAGCAGCCGGCGTGGATCGCCGATTACCTCGATCGCGGCAAACCGCCGGAGCTGGTGGAATTTTCGCGCCGGAAGCAATTTCGCGCTGATCTGCCGCGCGTAATCCGGCCCGACTTGGTGCTCACGGAAGAAGGCTTCACCATCGCTGAGCTGGATACCGTGCCCGGCGGCATCGGTCTCACTGCGTGGCTGAATGCGACCTACGCCAGCTTCGGCACGCACGACCTGCTCGGTGGCGCCAGCGGCATGGTCGAAGGCTTCCGCGGAATCGTCGGTGATCGGGCGGACATTCTCGTTTCGAAGGAGGCGGCCACTTACCGGCCGGAGATGGAATATCTGGCGAGGCAATTGCGGAATACGTCTGGAAGGGGGAATGCGGAGGGCGAAAGGTGGAATGACGGCGACGTTTTCCGGGTATGCGAGGCGGAGTCCTATATTCCGAATTCCGAACTCCAAATTCCGCATTCCCTCTACCGTTTCTTCGAGCACTTCGATCTGCCCAATATCCCCACCGCGCCGGCGATCATGAAGGCGGTAGCCGATGGCCAGGCGCAGGTCACGCCGCCCTTCAAGCCGTACTTGGAGGAGAAAATGTGGTTCGCGCTTTTCTGGCTGCGGCCGTTGCGCGAATTCTGGCGGCGCGAACTGAGCGAGCAGCATTTCCTCGAACTGCAAAAGGTCATCCCCTACACGTGGATCCTCGATCCGCAGATGCTGCCACAACACGCGGTAATTCCCGGCCTGGAGATTCAGTCCTTCGAAGAACTGAAGCACTTTTCGCAAAAACAGCGCGAGCTCATCCTGAAAATCAGCGGCTTTCATGAAACCGCCTGGGGCAGCCGCAGCGTGGTCCTCGGCTCGGACGCCTCGCAGCATGAATGGGAGACGGCGATCACCGAAGCGCTGACCGAATTCTCCGCGCATCCCTACATTCTCCAACGTTTTCACAAGGGCCGCCTCGTGGACCAGCGTTTCCTCAACGCTGCGGGCCAGATCGAAACGATGCGCGGTCGCGTGCGCCTGTGTCCGTACTATTTCGTGATCGACGGGAAAGCCGCATTGCGCGGCGCCCTCGCCACCGTCTGTCCGCCCGACAAAAAACTCCTCCATGGGATGAAGGACGCGATCATGGTGCCGACTGCGGTGATGCCGTAAGCGCGATCGTGGGGTCACGGCGGCGAAGATCGCCGCCCTACGACGTTCCATCGCACTCGTCCCAAACCGTCGCGCTCGAGAGTAAGTACCGTAGTATTGCGTATTTTCGATTGCTTATGGGTGGTGAAACCCCACGCTTTCGATTACTCCGTTCCGTGCCTCCCGTCCCCCCAGATTGGGAGTAACCCGCTCAAAGCGATTACTGTCATGAAATTCCATTGGTCGCTCTCCACGGCTGCTTTCTTCACCTGTACTTTCGCCTTCATGATCGTTTCAGCCTCACTCCGCGCCGAAACCGGGAAGGTCTCGAAGCCAGTGAGGACGGCCGACCTCAATATCGATTCCACGATGCTCCCCCAACCCGGCCCATGGTTGCTCGCGGCCGGTGCGCTGGCCCTGTGCGTTTCCAGCGCGCGCTGGCGTGGGAAACGGCACGCGGAGTAGTGGACGGGCCGCAAGGGGCTTCCCTCGGCCTCGGGCGGCGCCGTTTGCGGCGTCGCTGATTTCATGGAGAAGCATCCGACGCCGGGACGGCGCCGCTACAGATTTTCCGGCGAGCATCCAGCCCCTGTCCAAAACGACAAACGCCGGACCGCTGCTAACGAGCGGCCCGGCGAGAGTCGAGGAACGAGGAACCGAACTTTCCTAGTTATCCGTCCGGTAATACCCGTCCGGATTGAAGAGGTAATAGCAATCGATCGGGTTCAAATGCGGGAGCACCATGTAGGGGTGGCCCTTCGCATCGACCTTTTCCGAACTGGTCGCGCTGTGATCCGCGGTAGCCACTTGCTGGCCGGTACTGGCCGTCGCGCTGTCCGGGTTCTTGCGCCACGCAGTCTCGCGGCAACGGCCCACAACCATGTCGATCCACTTCAGCTTCACGGCTTCATCGCCGAACTCCTGCCAGTCGCCCGAGGCGGCGTGCGTGTACATCTGTTTCACAAAGTCGTCGGTGGTAATGCCCATCTTGGCCGCGATCGGCGTCGCCATGCGCTTCCACCATTGCTCGAGATTCTTCAGGCCTTCGCGCTGCTCGGTGAGATTGCCCATCATACCATTGGAAATCTGGTGATGGAGGATGACGGCATTGGGATACGCGTAGGAGCGCGGGGCCAGCGTGGCGATGGTCGCCGCCATGCTCGCGGCAAAGGTCTTCACGACCACATACACCGGCGCGGTGCTGCTGTGCATGGATTCGAGGATCTTGTTTCCCGCCATCACGGAGCCGCCGGGGGAGTCATCGATGACGATGAAGATCGGCCACTCCTTGTTCTTGTTGTTGAAGTAATCGATGCGTGAGCAGACGAAATCCGCGGTCGCGGGTGAGATGAGGCCATTGAGCGGAATGCGCCGATCGGTCAGCACCAGCTCGCCGTCGGCCGTGACCGGGTTCTTGAGATAGGCGGGTTTTTCGTCGGCGTAAGAATCGGCTTCCTCTTCCTTTTCGCGTTGCGCGAGCTTGGCGCGCAATTCCGAAGTCTTGGCGTTCCATTCGAGCTCGGTGGCCTTAAAGGCGCTTTGGCGCTTGGTGAGTTCCGCGGTGGCGAGTTCCGCTTCGATTTCCGCGCGATCCCGCTGGGCGCGCAGGTCGATGAGTTGGGCCTGTGTTTCGGCCTGTTTGCGCGCGTTTTCCAGCGCAGCGTTGCTGCTCAGCGATTCCATTTCGACCTTGGCGGCGTCGATCTCGATCTTCTTCTTCGCGAGCGCCTGGTCGGCCTTCGCCTTCAGCAGATCGCTCTGCATTTTCAAGCGCGCCAGCTCTTCTTGGGAAGAGGCGAGCTCCTCGTGCAGCTTCTCGTCGCGCAAGGAGTTTTCCAGTTGCAGCCGGTCGCGTTGTTGCGTCAGTTCGGTAGTATCGTCTGCCTTGCCAGCAGTGCTGGGCGCAGGTGGTTCGGAGTGGCCGGAGATAACCAGGGTGGCGAGGAGGGTGACCACCGAGAGTCCCATGTGCGGTTTGCGAATCATGGGACCGAATAGAAAGCAGGTTTGCTGCCATGCAACTGAAAGTGCGTGTTTACGCTGATCCCACAATGCCCTGCAACGTGACGTGAATCATAACATCGTATCTCTCACAAACTGCTGATGCTTTTCTCTGTAGCAGGCACGGTTCGACGTCGTTAGCTAAAAGCGACAAGCGGGGGGCCGTCCGAAAAAAATATTTCGGTTCCCGGCTCTTCCATCCTCCACGGGGCCGGTGTTTTCTCTCTCCTGCACTGCTTATACCCGAACAGGATGCACAATTTGCGCCACACCGTCGCACGGGTTGTTAGCTAAAAAGTTAACGCTCGGTGCAGATAAGCAGACGATTGCTATCCGCACCGAGCGTCACCACCTAACTAGGAAACTAAATCGGAAACGAAGGGTCTACCTGGTCTTTTGGTTGCCGTTCTTTTTCTCCGTCGCTTCCGGGCCATCGTCCGTCGCCATGATGAGCAACTCGTCCATCGTCAACTTGCCATCCTTATCGAGGTCCTTTTGCTGGAATACGGAGGCCACGCGCTCGGGCGCCATTTTGCCGGCCATGCCGGCCCGGTACTCCTCGAGGCTAATGCGACCGTCGCCGTTGGTGTCGAAGTTCCTGACGATTTGCTCCAGGCGCGCCTTCGAGGCTGATTCATCCGCAAACGAAACCAACGCGGTGGCGCACAACAGGATCGTGAGAGTAAACGGTGTCCCCGTCATGAGGCGATACCCGACATCCTTTCAGCGACCCTTTCAACTGGGGAATGCGTCAAGCGCCCAGACTTCTCCAGTGGTGAGCGTCGAGACCATCGTCGCCATGGCAAACGCTACATTGGAGATGGCTTAGGAGAACAGGACCATGGACGATAGACGCAGCGAATCCCATGGTATGAAGATCCGCCATCTCACCACCGTGGCGTTTGGTCTCGCCGTCGTCACCACGCCGATCTGTCAGGCCTCCACTGGCCACTTCGGGACATCCCGCAATTGGCTCCCGCAAGCCGACGCCAATCCGCCGCCGCCACCTCCTCCGCCCCCGCCACCCAAACCGCCAGAACCGTCCAAACCCCCACAGCCGCCCAAACCGCAGCCACCCGACCCACCAAAGCCTCCGCCACCCATTCCGCCTGCGCCACCGCAGCCACCAAAGGCCCCCGACCCTCCCACCCCGCCGGCTCCTCCTTCACAACCGGCACCGGAGCCGATTCCTCCCAAGCCACCCTCTGCCCCTCCACCCTCGCCGATGTCAGTTGGCGATTAAACCGGTCCATCGACGGCCGGCCTGGCCATGCGTTGAGCCGCCGTCTCGTGGCGCCCTGTGGAAGGAATGAGTTTGCCGACTTTGCCGAGGTCGATTGATCCGCATTCCAATGAGGAAAACGCAAAACGGCCCATCCATCTGCGCGCTCATGCGATCGGTGATGATCATGCGGTCAACAGAACACGCGACAGCACCTCGAGGCAACCGCCGGAGCACCCACGCACATCATTACGCACGGTCGAATTGACCTGACCCTCCCCTCCGATAAAACACCTTCAGCCATGTTCCGACGGCTGAAACGCTTTCTCCTTTCTCACCGGGATGACATTGATCTCGATCCGGCCAAGGGCCGAATAAGCCCGGTCACCATTCGCGTGTACGGG
>Ga0068855_100002498_pt1 | contig 22646 bp, 24 predicted proteins | sample KBSCornC52_FD_66592 | JGI IMG/M metagenome (GOLD analysis project Ga0068855, IMG submission 66592) | Corn rhizosphere microbial communities from Kellogg Biological Station, Michigan, USA - KBS Corn C5-2 | ecosystem: Host-associated > Plants > Roots > Rhizosphere > Soil ...
AGAGCGTCGACTTGGACTTCAAGCAAGCCCAATACCGGTTCAGCGGCGCCGGCGAACAAGAAAAGTCCGAACTCCTCAAGGATATCCTTGCGCTCGCAAATTCATGGCGCGAAGGCAATGGTTACATCCTCATCGGCTTCAAAGACTGCACACCAGAGCCGGCTGAAGTCACTGGCATCAGCGAGACAGACCACATCGACGATGCCCAAATTCAGCAGTTCGTGAACAGCAAAGTCGAGCCGCCGCTGAATTTCAGGTACGAAGAGCGAATGTTTGAGGGAAAAAGAATCGCGGTCATCTCCATCCCTAAGCAGCAACGGCCGTTCTCGATTGCCACCCAGTATGGGAAAGTGCGGTCGAACGTAGTTTATGTGCGCCGCGGTAGCGCAACGGTCGAAGCGGCTCCGACAGAAGTAATTCGGATGAGCAATGCAGAGGCCCGACCGGTAGATAGCCAGATTTTGGTTGAGATTCTCAACCACAATAACGAGCCGCAAGAACTGGAACAGAAACTGCGGTTCTTGACCTTTGGTGAGCTGCCCGACTTCGCTTACCCATACTCGGGCCGCGACATCGTATCCATCATGGGGACCGACAGTACCACGAACTTCGGCTACTACCGCGACCTCGCTAACTACGCCGCCCTCGTCCTCGGCAGTATCCACCTAAAGTTCAAGATTCGTAACCAGTCCAATTTCTCGCTGCGCGACTTCAAACTGGAACTCCATGTCGTCACGCCTGACGTGAAGTACAAATTCATAGAGAAGACACGCTTTCCGGACAAGCCCTCCCCAAATAAGGTCCTCGGAAGACAGTTCAGTTCTACGCCACCAGTGAACCCGCGAGCCTTCCACGTCGAGAGCCGCGGCAAACATCAGGTCTGCTTCGCCAGGGCAGACAGCTTGCTACCGGGCGAGGACTTCATCTCAGAACCTGCACTCCTTCGCTTGCAGGCCGGGGGCGCCGTGGTAATAGAGGCCCGAATTCTGGCAGAGCAGTTGCCTGCGCCGCTCGTCCAGACCTTCTCGTTCTCCGTAGCCGGAGAGCAAGAAAAGCACCACAAGGATTCGCTCCTTCAGCTCGTGATGGGTGGAGGCGACTAGGCCGAGGGGTATTTGGGCCGAATTGGCCGGAAAGCCGCAGGGGGCAAGGGAGTCGGCTATCTTTGTCCCGAGGGATTTTTGGGCAAAAAAAGATGGTGCTTAGGTTTTGGAGATAGGCTACTTGGAGCGAGAAATGCTATTCGATTCAAGCGCTTAGAAACTCGCGCGGCCTGTAAGTAGGCTATCTATTTTCTCAATGCAAGATGTGTATTGGGTAAATGAATAGCCTACCTGGCATCTCACTAAAAGGGCGGATTTCCACACCCCTTAATCCTTGGAAATCCGCTCTAGCTGGGCGACTCGGCCATTTATCTGTCATAACCAAAGATGCTCCAAAAACAGCCCTTGGGCACCTTGTAACAACCTCCCGTCACCCTTCTCTATCTGCCCTCCAATGGTGCCAGTTCAATTGGTTCCGCGACTTCAGAAATTGGTTATGTGGATTCAGAAAAAAGAGGACGATTCCCGAGCGCTGGAGAACCGTCCAAGGATACATGGTAGTCCGTAAAAATTAAGATGGCATGCCATTTTTCTTCCGCCCTTGCTTACCTAGTTGCACGGATCGCCATCTAACTTAGATCAAATCATTCCCGACTTTCCGCGAGGCGTCTCAATATATTTTAAAAATTCTCAACCTCATATTCTTCCAGTGAGATCGGAACATTACTGCCGACTCTATCGCTATCTCAACTGGAGCCTATATGCCAATTCTTCGTGTCATCCTCATTCTTAGCCTGCTGGGCAATGCCCTCTTCATGACAATCATCCTAGCAGCGTAAGGATGATCCATGACCGCTACATGTCCTCGCTGCAGGTCTTCCAACATTCATCCCCAACGCGCGGGTGAACGCGCCGGCAGCATCATCGGTACGACTGCGGGTGCCGCCGCTGGACTGTCCAATGCCTGGGCGGGTGCCGAGACCGGCGCAGTGGTCGGAGCCGTCGCTGGGCCGGTCGGCAGCTTCGCCGGCGCTATCATCGGCGCTTTAGCCGGTGGAGCTGCCGGCTGCATTGCCGGAACCAAACTAGGCCAGATGGTACAGCGCACCATACTGGGCACCTATCAATGCGCCGACTGCGCGCATTCGTTCTCTGACGAGACCGAACCACTCTAATTCTTGCATTCCTCATTTTCACCATGCCTCACGGCAGGCATCAACACGTCTATAAGGAATAACTCATGGCTCATTTAATCGAAACTATGGCCTATGCCAATGAAACACCCTGGCACGGCCTGGGCAATCAGCTGTCCGCCAAGTCCCCCATTTCCGTCTGGGCCAAGCAAGCCGGCATGGAGTGGCAAATCCAGGAATCGCCTGTCTACTTCATGCCAAGTGAAGGCGCAGCCCATCTGCCATTCGACGAGCAGAAGGTGCTCTATCGCTCCGATACCGGTGCCGCTCTGTCCGTCGTTTCTCAGCGTTTCCGGGTTGTCCAACCTCGCGATGTGCTGGAGTTCTATCGGGATCTGACCAAGGCCCATGGCTTCACATTGGAAACTGCTGGCGTCTTGAAAGGAGGCAGAAAGGTCTGGGCTTTGGCCAAAACGAACATGTCGGCCAACATTAAGGGCAACGACACCATGAACGGCTACCTGTTGTTGGCAACTGGATGCGACGGCACGCTCGCTACCACCGCCCAGTTCACCAGCATTCGTGTGGTGTGCAATAACACCCTAGCCATCGCGCTGAAGGACGGTAACGCAGCGGTCAAAGTGCCCCACTCCACGACCTTCGATCCGAAGGCGGTAAAAGGGCAATTGGGGCTGTCGTCTGCGTCTTGGGACGAATTCATCTATCAAATGAAAAAGCTCTCGGAGCGCAAGGTCAAAGCCGCTGAAGCCGAGGCCTTCGTTTCGGCGCTACTGACCGATCCAGCCGCCAAGTTTACCAATGAGCGTGCCGTGAAGAAGGTCCTTGAGCTCTACTCAGGCCATGGCCGTGGCGCCGAACTGAGCTCCGCCAAAGGGACCGCTTTCGGGCTGTTGAATGCGGTTACCGAGTTCGTCGATCACGAACGCCGTGCCAGGAGTACTGACTATCGACTCGATTCAGCTTGGTTCGGTATGGGCGCCAATCTCAAGAAAGAGGCGTTCTGTCAGGCAATTTCCCTGATTAGCTGACTACCTTGATCTCTACGACATAGCGCCCGGGCCTCGTGCCCGGGCTTTTCTTTTATCGAAAGGAATTCCATGGCCTTTACATCCATCCCGTCGACGCGGCGGCCCGGGCGGGTCGCCTTACGCCTGGTTAAAACACACGATCTCTCCCGGGAAGAATGGCTCGCGATACGCCGTCGTGGCATTGGCAGTTCAGATGCCGCCGCGGCCATTGGCTTGAATCCTCACCAATCCATGCTAGAACTGTGGATGATCAAGACCGGCCGGTCACATATGCTGCCTCAGCAGGATCCGGGTGATCGGACCAGTCCAACTTATTGGGGAAGCATTCTGGAGCCCATCGTGGCGGCACACTATACACACGAAACCGGGAACAAGGTCCGCAAAATCAATGCCGTCCTCCAACACCCGGATTCAGATAAGGCCTGGATGCTGGCCAATATCGACCGCGAGATTCTTGGTGCCCCCGATGTCCATATCCTCGAATGCAAGACCGCTGGTGAGTACGGCGCCCGCGCTTGGCGGGAAGGTGTCCCTGAATACGTGCAATGCCAAGTACAGCATCAGCTGGCCGTTACCGGCAAAGCTGCTGCAGACGTTTGTGTTCTGATCTGTGGGCAGGAGATCCGAATTCACCGCATCGAGCGCGATGAGGAACTGATTGATGGCCTCATCAAGCTCGAGCGGGAATTCTGGCACTACGTGGAAACCGATACCCAACCGCCGGCTGATGGCTCGGAATCAGCTGACCGTGCCTTGCGCTCTCTTTACCCGCACGACTACGGGGATGTAGCGGACTTCCGCGACAACCGACCTATGTCGGCCGTATTTGCCGACCTGCAGGCTATTCGGGAAGAAATTGCGATCCGCGACAAGGTCGAACAGCAGTTGAAGCAAACCATCCAGCAAATGATGGGCAGCTCCAGCCGAGCGCTGTTCGAAACGGGTTCGGTGAGCTGGAAGCGCAGCAAGGACGGTTCCCAGCTCGATAGCGAGAGGCTGCAAGCGGATCACCCTGATCTGGTCAAGTCCTATCTCTCGCCCAAGGCCGGCAGCCGCCGGTTTCTTATTCAACCCTAGTAGCCAGGCATCCGAGGGATGCCTGGCTTTGTTTATGGAGCACACATGATTAAAGGTCTTTGCATCACGCCGCCCGTCTTAGGGCGGATCTCCATCGGGAAGATGGTAGAGAAGAATGGACGCCGCCTGCCTGAGAAAGACGATCAATTCACCATCACGAGCCAGGTGCAAACGCAAGAAGGCTGGGCACCTCACCCACTGGATGCGATCTATCGCAAGGCATCACCTTCAGAGAAGCTGCGCACCATTCCAGTCACCGTCATGTTCAGCGAGCCCGATCTCAACCTGCGCGCCTCTTATTGCTTCTTTGATCGGCATGCCGGTCGACCGCTATGTAGCGGCAATGGCATACACTGCCGACGGCTGACCTCGGAGGGCGTAAGCTCCCTTCCCTGCCCTGGCCCAGATACCTGTGAGTTTGGGCATGGCCAGTGCAAGCCCTATGGTCGCTTGAACGTGCAAATCGACGCCGCCGATGAACTGGGTACCTTCGTCTTCCGCACAACGGGCTACAACAGTATCCGTACCTTGACCGCCAGGCTGCAGTACTACCAAGCGGCCTCGGGTGGCCTGCTTCCCTCCTTACCGCTTGAACTGAGGCTACGCGGAAAGAGTACCGCGCAATCGCACCGGACGCCGATCTACTACGTGGATTTGACCATTAGGGAGGGAATTACCTTGGAAGGAGCAATCCAGCAAGCTCAAGAACTACATCTACGGCGACAGGAGGCGGGTTTTGACCAGCTTGCGCTGGATTCGGCGGCGAAGGCGGGATTGGCCAATGGCCTATTTGAGGAGTCGGAAGAGGAGTTCTCTGAGGTGAAAGATGAGTTTTTTGCTGCGGAGGGACCACCAGAGGCGGCATCATTACCAAAGGGAGGGTTGTCCGCCAAAGTAAGCAGTCGCCTCAAATCTAAGACATAAGAACTACAGTCCGACGAACAATTTTTCTGCTGAGAGCTTCAGGCTTTTTGCGAGAGTTTCAATCGCCGACAGCGAGGGATTGCGGACGCCACGTTCAATCCCACTTATGTACGTCCTATCAAACCCACACAACTCGGCAAAGTCCTCTTGAGAAAGGCCTTGCTCCTTTCTAAGCTGCCGAATTCGTTCACCAAAGCGTATCGATAGAGATTTCACGCGGCTATTAACCCATTTATGAGGACTAATTGACCACGGACTAATCGTCACATGCAATAATGAAGACTAATCGTCACACTTTGTGATTTTTTATCTATTAACGAAAATACAAAGGAGTCCGTATGTCTATGGTCTTCTGCCGCGGCTGCGGCGAGGAAATCCACGACACCGCCCCGCTCTGTCCACATTGTGGGGCTCCTCAAACCCAGACGAGCAGCGCCGTCAGCGGTTCACTTTGGCTGGCCATCGCCAGCATCGTCTTGGCAGTCTTGGCCGCTATCTGCGCTGTCCAGGTAAACAGCTTCGACCGCGATCAACTCGTCGGAGGCTCCGCCATTGCGCTCGTCGCCTTGGCCGCCGGGGCTATCAATTTGCAGCAAAAGAAACCCGGCAAAGGGATCTCTGTGACGGCAATCGTTGTAGCCGCCGTCTCTTTTCTCGTTCTAATCGGCTCGTAAAGCCATTTCATTCCAAGTAGGGGAAAACCATGTCCAACTTTGTGAATTGCCCGCACTGCCAGCAACAACTGCACGAAACCGCACTTGCATGCCCAAAATGCGGTGCACCCAATAAGACTGCCACTGCCGGCGTCTACACCTTCTACGACCAAGTACCTTGGTATCGCAAGCGATGGCTAGTCATCCTGTCGGCCGTCATCTTCATGCCTATCACGCTCCTGATTGCCTTCACCGGTGAGATCTACTTCGAGAAAGATGGCAAGCTGCAGACGGTTCCGAAGCAATCGAAGTACGTGCTGCTGGGTATCTTCTTGATCCTGGTGGCAATCCGTACGATGAACTGAGGAGCTCCAGGATGAAGACTTCAGCACTCATGCTGGTAGCCCTATTGATGGCATCGTCTGCGGCACTTGCCGGCAATGGCTATTGTGATAGCCGGCCATCGCGTCGGGAGCAACAAAACTGCTACCAGAACGCGATTGAGTCCAATGTCAGCCTTATCAAGCAGAACTATCAGTTCCTCATGGCTTCGCCCAAGCTTAGTCAGCAGCAAAAGCAGCAGCTCCAAAACGATCAGGCTGCTTGGGGTAACAAGGTGGACGGTTACTGCAATGGCAACTTGATGTGCCTGTACGAATCCACAGCTTCTCGCTACATGTATCTCGCCGGTATGGCGGGCCGCAAGTAAATCCCTTTTCTCATCGATAAGAAAGATCTACATGAAAAAGCTGTTCGCAACCGCAGCCATGGCGCTGCTTTCGTTAGATACCTTCGCTGCCAATAGCGTCGGTCAATGCGTGTTTCCCAAGTACGAGATTCAAAAGAATGGGAATATGAAGCTCAAGAAACCCATCCCTATCTATAGCGCGGCCGACGTCAAAAGCGCCAGCAGCCTCCTTACGAAGCTCGATGGTTTCAAGGTGACCAAGCAAGCCAATGGCTTAGTGCAACTGGCAGAAGTACCAGGCGCGGATGGCAGCAATCCGAACGCAGGCAAACCTATTGGATGGGCGAAGCTTTCAGACTTCGATTTTCAGGAACTCCGCAACTGCAATTGAGCGAAAAGAAAGAGAGCGTCGCTAACGCGGCGCTCTCTTTTCATATCTCATCAACTATTTATTTTTTTGTTAAGAATGACCGTTTCTGGCCGATAGTGCACATTTTAGCCCGTAGAAATAGTGAGGATATAGCCGGATGTGGAAACCGGCTGTCCATCCAGCAAATCATGCGAAGGGGTAGATAGGACGAGGGGCAGGATTTGTCCGTTATCTACCCGTCAGAATCAGTTGAAAAGTTGCTGGTAACGTGCGCTGCTGGGTGCAAGTAGGCATCGCAGCACTAAAAAATTCTCTGTTACGCAGAAGTCATAAATCTTTCGAGATATTGAGTTACATTCATAGTCCGTGCATTGGCACGATTCAATCAATCGAGAAGGGGTTCTCATGAGCAGAGTCAAAATTGGCAAGCATTGGTTCCCAGCGGGCGGCGGGCAAAATTCCGTTGTCCAACTTGTTGCGCCAGCTGACAATAAACAAGGAGTTATTCTCAGAACAATTAGTCTGGGCAATGGGGGCGCTGGACAAGCCCAAGTCGTCATCTATGCTGATACTCACGCTCCCGCGGCACCGGGGGATGGTAATACACGGCAAATTGCAGTATATAACTCGCCGAACGGCTTCTTCACTTCCTTGATTGTTCCCTATGAAATCGAAGTGCCTGCAGGCCTCGGAATTTGGCTCGGCTTCACAGGCGCAGCGCAAGCGCAACTCACTTACGATTTCATCGATGTCTGATTGTTCCACTCATCCAAGTGAAAAACGCCCGCAACCAGCGGGCGTTTTTCTTGCAAGCTCGATGTCCGCTGCTGGCCGAGGCTGTGTAAAAAGACTTGCCGCCACTTGAAGTAAACGTTCCGGAGCGAATCCTGTCCAATCAGCAGTTCATCGTTCAGGACATACCATGAAGCGTTTCATCGAGGGGCGGGATCGTAATCAGCAGATTCTACTACCTGAGCAATTAGACGACTACGTTACCGACTGCAATCCAGTAAGAGTGGTCGACGTTTTTGTCGATGAACTGGATTTGGTCCAGATGGGCTTCGCCATCATGCCCGCAGCAACGGGCCGACCTGGTTATCACCCCTCAGTGCTGCTCAAGATATACATCTACGGTTATCTCAATCGATTGCAGTCAAGCCGGCGTCTGGAGCGCGAGGCGCAGCGAAACGTCGAACTGATGTGGCTGACCGACCATTTGAAACCAGACTTCAAGACCATCGCCAACTTCCGCAAAGACAACGGGTCCGCCATCACCAGTGTATGCCGTCAGTTTGTGTTGCTGTGTCAGCGCCTTGGTCTGTTCACAGATGCGCTGGTTGCAGTCGACGGTAGTAAATTCAAGGCCGTCAATGGTCGTGACCGTAACTTCACGAGTGCCAAACTGCAGCGGCGCATGGAAGAGATCACGGCAAACATCAATCGCTACCTGACCGAACTCGACACAGCAGATCGCTATGAGCCTGAGCGCAAGCAACTCACAACAGACAGGCTGCGCGAGAATATCGCCTCCCTCAAAGCGCAAATGCAACATCTGCAAAGCATCGATTTACAGCTCAAACAAGCGCCTGACCAGCAGGTGTCTCAGACCGATCCTGATGCGCGTTCGATGAAGACGCGTGGAACCGGTGTTGTTGGGTACAACGTGCAGACAGCGGTGGATGCCAAGCATCACCTCATCGTGGCACACGAAGTCACCAACGTCGGAAGTGACCGGGATCAATTGTTCTCGATGAGCCGGCAGGCAAAACAGGCGATGGGAGTCCAGTCACTAACAGTAGTGGCCGACCGTGGCTACTTTAAGGGCGAAGAGATCCTTGCGTGCTCACTGGAAAGTATCGACGTCATCGTGCCCAAGAATGTCACTTCCAATGTGATCGCTGAAGGCCGTTTCGGTAAGGTCGACTTCATCTACGACGCACAAACCGACGAATACCAATGCCCGGCAGGAGAGCGTCTCACCTGGCGCTTTATGAGCAAAGAGAAAGGATTAAATCTGCATCGCTACTGGAGCTCGAACTGCCAACAATGCACCCTTAAAACCAACTGCACCCCAAGCCCTCAACGCCGTATGACACGCTGGGAGCACGAAGCCGTCTTGGAACAGATGCAGCAAAGATTGGAGCAGACGCCGGACGCGATGCGCATACGTCGCCGGACTGTCGAACACCCGTTCGGCACGAACAAATCCTGGATGGGCGCAACTCACTTCCTGACCAGAACAAAAGCTCGTGTGAGCACCGAGGTGAGTTTGCATGTACTGGCCTACAATATGAAGCGGATGATGAATATACTCGGCGTGGCATCACTATTGAAGGCAGTGAGCGCGTAAGCGCTTTAACGTCTTGCTATCAACGCTCAGTTGAGGCGCATTCTGCCCGCATGAGAACGCTATCGAGACCTCTATAATAGCTCAGTCGGCCATGAACTGAGTAACGTAGGCCGAGGCTCTGTTTTTACACAGCCTCGGCCGATTGCGGACGTCGCCCTCAAAGCAGGCACTAAGCCGTTTGAAAAAGCATCCCGACTAGGTCAATTTATCCAGCAGCAAGTTGCTCCCACAAGCCTCGGCCAAAGCCAGCTTTCTACGTGGGCGCCCCTCTCGCTCTTTCTGCGGCACGCGTCCCATTGTGAATGTCCGGATGTCGCTCTCCATTTTGGTCATGAGATATTGCTCCGGCTTTGTGAGATATATTAGGTTTCTGCGCAGCGCCTCCCTCTTTTCGAAGTCATTCCAATTGATCTGCCCTACGCCAAGACCGTGTCCGTACCTCGCATAGCCATGTTTGCGCCATCCAGTATTACTGCTCCAATAGTCCCCCTTACCTTCCGTCACCTCATTTTCCCAATATTCTCCCATTTGCCTTGCAATCAATTCATCACGATTGCTGTCTGCCGAATAGAACAAGATGACATGCAGATGCAGTCCGGATTTACTCCCCTGCTCCATGCGACAAGCGTAGCTCTTAATTCCTGCAGTCAGCTTGTTGCTGCGCCGCGATCCAAACAATTTATCGCGATGCATTCGAATAATTTCAGGCGTAATGTTGCCGCGGTACGGCGTCTTATAGTTCAAGGTCAAAGAAAGAATTAACCAACGAGATCGCCCCTCTTCTGAAAACATCTCTTCTTCCATCGCGAGTACGTTCTCTTCATTGCGCTTCGCATTGATCATTCTCAGGCGCTCTCTTTCCTTAAACTCACGCGATCGACAACGTTCTCGTATCCTTTCTATCAGTTCTCCGAACCAATCCATGTAACGTATGCCACGATACGCATCCCTTTCGCCAGGCTCACCGAAGCGAAATGGGATCTGCCCCAAACGATCGAACAAATTCATCTCTTCAATCACGTCATAGAACGTCTCGATGCGCGCTGAATATCTGAGCAAGCTCGAATAACATCGAATCCAGCCGTTCACCAGACGGTAATAGTGCTTGTCCAGGTATTGCTCCCGATAATTCGTCATCCCACTATATCGGGCGGATTCCTCGATGAATCCACCCTTCCATCCTTTCTCGATATCTCTTACAAACTGTTCGATCATGTCTAGATGAGCTAATCGATAGATACGATATTCAGCTATCGTCTCGTCGTCTTGCGGAGAACTGTCGTCCTCGGGACGGATGAATACCTTCAAGCCATCTTCGTTTGTATTGATTCCATTCATGGTAGTAGATAGGTGCTCTTCGCCCTTGCAGCGAAGCTAGTTGATGATCCTGCTCTTACGTCACACGAGCAGCCAGTGATTGCAGCTTTGGGATAGCTACCTTATTTGTACTTCTTGGTTTTCACTGCCAATGTATGCGTATTGTGTGGGGATATCATGTATGCCTGGTGCGTATCCACTGCGTACCGTGTATTGTGTATTCCAATTCCATATAGAAGCAAAAGTCACCGACATTCAAAACCCAGGCTATGCAGGAATTTCGCGATCAATGTTGCTGAAAATTACAATGATTGATATGCATGCCTCATATACATACTTATGCACGCAGTAAAAAAGTACTTTGGAAGGAGTCAGCTCGTTCTGTCACGAATGATCAATCGCTGCGCCAGTGATCGCCCTGAAGAACGGATCAGAGCACAGCGCCGCACGAATGGAGCAATGAGAGGCTACTCATGGGGGAGGAAGTAGCCGACCACCATCCCCCCCCACTCACGCGGATTTAAGGCAAAAAAGCCCAGGATTGATCCTGGGCGGGTTAATAGAATAGATTCGGTGAGTGCTACGCCGCTACACGTAGCGGCCTAGCATCCATCGACTACCTAACAACGAGTCAAAAAAGTGAAAGATTGCCTCAAACGGTCAAAGTAATTCCAGTTCAAAGTCACGGACTCCAATTGCTTGATACCGTAGTGGCACCTCACAGCTCCTCGCCGCGCCAAGACTTCGAGAGCATGTGTTACATGCTCACGCTTGGAGCGAATTTCAGAGCTACCGATGTATTGCTGGATCGTTCGCACAGAAATCTCGTGCATCATCCCGGAGTTGAAGCAGCGCAGAAAATACTCTTCCGCCTTGTCTGCATAAACCTCAACTACAGGTTTGCGAAGATCACCAAATATTTTCTGATGCTGTTCTGCCATAAAGCGCATCACCAGAATTGCACTAAGCATGATGTCTTCTGATATTTCCAAACCTGGGCAGCCTTCGATGACATGTAGCACTGCCGCGATGCGCATGATGTTTTCAGCGCATCGACCTCCGAGCTCAGGAATATTTGCAAAGTATCCGTTGCTATCCATATTGAGCTCGATCCAACTGCATGTGTTCGCGAAGAGATTATTTGCCTTTTCTGATCGCTTCAATACGTCGCGGACGTCAGCTTTCCCTGCTTTGAGCTTTTCGTCGTACACATTCAGAAGTTTCGTCATGTTTGCGTTATGACGATCGCGAGCCTTTCTTGCAATTGAGTGTCGACGCGTTTCTCCCGTCATTGTTCGTTTGGGGCACGCCATCACTAGTACGCGTCCCCCAAGTCCGCTTTCCAAGTAGTCCACTCCATCAGATTTCAGGTATTTCCTCCACACACCCGGTTGAATAATCCACGCAATACTGAATCGTGGGCCAAATTGCAAGACGGGGTCCATCGTTATCCGATCTCGCTTAATTGGCGCACCATCCCAGAGCTCGTTAAGCGTCGCCATCCAACGATTCAACAACGGCAACATCGATCTTGCTTCGTGCAGAACACTGGAGGTACTCGGCGACTGCATCTCTGTACCTTGTATCAACGCTGAAAGGCTCGTGTCACGATTGACCAGATTTACACCGGACTTACCACATTCCGGCCTAAGCTTCGATAGCGCGTCTAACCTTTGCTTAAGCTCCTCGATTTTTTCTGGGCTATCAAAATGCTCTTCGATTTGAGATTCAATCTCCTGACATTTCTTTTTCCATCCTCGTTGTTGCGCCGCTTGCACCTGGAGCTGTACGTCATTCTTGCTTTGTGACTTTTGATACTCCGTAATACTTTCCGACAGAACTTCAAGAACAGTAGATTTTCGCTGCGCTGATCCCGCAACACATACAACGTAAAGCGAGGCAGGAATTGGCTTTAAGTCTGCATTGGGGTGCTGAATGTCAAACACTCCTTGGGCGGTTATTGCGCTAGTCCCCAACAACAACGAAAATATCAGCTCCTGGGTGGCGCCTATTTCCGCCACCATCTCGTCCACTAGCTCCGCTGCATTTCGAGGCAGAAAGTCCGCAAGATTTTTTTTGTAATCCTGCGGAAATTCTTCAGGCAATCCCCAAGCCAATAAAGCCGGCTTCCGCTGACTGGTCAGGCGATCTCGAAATCTTGAGCCAAACGCCGAATCTGTTTCTCTTCGATCCATTCTTGCTCCTAAGGGCGGATCGCAACTGCACTACTTTGTTGAGATTGGATCGCAATTGCGCTCCGCGTTGTTTTGACCTAGGCGCTGTAACGCGCCATTCCTTTCTTCGCCTTATCGATCTTGATATCGCGCGAATCGCATTCGTTTTCAAAAAGTTTTCTGAAGGTCGCCGTCGATATTGCAACCCCTTCCTCATTTAACGCGCGGACGATTTCCTTTTGCGTGGCGCCGCTACGCAGCTTTTTAATCATCACCTCGAAAAGTTCACAAACCACGTCTTCGTATTGGCTCTTCTTTTTTGTTTCAACTGCTTCGATCGCAGCGAACAATTTTCTGCGAATTTCGCTATCCATTTACTATTAAGCTCCTGCAAAATCCATAGGGTTGACCGGATCGCCGAATGACGGCGATACCCATCGCGTTTGCTTTGTTTCTTACCAAAGCGGCTATTTCACAGTACGGATGGATAGTGGGCGGGTCCGCGCCGCAAAGACTCAGCGTCCAGGCGACTTCGCCAGCAACAGCAGAAGCTTTCCCAGGGGCAACCACAAAAAGAACATTGTCCGTTGACATCGCGCGCTCCTAGATAGCGCGGCTGCATGGACGCGCCGCCAGCCAAGTCTCGATTTCACTGACCAAATAGCCGGTCGAGCGCTCCGAGAGCTTGACCGGAAGCGGCCAAGACGGATCGTATTGTTTAGAATTAGGGTTTTGGCGCGCGTAGCGAGTAGATTTACTGATGCCCAGCAGGGCATCGACTTGAGCCCCGCGATAAATAAGGGGTTTATTGACGTTCACTAGCATCCTCCTGTTTCCGGCCAGACAGTCTCTGGCTTGGGTGGAAGCAGAATGTGCGAAGCTAGATCATCTCACCAGGGGGAGATTCTTGATAATTTCTATTTTGCAACTCATTTCGACTGCAAATTCACATGTTCGGCGACCGCTGGCAGATACCGCGCGAAGTACTCACCAATCGTCTCAATTCCCTTCTCAAGGCAATCTATATCGTGACTGGCATACAACGTCCATATCCAGTCAAGCACTTCCGCTTTGAGGCCGAGTAAGGATATGAAACCTATATCGTCGTCTTCAAGCAGCGCGCTAAATGCTTCCAATCTCGTCTGCAAAATTAAGATATGCTCTTCTGCCATCTTCGATGCTCCAGTGCTTTCATTGGGCATATCTTTCTTTTTTGAATGCGCTATTTCTGAATTGCTCGTATGGCCCGGCAAGAACGGCGCCCACTCCCCCTCAGTTTGAGACGCTGTGTAGTAAACAGTGGCGACCGCAGAAATACACATTAGCAAATTGGTCTTGGTAATCTCCACATTCAATTGATTCACATTGCCGCCCCGAGCAACGTAGTAATCCCTTAGCAGACGCTGGGCGTTCTCAGCATGCTTTTTATACACATTCGCACTAATTTCCAACTCGAATGCCTTCTGCAAGATAGCCACAACGTCGGCCTGTATTGATGTAAGGAAGTCTGGAACATCTTCAAGGGTGACCAACAAAGCCGTTAGCTTAGAAGTCCCTGGGAAAAGGCGGGCCAGTAATTGCTCCAAATCAACAATCACTGATGCTGCAATAACCACCTGGGGTATCGCTTGGATCACTAGCTGCGGGTAACCCACCACCAAGTGAGCGATTTCTAGTTCATGAAGATAAAAATAGAGCTTCTCATCCAATTTAAGCCGCGTCGCAAATGGAAGATCTTTATCTTCTATCAAGAACGGAACTTCGTAGATTCTGAACGCCAATTCCTTATACACCTCTGGTTGTTGATTGAGAGGAACGTTCTTCTTTTCGAGGTCATCTCGAAGCTTCCAAATAAATTGATTAAAAAAGCTTAACGCTTTAGCAGAAATTGTCTCCAGTCGAAAAAAGAACTTGTCGCTCAGTTCTATACTCAACCAAGCTTTCAAATCACCAAAAAGAAAATTAAGCGCGCCGAGCTTTTCGTGATCTCGCCCAGCGCGTAGAGCCAATGAGAATTTTCGCTTGTTTCTTGGCTGATCTAAGTTGTGCGCTGGCATCGACAAATGTTGCATCAGCCTTGAATTTCGCGTCTGCATTTGATGCAACAATTTGACAACTCTTAGCGCCGTTACCTTATTTATTTCCTCAAAATCAGAAATCGACAGCCCAGTAAATTGTTTGATTCGATCATAGATAGTCCCGAATACATCCCGCGGCTTATACGCATCGCGCTCTCCATCGAGCATCGTCTCGCCATCAATGCCTCTGATATTCAAGAGCAAGCTAACTCGACTTTGCTCTGCGGGTGCCATTTCTAGGGCAGATCCCAAATCAAAACTGCTTGCACAGATCCTAGCGCGCCGCTCGTCACTCATGCCTTCTCTCAGAAGAATTGAGAGACGCGTGCGATAGAATGGCCAACGACCATCGTGGACAACGCGTTCGTTTCTGCTCTTTGCAAACTGCGGATCGAATAAATAAGCATCAGCCCAGGCATCAATACCCTTTTCCTCCAGTTCATTCGTCTTCAAGAGATAGTCCAACTCTTCTTTTTTCATATTCGAATAGCTCAAGATCAACTCCCCTTCAGTTCAAAAACTTCGTCAGACATCTCGCCATCCTCCCCTCAGCTATTTCAGTAGATTCAATTCGTTTCGCAGCCAAATTGCTTTCACTCTTCAGCGATGCTAGCGCAAACGAAAAAGCCTCGCCTCAATGACCAGTTCAGACCAAAGACAAACAGTACATTAGCTATATCGACAACATATCACTTGCAAGAACCGCGTTAGCCGTTGCCGCTGCGTCTATGGCACGATGTGATCGTCCAGCCAAACCGATTACGTTACGTAATGAAAGCAGACGCCTCAGCCAGCGTCTTTATCCCCAACGCCCGCCGCCGCCGATACTGCTCATAGAAGCTGATCCAGTCACTGATGATGCGACTGGATACTGCAGTGTTTCGAAGCGATGCCGATGAGCGCTTTGCTTCTTCAGGGTTCTAATGACGCGTTCGACCACACCGTTCTACACGGGCAATGCGACGAATCGCTCCTACGCAATTCGTAACACCAGACTAATGCGGTGTGGTTGCGCCTGGTGAAGACTAGGCGGTTGTCAGAGCGCAGCAGCAATGGCAACAATGGCAACGCTTGCTGGCCCAAGGAGCCACAGGAAGCAATGAGCGCCCGTCACACTGATGACGCCGCCATCTTCGATTCCCCAGAGCGAGACAGATGCCAGCCCATTTATCCCTGCGCATGACATCGGGCGATTCTAGATGTTGGTTGGCCTTCTGCAAGAGAAACCGTAGCCGCGCTATCGAATCGTAATTGGAACCGATCGCGGCCTCTTTAGCTATGCCCTGTACCTGACGACTCAAGTCAGCGCTGAGGCCAGGAAAAATAAAAATGCCGATGTTCCCTGAAGGAACATCGGCCAACTTCCCCCTACACGCTCCCTACTCGCCTAGTTTTTCAAGTTGCGGCGCTCTGCCTCCGTAAGTCTATTTCGCTCCTCTGCGGTCAGCGTACCCTGGCCGATCACCTGAAAAGCGCTGTTGCGCTCGTAAGAAGGTGCCAGCGACGATTGCGCATCAGGTACGACAGGCGATGCCCCCTCTCCTGCGTTACCTGACACTCGAACGGTGAAGATAGACGACACGCTACGGTGTGCATCATCACGCTCGCGCTGGGCAGCTTCTTGGGCGGCCGTCGATACCTGCGCGGTCGCTGCGCTGGCAGAGCTCAAGGCAGCGGTGTTGATCGACGCTGGCAGGGAAATCCCGGAGGTCTTACCCTGCACCTGGACGTTGGCCGCATTAGTGACCTGAAGCGCGGCGAGGTTGATGTTACCGGAAACGCGGATACCTGCTTCGCCGGCGTCAATCGTCCCCAATGGAGCGATCAGGTCAACGTCACCCGCAGCGATACCCCCAACAGAGCTCAGGGTTGCTATGCCAGCTCCAGTTGTCGGCGCCGTGGGAGAGAGGGTCACATTACCCATGGCATCCTAGGCCCTACGTACCGGCGCGAATACCACCGTCGACTTGGCCCCCCTGCCCGCATTGATGCCGCCCTGAGCCGACCACATCAGGATGTCCCCGCCATAGGTGGTGAAGACCCGGCTCCACCCCAACAATACGCTTTGGGCAGAATAGACGTCGATATTGCCATTCCCCTGGCTCAGAATGCCTGCCAGCCGCCCTGCTTGAATCGATCCTGAGACGCCCAGCAAATTGCGACCGACTAGTGTAAGGATTTGAATATCTCCACCGAAATCGGTACGAATACCGCTATCGAAATTCCTGCCGGTTCCGGTGGCGACGATCCGCGGCCGGCCGTTGCTGGTGCCGATCGCTGTCTGACCGCTATAAGAGCGAATATCACCCGCATAGTCAATCACATTACCAGCACTGTCCTGCGAGGGGAGTAGCGCGGCGATGGCCTGCTTGCCGCGGGCATAACTTTGATAGCGGGGGCTCGTAGGATCATTGAACTCCCGTCCCGACGCCATCAATTCTACAAAATAAACCTGGCGGTCAAACACCGCTTGCTGCTCAGTGGGCAATTTCAGGAAATAATCCAATGCCCCTTCCTGGCTGCCAGCATAGCCGCAGCGAGACTGCAACCCGCTGTAAAGTTCTGGTGCATAGGTCTTGGTAACCTTGGCCTTGCCGGCATCGCTGGCGTTCCTGGAATCCAGATATAGTTTGGCAAATGACGCATAGTCAGGACCGCTGGCCCCCACTCCCGCAGTGATCACGATGGCCGCTCCGCTATTACGATTACTCGCGTTGACGTTGAAGAGCTGCCCTAGACTCTCAAAACGAGGCTTCCCGAGTTGTTCCAATTGCTTGCAAGACGCGCCAGGGAAGCGGGGAAGTGTGCTGATGATGCCTTCTTGTCCATCGCGGAGCCTGCCAAGTGCAGTGCGCGGATGCCTGTCTGTTCCAGAGCATCCTGGGCGGCGTCAGTATGTTCCGGGCTGCGGGAGTTGTGGCATGCATCGATGATCGTGGTGATGCCCGTCTCCAGCGAAGCCACTGCGGTCAGCCTCGTGCTCAGGAATATGTCCATCGGGCGATAGTGAGCGCCCAGCGTCTCCGCCCAGCCAGGCATCACGATGGTGCCGGTAGCATCAATCACTTCTGCATCATCTGCCTGCAGATTCGGACCAATGGCGGAAATCCTGGTGCCCTCTACCAGAACATCGCCGATAACAAGATTGGGGACGTTAGCATCCATGGTGACAACGGCGCCGCCTTTGAAAAGAGTTCGATTGTTGCTGCTCATCATCTGCTCCAGTGGGGTTCGGTGACATGTGCACAGGCCTTCTATCATGGGCCTGGTGCGATTGGCGGCAAGTCAGTAGCGCACCGTTGCAGCACAATACGTGGCAGAGAATTTTTGATTGAGTTATGGCAACGCAAATCATTTTTGCTAAAAGTCAAAGGTCTGGCAATGAGTTTCGACGGAAGGCTCCTTTCAGGAATGAGCGGCCTGGCTGCAGTGGTGGAGTCCGGCAGCTATACGCGGGCGGGAGAATTACTTGGACTGCCGGCTTCAGGCGTGAGCCGTTCCATCTCCCGGTTGGAAGAGCACATGGTCGTGCGCCTCTTGGACCGCACTACCCGCGCGCTTCACCTTACCGGTGAAGGTGCACGCATTTACGCGCTGGCGGCGCCACATCTGTCGGGCATTGAAGAAGCCGAAAATACGGTGGCGAGCTCTGCCACAACGGTGCGTGGGCTGTTACGTGTCAGCTTGAACCCTCTGTTCTCGAGACACATGCTGGCACCGCGGCTGCTTGAATTCAAAGCGCGGTACCCGGAAATCAATCTACTGCAGGTTTCGTTACCGGACGCTGGAGACCTTGTTGCTGAAGGAATTGACTTCGCTGTGCGATTTGGCCAGCAGCAATCGTCAGCGATGACATCGCGAAAGCTGGTGGAGAGTCGGGTACTGACGGTGGCCTCCCCGGCTTATATACAGAAACACGGTGCGCCCAAGAATCCCAAGAAACTCGCCAAGCATGACTGCATTCAATTCATCGACCACCAGCGGGGGAGCGAGGTCTTGGAGGTAGAAACCAGCGGTAGCCTGACGCTGACCGATGTGGATACGATGATTGGCGCCTGTATCGCCGGCGCTGGTATCTCGCAAGTATTGGCGTTGGGAATGGGTCCGCTCCTTCAGTGCGATGCGCTGGTTGAGCTACTCCCCGATTGGCCCGGAGAGAAATTCCCGCTCCATATCATCCGGCCTTCACGGCGCTTGCCACCTGCCGCAGTACAAGTGTTCATGGACTTTTTCAGTGATTGATAGTTGCAGAGCAACTCCTCCCCGTTGAACTGCATTCAAAACGGCCCCACTTGGCTCGGCCTTAGTGCACTTCAACATACTGTTTTCATCTTTTCCGGCTTTCGCATCAGAACCTGCCAGCAGGCACCACGGTCGAACAAAACCCATCATCCACCTGGCGTCATCCTGATGAAAAAACTGAGCCGCCTGTGGCTATCGGCCATGAAAAAAGCCGGGAAAGTACAGCGCAAACAATTTCTCGATTTTCTTTCGCCCGCTTCACCCCGCAGCAAAACCTCATCCATACGCAAGCCCAAGACCGCTCCCCGTGCAGCCAGCACATCCGCATCCGAAGTCACGATCACTGCCGGATTACATCACGTCCCCGCCACCACCCATTCACTGCAGTATCGCCTCTGCCTGCCCAAGCCCACTCCTTCAGAGCTGCCCTTGATCGTGATGCTCCACGGCTGCCAACAAAACGCTGCCGACTTTGCGCAAGGAACCAGGATGAATGCGCACGCAGCAAAGCACGGCTTTGCCGTCCTGTATCCCGAGCAATCCTTGCGTGCCCATCCTCACCGATGCTGGCGATGGTACGCACAGGACGCCCAGAAGGGAGAAGGTGACGTCGCACTAGTCGCCTCCCTGATCCAGGAGATCCTGAAAACACATCCCATCGACCCGCAACGCATCTACGTCTGCGGAATCTCGGCCGGTGCAGCGTTGGCACATCTCCTGGCATTGACGCATCCCGAACTCATCGCCGCTGTCGCGCTGCACGCCGCCCCGGTTTCCGGTGTCTGCAGCAACGCTGCCAGCGCGTACTCGGTGATGCAGCACGGATCGCTGCGCGCTTCAGCCGCCGCCAAACGGGCCCTCACACGCTTTCCCCGAACGGGCGCATTACCTGCGATCCTCATCGGCGGGACTGACGACAAGATCGTGCGGCCCATCAATCAGCGCCAGCTGGTGAAACAGTTTCTTTTACTCAATCACACGCAGAGCTTGACCGAGCAGCCTCCCCGGGAAACGTCCTACGGCCGCACCTCCAAAAAACACCCTCGGCGCAGGATAGTTGCAACCCGTGACTATCTTCGTGGCCGCAAGCTCATCATCCGATCCGTGGTGATCGAGGGACTCGGACACGCCTGGAGCGGAGGGGACACCACCCTCTCCTACAATGCAGCGGGGCCGGACGCCAGTCGGCTGGTTGTCGATTTTTTCTCCCGGCATCGCCTGGAACCGGGGATGAAGTGAAACATCCTGGTCACCCGCACTACCGAAAAGAGAGGAGCGCGAAGCAGATCACCCATGCATCAAAACACGACTGCGTTTTGACGCATGGCTAGTTCCTTCTCTCGGGTTCTGCAGCATGAATGAACACGTTGTAAGTATCGGCAGGACGTGTCCCCGCGGCCAGATCAAGCGCATGGCCAATCGCCCCGCGATGGTAAGTGCCGTGATTGATGAGGTGAAAGATGACTTCTTCGCGGCTGAGTCTTCCGCGCTTCCCATCCACGAACGTGAAAGAAATATCTTCCTTCAACTGGTTGGCACTGAGACCCTTGGCATAGCTCAGCAACCATTGGTTAGCCGCCATCAGCCTGCCCTCCAGCTCAGCCAGTTCAGGCAGGAGCTCGGTATTGGTGGAGTCATGCGGATCCGCCACGCCACGCAATCTGGCCTGGAACAATTCCTCAACACGCACCATGTGGTTCAACTGTTGCCGCGCGAAATCCAGCGCGCGCTTTTGTTCCTCTTGCGTGAGTTGCGCGACCGCATCAAGAATGCGGCGGTCCGACCAGTGCTTGTATTCCAGGATATTGGTAAAGTCCATGAGCCATCTCCTCCGTAGCCCTGAACGATACCTCAATGGTGCGCATCATGCCTGGCGCGATTGCAGGGTCCTGCCCTATCACCGTCTGCAGGTGATCATCCAGAACAGCAGAGCGCTGAAGCTGACGGCGGCACCAAGAAGACAGACACCCCGCCACCCATGGGCCGCATAGACAACGGTAGTAGAGAGTGCGCCCAGCCCGCTGCCCACCGCGTAAAAGAGCATGTAGATGCCGATCAGGCGGCCATGCGCTTCCGGACTGCGGCGAAGAATCAAGCTCTGGTTCGTGACGTGCAGCGCCTGCCCGCCCAGGTCGAGCAAGATGATGCCGGCCACCAAGGCCCACAGCGATCCATCCATCAGCGACAAGGGCCACCAGGCCAACAGCAAGAGCGAGAGCGCGGCCGCACTGTTGCGTTGTGCGTGTCCCTTGTCCGCCCATCTTCCGGCGCGTGATGCCGCCAGCGCTCCAATGACGCCAACCAGACCAAACGAGCCAATCGCGGTATGAGAGAAGTGATAGGGACTCGCGCTCAAGGGAAGAACCAAGGCACTCCAGAAGATATTGAAGCTGGCGAACATCAACATCGCCAGGACACCTCGGACCTGAAGTACCTTGTCATGACGAAGCAAGGACCACATCGACGCAAGGAGCCTTGCATAACTCAATCCATTCGAGGACACCGGTACTGCGGGCAGGCCTCGCCACAGGGGCCAGGCCAACAACAGCATCATGAGGGCCGCACAGAAGTAAACGCCCCGCCACCCCGTGACATCGCTGATCGCACCAGAGAAAACGCGTGACAAAAGCAAACCGATGAACACGCCAGTTTGTGCAGCTCCCACTACCCGCCCACGTTCGCTCTCACTTGCGACGCTCGCGGCGTAGGCAATCAGGCCTTGGGTCATTGCCGTCCCCAGCAAACCGACTGCCAGCATGCCCGCCAACAGCGTACAAGAAGTCCGTGCCAGTCCCACCGTGACCAGTGCACAAATCAGACCGGACAACTGAAGGCCAGTCAGCTTCTTGCGCGCCACCTTGTCGCCAAGTGGAACCAGAAAGAGCAAGGCCAGCGCACAGCCGAGCTGGGTCGCCGTCACAACACCGCCGACAGCTGACTGATTGATCCTGAAATCTTGAGACAACGCATCCAGCAAAGGCTGGGCGTAATAGACATTGGCTACGCTCAAGCCACTGGCCAACGCAAACAGAAGCAGCAAGCGACGGGATAACGCAGGGGAAGATGGGGCCATGGCAGCAATCTGGTTTCAATTTAAAACCATTTGAATGCTAGTGGATATGGTTTTAAAATGCAACCACATTGCGGACCACACCAGCTGGAGGGCTTATGTCGAGTCAACTGAATCATGATGAAGAATACTGTCCCGTCGCACGCAGCGTGAGCGTGGTGGGGGACCGATGGGCGCTGCTGATCGTGCGGGATGCGTTTGACGGGGTATGCAGGTTTGGCGACTTTCAGCGCAACCTGTCGGTATCGAAGAACATTCTGGCAGACCGCCTGCGCAAACTCGTGGATGCCGGCATCCTTCAGACGCAAGCGGCATCCGACGGGACGTCTTATCAGGAGTACGTGCTGACTGAAGCGGGACTCAGTCTGTTTCCATTGCTCGTTGCGTTAAGACAATGGGGGGAAGCACACCTGTTCAAGCGCGGTGAGCGCCATTCCGTCCTCATTGATGCAGAGACCGGGAAGCGGGTGACGTATAT
>Ga0068855_100002500_pt1 | contig 22644 bp, 27 predicted proteins | sample KBSCornC52_FD_66592 | JGI IMG/M metagenome (GOLD analysis project Ga0068855, IMG submission 66592) | Corn rhizosphere microbial communities from Kellogg Biological Station, Michigan, USA - KBS Corn C5-2 | ecosystem: Host-associated > Plants > Roots > Rhizosphere > Soil ...
GAAGCGGGTTTGCGGCATCGGGCCTTCAAACGCATCTACCAGCAACACCACGCCATCGGCCATTTTTAATACCCTTTCTACCTCACCACCAAAATCAGAGTGGCCCGGAGTATCTATCACGTTAATTTTAACGTCTTTATAGGTTACTGCTGCGTTTTTACTAAATATGGTAATACCTCTTTCTCTTTCAAGGTCATTACTGTCCATGATCAATTCACCAGTTTGCTGGTTATCACGAAACACTTTGGTAGCGTGTAAGATCTTATCTACCAGGGTTGTTTTTCCGTGGTCTACGTGAGCAATAATGGCGATATTTCTGATATCCATAATTCCTTATTTCCGGCAGGAAAATTTTTTTTTAAATTCTTAATAATGAATGCCTTTGACGCCTGCTTTTTAAGCAGTGGCAAACGAGGCGCAAAAGTACGCTAAATCAACGGGCGGGGCAAGCAAAAGCGGAAACTTATTGTATAATTAATTCAGAAAATTAAGTGTTTTTCTGATCCTTTATGCAAAATAAGAATAACCGGCTACACGCGTATGTAAATTTTTCGTTTATCGAGCCACCAGCCTGCCAACCAGCACATTAGCATAAACCAAATGGCAAAAAGCAAGGAGCCGGTGTACATGCCGGTAAAGCTGAAAAAATGGTCGAAGATCCATTTATACAATGTAGTGTCTCGTTTTGGCCGGTAAGCGCGCAAAACAACAGCCGCCACTTCGGCCAGAATATAAATAAACAGAGGATTTTTTCCGAACACTTCAAAAAAAGAGGCCCAGCGGGTTTTATTCAAAAAGTCCATGATAAAAATAACTGCAGCCAGTATAACACAATCCAGCCCAATAGTATATAGCACAAAAGAGCTCGTCCATAACTTCTTGTTAATGGGAAAATTAAGGTCCCAGCACCAGCCCAGGGCAGTAAGCAAACAACCGGCTATTAATAATTTAGCCAGCATTTCCCAGGTTTTACCGTTCAATTGAATAAAGTAGCCTACCAGGTAACCGGCGATTACATTCACTACAGCGGGCAACGTACTTAATAACCCTTCAGCTTCAAAGGGAACGCCTTCACCATTGTTCATATGGTTGGGACCGATCAGCCACCAGTCTAATTTTGATACGGCATTACCCGTTAACCCCAGTTCATTGCCCGGTTCGCCAAACCATAATAAGATCAACCAGTAGGCAATTAAAAAAATCACCGAGGCAATTAATGCCTTTTTAGGTTTCAGATACCAGATCATTAAAGCGGCTATGCCATAACATAAACCAATACGTTGCAGTACGCCAAATATTCTGGTTTGTGCAAATGGCTTAAGAGCCACATGGCCCGAGAGGTCGTTTTTTATAAAAGGGAACCAGTACAACAGGTATCCGAGTACAAACAAAAGCAGTGTACGTTTGAATATTTTCGCCAGCACCTGTGCCTGACCCATATTCGCCCATTTTTTCATGGCAAAGCTCATGGCATTACCAACAGCAAATAAAAATGAGGGGTAAACAAGATCTGTAGGAGTAAAACCATTCCATTCAGCATGCAGCAGCGGGGCATACGTGGTCAGATGATTGCCCGGAGTATTTACAATGATCATAAAACAAATGGTCATGCCGCGAAATACATCCAGCGCACTATACCGTTGGTTTAGGGGGGTCATATGCAGTCACTAATTAATCCGGATAAGACGTTTTTTCCTTTCCGGTTCATGCAAAAAGTACGAAACTAAACAAAATATTATCATAATATAAATACGTTGCACCATTGTTTTCATAGGTTCGGTATAATTTTAGTTGGATTAGGTAGTATCACCTAAAACTTCCGGCTATGAGTAAAGTCCTCTCCCGTCGTACTCTTTTAAAACAATTAAGTATGGCAGCAGGCGCCGCATTACCATTATATAGCTGGGCCACGGGGCCAATACCTGTTCCCAAACCGGACGACTTTCTTCCACAGGCGCCCGAAAAACCTATTACGGCCATTACACTGGGAGCGGGTAATCGCGGCAATGTATATGGAAATTATGCCACAGCATATCCTCATCACATAACTTTAGTAGGAGTTGCAGAACCGGTTGCTTTACGCAATCAGCGTTATGCGCAACAACATAATATTCCTGAAAAAAACAGATTCAATTCATGGGAAGAAGTTTTTAAGCGACCCAAATTTGCCGATGCGGTAATTATTTCTACACCCGACCGGCTGCATTATGGCCCTTGCATAGAAGCTTTGAAAATGGGTTATGATGTGTTGCTTGAAAAACCAATTTCACCCAGTGAACAGGAATGCCGCGATATTCTGGCCCTTACTAAAAAAAGCGGCCGCATTGTAGCGGTTTGCCATGTACTTCGCTATGCTCCGTATTTTATTAAACTGCGCGAACTGATCCAGTCGGGTGCTGTAGGTGAAGTGATCAGTTTTCAGCATCTTGAACCGATTGAATATGTGCATATGTCGCACTCGTATGTGCGCGGTAACTGGCACAACAGCAAACTAACCACGCCTATCATACTGGCTAAGTCGTGCCACGATATGGATATTCTCCGCTGGGTTATTAATAAACCAGCCAGATCAGTTACCGCCTTTGGCAATTTAAAATGGTTCAAAAAAGAAAATGCACCTGCAGGAAGCGCCGATCGTTGCGCCGATGGCTGTGCTTCGGAAAGTACCTGCCCATGGTCGGCTTTAAAAATTTATCATCGCGATCACCAGCGTTTATATGTATTCGATTTGCCGGAAGACGATCATAAGAAAGATGAGGCCATACTGGAATACCTGCGCACAACCGATTACGGCCGCTGTGTATATAAAATGGATAACGATCAGCCGGATCATTATGTAAGCACCATTTTATTTGATAATGATATAACGGCATCTTTTAACATGGAGGGCTTTACATCTTATGCAGGCCGCCGCACACGTGTAATGGGCAGTATGGGTGATATTGTTGGCGACATGACCCAATTCACCTTAACCGATTTCAGAACAGGCGTTAAAACAGACTGGTCATTAACAACCGACCACCACGGCGGTGGCGATTGGCGCTTGATGGCCAATTTTATTCAGGCAGTAAGCAAACAGGACCCTGCCCTGCTCACTTCTACAATAGACGTATCGATCGAAAGCCATGTAATGTGTTTTATGGCCGAACAAAGCCGCTTGCAGAAAAAGATAATGGATGTTGTTATGTAGGCAATTCAAAGAAACCTTCTGACAATGCTTAATATCACAGTAAGCAAAACACTAAAAATGATCATGGTAGTGATGGGAAAATAAAAGCGAAAATTTTCCCTTTCAATGCGTATATCACCCGGCAAATGGCCTATCCAATTCAGTTTATCGTGAAAGAAGTAAATAACCAGTCCGAGCACCACAATGGCGCCTCCGATGAGCATAATGTATTTACCGGTATCGGAATTCATATAAATTTCATTTTATTTCCTTCCCAATGCTTTCACAGGTAATAAAAAGCTGTTAATTTCAACACAAATTTACGGCATGCGTAAAAAATGGTTGCTCCTAATTCCCGTGGTACTTATTGTAGCGTACCTGCTGGGCCCCAGTCCTTCAACACCTGTTTACAGTACGGCTATGCCGGCTGTTCCCGCTGAGCCTGCAGCACTTGAAAATTATATCAGGCAAAACGAGTCGGCCCACAAGGTTAAACCCGATAACGAAGCCCGTATTGTATGGGCAAATGATTCACTAAAAAATCAAACCGAATATGTGCTGGTATACCTGCATGGCTTTAGTGCTTCGCAGGGAGAAGGTGATCCTGTTCACCGCGACCTGGCTAAAAAGTTCGGTTGTAACTTATATTTATCGCGGCTGGCAGAGCATGGTATCGATACCACAGAACCAATGGTTAATCTGACCTCAGACAATTTATGGAATTCAGCCAAAGAAGCGGTAGCGATCGGCAAGCAGTTAGGTAAAAAAGTTATCCTGGTAGGTACATCTACCGGTGGTACACTCGCGCTAAAACTGGCTGCTGACTATCCAGATATTTATGCGCTGATCCTGATGTCGCCTAATATTGCCATTAATGATCCCACAGCGTGGATCCTTAACAATCCATGGGGGTTACAGGTTGCCAGAATGGTAACCGGTTCAAAATATCTCGATTCAAAAGACACGAACCCAAACTACCGCAAATACTGGACATGGCATTATCGCATTGAAGCTGCCGTAAATCTTGAAGAGCTGGTTGAATCAACCATGAAAAAAGAAACATTTGAAAAAGTAAAACAGCCAGTTCTAACGCTTTATTACTATAAAGACAAAATTCATCAGGATAGTACGGTTAAAGTAAGCGCAATAAAAGAAATGTTTGATGAACTGGGAACGCCAGCCGATAAAAAAAGAGAAGTGGCCATTCCCAATGCAGGCAACCATGTTATCGGATCATGGATAAGATCGCATGACGTACCCTCAGTAGAAAGAGAAGCAGAAAACTTTATGACAGAAGTATTAGGAATAAAACCGGTATAAACAAATTTTTACGTACAGACGCAAAAGGCGCAGAGGAATTTTTTAGTCTTCTCTGCGCCTTTTGCGTCTCTGCGGTTATATACAAAAAAACTCTCCATATGGAGAGCCTTTTTTTATTACTATTTATTATTTCTTTTAGTGTCTTCCGTAATGATCATCATTCCTGTTGTCATAATTCCTGTGATCGTTATCGTAATTCCTGTCGTTTCCTCTAAAATGGTCATCGTGGTTAAAACCCATTGAAGACTGACTCATAGATACTTTGTCGAAACGATTGATATCGATATTTACCATTTGAGCAGGAGAAATAAACAACGAACTGTTATAGATAACCTGAGTTCTCTTTCTAAAGCCTGCTTTATCCATTTTAAAAATGGTAATGGTGTGATTACCGGTTCTGATGTTATCCAATACAAAGGTGTTGTTCAGGCTATATGTGGTTCCATCAATTTTTACCTGCATAAATGAACGATCACTGTTCGTAATTGAAATTTTACTGGGAGCACCGGGACGTTCAGCAGCAAAAGAACTAATAGTGATACTAAATAATACAGCGATAAGTGTAAAAATCTTTTTCATAATCTGTTTCCTCCAAATGTTTTATTGCTATAATAGATAGAAAACAAAACCTGTTGTTTACTAATGGAGTGTTAAAGGGCCGCGGCATGATTTGGTCAAACTGAGGAAAAAATCCTAACCGGTTTTATGTATCAATCAGATGATTAAGGAACAATTTTTTCAATTATACTCCCGAATAATCGTATTATAATCAATAGAAAATGAGCACCGTAAACAAAATACACTGGAGGCATTACCTCACCTATGCCGTTGGCGCTGCTATACTTTATTGTATTCCTGTTGTTATTTATTTAAACAGAGCCAATTTTACACAGGCATGGCTATTATACATCGGAAACTTTTTGTTTCTTATTACTATCGTTGCATTTCTTTTTTCTTTTAATAACCGAAGAAGACAGGATGCAAGTACTATGAGTATGCTGGCAGCAGGCCATATCACTACTATTGCAGGAATTGTAATTGCCTGTTTGCTGAGTTTTATTCTGTTGACTGTGTTAGTTCCGGGTTATTTACATTCAGGAACAGCAGACAAAGTATTAGCCAATGCGCCTGCGAATACAATAAAAGATAAAACCAACGGTTTAAGCGCTATGTTGTTTTTGAATGCAATATTCGGAAATGTAGTTGCAGGCTCTGCCTCATCCATTATTTTTCCTTTTTCATTAAAGCGCGATCAAACAAAAGAAAAAGTACCGCAGAAACAGGCCCAGCTATAAAGAACGGTAGTCAGCAATTGCGATTGGGCATCAATTACATAACCTTCCGATCAATACAAAAAAAATGGCTCTTCAGTTATGAAGAGCCACATGGTCGTATTTAGGTTGAGTGTGTGAATTAGTGTTTGTAGTATCCACCATCGTGATCATGATCATGATCACGGTCGCCATAAACCGGTCCATTGTTATAATCACGGTCATGATTCCAGCGATCATTATCATGATCCCTGTATCCACCATTGTAACCATTATCACGGTTGGCATGGCTGTCTACAAAAACTCTTGAAAAACGGTCGATGTTAACGCTAAGCGATTCCCAGGGGCGTAAATCCATTGTAGTGCTGTAAATCATCTGGGGCCTTCTTCTCCAACCATAGTTATTTACCTGGTATACTTCGATGCAGTGACGGCCGGGTCTGATAAAGTCACTTGTAAAAGCGTTACAGTCCATATTATACCGGTGTCCGTCAACTACAACCTGTATAAAAGAGTTACTGTTGCTTCTGATCGATATATTGCTATTAGGGTTGGGGTATTCGGCGGCAAAGGTAGTAACGCTGAATAATGTGGCTGCAAGTGCAAGTGTAAAGATCTTTTTCATAATCTGTTTCCTCCATTTTTTTTATACTAAATAGAAAGGAAACAGGATTTGTCGTTTACAAATGGTATGTTAAAGACTGAAACGCCGCCTTCGGCGGCAATTTCATTGCCACGGATTGCACAGATAAGCACAGATGAATACAGAAAATTCATTTATTAGATTAACTAACTATTTCCTTAGATCCAGAGATTTTAGTTTTGAAGTTGACTTTAAATCTGTGTTCATCCGTGTAATCTGTGGCAAAATACCTGAGCGTAGCGAAGGCTATCTTCCCTTTTTATACTCCTCGAGAACGTCTATTTCACCATCACACAACTTGATCTTTTTCCAGTCGGTATCGCCCTGCAGATTAACAATATAAATTGTTGGATGCTCGGGGGCCTCAATTTCCTGTACAATGAATATTTTATAATCGAAGTAAACACTTTTTATACGCGCTCTTACGTCACGGGCCAGATTGCGTTCTTCGTAATATTTCATTACAAAATTCAAATCGCCTCTTTTGTCATAAACCACTCTGTATTGTACACTGTCGCGAAAGAAAACCGCCACCCAGTCTCCATTCGTTTTATGCCATTGCTCGGTGGTTACATCTTTGTAGCGACTTACAAAATCGCGCATTGCCCTGGTGTTGATGTCATTCATGAAATCCTTCTTTGGCTTTGCGCTTGCCACACTGCCCGCCAGCAGTGAATTGGAAGGCTGCTGCGAATAAGCACACCCGGTTAGTATCACCATAGTTATACCGGTGATGATTAAAAACTTTTTCATAGCTATACTAAATTTGATTAACAATGGTGTAAAACTATTGGCTTAAATGAGGCAGTGATCTTAAATGGTATTGAAGCAGGTAACTTGATAAGCTGTGTTCGGGTACTGGAACAGTTGAGTTCCTTGCAGGCAAATTTCTTAGGCAGTAAAGCCGGTGGGGGACACTATTTGCAAAATGTTTCATGAGGTTACCTTTTTCGGGTTAAGGTTCTGTTAAATGGGAATTATGGAAATCCCATCTACATAAACGCTAATATGTCTATGAAACACTTTTTTGCCTTTTCCATAAACGCGATTCCATTATTTATATTTGCTGATGGATGCGTTTTTTTCATATATAAAACAAATAACCCCACTTTCAGAGGAAAGTATAGCAGCCATGGGGTTAGTGCTGCAGCGATTGGAACTGCCAAAGGGACATGCGCTGTTAAGGCCGGGAGCTGTATGCCATTATTTTTATTTTATTGAGCAGGGGTTAACAAGAACCTGGTATATAAAAGACGGGAAAGATATAACCGACTGGCTGAGTGCCGAAAATTCATTTGCAGTATCTATTGTCAGCTTTTTAACCGGTCAACCCGATATTCGAGGTATTGAATTGCTTGAGCCTTCGGTATTGTGGGCTATTTCGCGTAATGATCTTGAAAGTTTATATGCCCGTTATCACGACATAGAACATATGGGGAGAATGATACTCAGCGGAGGTCTTATTCAAATGCAGCAGCGTTTTGATGACCTGCATTTTGCCACTGCCTTGCAGCGATATCGTAAACTGATCGACACCAATCCTTCTTTTGTTAATCGTGTTCCGCTGGGTATGATCGCTACATATCTGGGCATTACGCAGGAAACCTTAAGCCGCATTCGTTCACAATTATAGTTTTTGATAAAGATCAAAGGAAATTGGTCGTGGTGGGGTGAGATTTGTGTAAAATTATAGTTTATGAACACGATATTATGGATCTGCCAGGGAATTTTAGCACTGGTATTCTTCTACTCAGGAATGAACAAAACAATTCTTTCTGAACAACAACTGATAGCCAAAGGGCAAACCGGCGTGGCTAATTTATCAGTTCCTGTAATTCGTTTTATAGGCATCAGCGAAGTGCTGGGGGCAATAGGAATTATTGTACCGGTGCTTACCAATATATGGCCGGTATTAACCCCTGTAACGGCTATTTGCTTTGCAGTGATCATGCTGCTTGCAGCGCCTATTCACTACAGACTGCATGAGCCGAGAAATGTAGCTACCAATCTCATTCTGCTGGCACTGTCGGTTTTTGTGGCCTGGGGAAGATTTCACTGCTAAGGGTTGTAAGCGAGGCGCGGCTTGCGGCCGCGTCACGCTTGTAATTCAGCGAATACCTCTGAAGCTAAACCACTCAGGGCTAACGCGAGCGAATATTTAAGGAAGAAGGCGTTTATATTCTTCCATAGTTTCCATTGCGCCATCGCAAACGACTACGTTCTTCATGGTAGTATCATCCTGCATATGGATAATATAAGCAACCGGTACGCTGGGTTGTTCAACTTCTTCTACGATCAAAATGGTATAATCGTAATAAGCGCTTTTTACTATGTTGCGTACTTCGCGCGGCATCTGATGTTCGCTATACTGTTTTATAGTGTATACAAAGGCTCCGCGACAGTTATATACCGTGCGGCAGTGGCTATTATTATTACCGGTATACCGTACCTCATATCCGTTGTCTATAGTGAACCATTCAGCATCGAACGCCGTTTTATTTCTTTTTAAAAAATCACGCATGGCTCTGATGTGAATGTTGTTCGGATATCCCGAACTAATATGCAGCGACTGCACGTTATTACCAACTATCATTGATGCCCCGGCCTTTTGCGCCGAAACTGAGTTTGTTATGCCTGCAGCTATTATTGCAGCTATTGTACAGGCGATGGTTACAATTACATTTTTCATGGCTATACTTTTAAGTGAATACTTTATGGATATTTTTGAATCCGACACAAAGCAAATGAAATTATCCGCGTGTATATTTTTAATTAGATGAATAGAACGACTTTTCGGCAATCGGACGCCGACCGGCAAAAATGGCGTTTGGCAGAGAAAATGGTCGTTCGTCGAAAATCAGTCTTTCTGGAAAGGATTGGAAGGTTGTTAGCTTTTTATTAGCAATTAAAGTTGTATTCATCGTCAAAAAGTCCCCGCATCACAATCAGAGTGTATCTTTGCGGTTTGTAACACGACACCATGCAGCGAAAGATTATTTACCTGATAAACCCTATTTCCGGTACCAAAGGAAAATCGTCATTGAAGGATCTCATTATTCGTGAAACCGGCAAGCGTAATATCCCCTTTGAAATATTGCCCACTTCAGAAACCGGCGATTATGAACCGGTTAAGGAAAAAATACAAAAGGAATATATTACCGATGTAGTGATCTGCGGGGGCGACGGCACGGTGAATCAGGTTGTACAGGCGCTGGCTGTTACCAACGTTCAATTTGGCATTATCCCCATGGGCTCGGGTAATGGACTTGCATTGGCAGCAGGTATTCCCAAATCAAGCGCCAAAGCCCTTGACATTGTATTTTCCGGCAAAGCCATTTTAACCGATGGCTTTATGGTGAATGATCATTTCGCGTGTATGCTGTGCGGACTAGGCTTCGATGCACAGGTAGCACATCAGTTTGCCGATCATCCCAAACGCGGATTAAGCACTTATGCCCGTCTTACAACCCGCCACTTTTTTAGCGCTAAACCTTACCCGTTTACCATTCTTGCCAACAAGCTGGAGTTTTCAACGGAAGCTTTTTTTATAAGTATTGCCAACAGCAATCAATTTGGTAACAATTTCACCATTGCACCACAAGCTGTTTTAAGTGACGGTTTATTGGATGTGGTTGTTGTTAAGAAAATAGCCAAACCACTGCTGTTATTAACAGTAATGAAACAGGTACTCGCAGGCCGCATTAAAAAAATTGAAAACTCGCTGAACTCGCCGGTTATTTATTTTCAAACCACCGATCTTGTTATAAAAAATACTGCTGAAGCGCCTATTCATATTGACGGCGAGCCCAGCAAGTGCCATCGCGAATTGCATATTAAAGTGCTGCCCCTTTATTTCAAGTTAATACATGCCGTAAAGTAGCACGCTTTTTACTTCTGACTCACGGCTGTAAGCGGCGCATGTGAATTTTGCATGATCTGATTAAACATGGCAAACGTTTGCATGTTGCTTTCACTGCCAAGCGCATCTGCAATATCTTTCTTTTCGCTTTTTGTAAGATGGAAATTCAATGCAGCGCGGGCGTCGTTCTTTTCAGGTATATATTGAAAGCAAAGATCATAAAAATACTTACCCATGGTCGACTGAGCGAGGCCAAGCAAATCGTCCTGATTATATTCCTGCATTTTATACCAGTTGTATTCAAGCAGCAGCATAGGTTTTGTTGCCAGTTCGGTGATATTGGTAGCTTCATATGGATGGTCGAAGCCACCAGTTTTACGATCGCGGATATGTATCAATACAACGCCCGAAGTATTTTCCCGTATCCATTGCTGAAACACCTGTATAAAGCGAAGGGCAGTTTCCTGTCCGAAGTTATCGCGAAGGCCGGCATCCATTACGTCAATAACGGGTTCGCTGGGCAACCATACGTTGGGCAGCACATAAGGAAACGTAGCGTTCATACGCAGGGCTGTGAGCATCCGAAGATTCAACGGACCCTGCTTCGCAAATAAAGCCTGGTAATCTACAGCATCGGGAAATACATCTAATACATGGCTGGTGTCGTAAACAGCACGCATTAAAAAGCTCGTAGGCTGTGTGCTTACGATCATTTTGCGGCCATCGCGTGTTACTACCGAATTAAAAAGCATCAGCGGAATGCGCGCATTTTTTTCATCACTGTACCAGTCTTTCAGCTGCTTGTTCAACATTCCTCTGGTATTGGCATTCAGCTTCTGCTCAAAAGCATAACCACGGTCTTTAATATATTCATACGGTCCTACTTTAAACCTTTGTGCAGGGGAAGCCAGGTCACGCGCCACAAAGGAAGTAAACAGCGGGTTCAGCAGATCGTTTGAAATATCGTTCATGTATTTTTTATCCTGAACATTGATCGGCTGGCCTTCTGCCCGTGCACGACACAACTCCCTAAAATAGGAGGCGCCGAGCATGCCGCCTGAAGCTCCGGTAATAAGTACTGTTTTATCCATCAGCTGCCCATGCGTAATGCTATCAAGGTGCTGCAATACGTTCATGGTAAAAGTGGCGCTACGATTGCCTCCGCCGCTGGTAGTGATTATAAACATCAGCGGTTTTGCTTCGTGTTGTTTCTTCTTCCAGTTCTCCAGTATTGAGATCATATTCTGCTTATCGCGATCGATCTTTTCAGGTGAGCAGAGCGCCATCAGATTTTCAGCAGTATACTGCGGCCGTTCGTCTCTGTTTTTATAATTTAACCCATAGGCTTTATTACTGGGGTCAATAATCTCGTAGCGATATAACAGGTTAGTAATAAGAAATAATACTATCAGAAAAGGAATGCTCCAGCTTTGCAGGAAATATGAGAAGGCGCCTGACACGGCAATTAAAATGGCAAAGAAAAGAGTAATGCCTGCGGCGGCAGGTAACTGAAATACCGGATTATCTAACCAAAAACCCAGTAAGATCAAACAAATAAAAGCAATGAAAATAGAAACCACAGCTGCAAAGTGATGGCGGCTGAAAATGGTTTCAATAAATTCACGGCTATAATGCGATACGTCGCGCACTTTTTTTGGTTTGAACACGGCGTTCAGGTAATATTCTACTTTTATCAGTCGGCTTTCGTTAAGCTTTGTTTCTCCCTTTTTGAACTGCGCTTTAAATAGTTGCGGGTTGCTGATAACAGGGGTAAGCCGGCGGATAATATTTTTATCTGCCCTGAAAAAATAAAACAGAGAGATGATAACGATCAGTGCCAGTCCGCTTACAAAACCCAGCGCCAGTAAAGCGATATCTCCGGGCGACATCAGTTCTTTATTACGGTCAAACGATTCTGCCTTTATAAAGTAAAAAATAAGAAAAACCAGGGGCAGGATCATATTGTTGATGCAATACTTCAAAAACGGATTTGAAGTAGTAGCCAAAAACCTGAAGTGACGGCTGAATAAAATGAAGGTGGTAATATTCCAGCTCATGATAAACACACCAATGGCCAGCCCCACAAAAAGCGTAGCCAGCATGTTTACATTGCCCAGATATTCGGGGGCCAGGTACAGTGAATCGGCTCCGAATGTTTTCATAAAGGTGCCATTCACCGTACTGAACAAAACATACCAGAATATCAGCAACACCTGAAATTTTTTCAGGTGCAGTATCACCAGCTGTATAGGAAAAGAATGATATAGTCCTCTAAAAAAAAGCTTCATACTAATTAGTCCGGAGTCCGCAAATCAGAAAGTCCGGAAGAATTTTGTGAATTATCTGTCCTGCTTTCGGACTTTCGGTCTTTCCGACTTTCGGACTTTCCTTCTCAATATACTATTAAAACGAAAAGACCGCGGCAAGATTATGAAGGTTGCGTAAAAGATGGGCGCCGGGTGAGAAATAACATGGCTACCAGGCTCAGCAGTAATAACATTCCGGTAATCTGATGCAGCTGGGCCATCCATTCAAATGCTCCCCACCGGTTGGGAACAATGCGGGTACTGGTTAATACCGATAAAATTCCCAGTAATACCTGTAGCGATACAAGAATTAATGGCAGACGGCGCGCCTTGCTGAAAACCGGATTGGCGTTTATACGAAATGCCTGAACAGAATAAATTATTATCAAAATTAATAACGTATAGGCAAGACCCCGGTGAACAAAGTGGATGGTGATCTTATTTTCAAAAAAATTGAGGCTTACCGGCCGCTCCCTGAACAAACCGTCGGGCACCCAGCTGCCATTAATGGTAGGCCAGGTTGGTGCAGCCGTGGCGGCTTTATGGCCTGCCATTAATGCACCGAAGATTAATTGAATAAACAGAATAATGATCAGTACCCAGGTAAACTTTTGCAGACCTGGATTGTATATTTTGTTTTTGGCAGGAATTTTTAACTGCAGAGCAAACCAGAATGCGTAGCAAATTAAACCCAGGGCAAAAATAAAGTGCATAGCCAAACGGGTTGGCCGTACGTAAATTGCATCGCCGGTAAGACCACTGGCGACCATGATCCATCCAACAGCACCCTGCAGGGCTCCCAGTAAAAAAAGGATCAGTAACGGGTACACCACTTGCTTTTTCAGGTAGTCTTTAGCCAGCAGGTACACAAAACCAGCGACAAACGCTACCCCTATCAGGCGTGCCCAAAGACGGTGAAACCATTCCCAGAAGAAGATGCTTTTAAAATCAGATAGGGTGAAGTCTACGTTCAGAAGCCTGAACTGGGGCGTTTGTTTATATTTATCAAACTCCGTAAGCCACTGATGCTCATTCAGGGGAGGCAAAGCACCGGTAACTACATTCCATTCTGTAATAGATAAGCCCGAACCGGTTAAACGGGTAATACCACCCAGTACCACCTGAACCAATAACATGATGACCCCCAATAATATCCAGTTGGATACTGCCCGGTTGGCTCTTTGTTCATGAGATATGGTATTCATTGCGGCGCAAAGGTAAGGCAGAGCAATGATGAATATCGAATGTTCAATGTAAAATGCTGAAGTATTTGAAATCTCACTTTCAGCATTTTAGGAAATTAACATCGTTTGTGGCATCTAACTTCAACATTCGATATTCATCATTCAATATTCATTATTGATCAGTGGGCTACTTTAATATACCCCCACCCTTCGCGCTGTTTGCTGATAATTTCATAAATGCCATCGGGAACTACATCCACACCGGCAATGAGCTGGCTTTTATCGGCATTCATCCGTTTCATAGTCATAGAGCAAACCTTAAAATTTGCTTTTTTACTATTGATGAGTTGCTGAATGGCATCGGTATAATTTGATTTGTCTTTTAATACCAGTGGCAGCGCTTCGCCATAAACAGTTACTTCCAGTTGCGCATCGGGGCGTTCCTGCGATATAGCCTGCAATTCGCGAATAATGGCTTTTTGATTAACAGTGTCATTGCTGCTCATATCAAATACCACTTTGTAATCTGCTTTCTGTGCAATAGCCAGAAAACTGCATACAACGAGGGAAACGATGAATATAATTTTCTTAATCATGTTGGTTGGTTTTTATTTTCTTTTTGATGCGTCTTTAAACTTTTGAATAGGGCTATAGGGACCGAACTTATGCTGTTGTTCGGTGAAGCTGTCGGCATAAGGACCAAAAGGATGATCAACCGGTTTGGCTTTTTTATTGGGCCAATCTTGTTTAAACTCTTTGAAGGGCCGTGGCTGTGAGTTAATAAATGCAGCCACATCCCAGGCCTGTTCATCTGTTAATTGTGAGTTGCCATGCGATGCACCAAAAGGCATATTATCTTTTACATAACCGGCCATTCGTGATACACGATAAAGACCGGCCCCTACATTAAAACTATTGGATCCCCATAACGGCGGATACAAATAACCGGTGCCGGTAATACTATCGCGCGTGCCTGCACCATCGTGCCCGTGGCAACTCTGGCATTTTTCAAGAAAAACTGTTTTGCCTTTTTCAGGATCAGCCGGTCTGTCAAGATATTTAAGCGACGCAATGCCTGCTCCTGCAGGCGCTTTACCTTTGGGAACATTCGTTCCCAGCCAGTGCATGTAGGCGACCATAGCCCGCATTTCATGACTGTTGCTGTCAAGCGCTTTACCGTTCAGGCTTCTTTCCAAACAATCGTTGATCCTTTTTTCAATGGATTCCATGGTGCCGCTGCGGTCGCGATATTTGGGATAAGTGGCGGCTACTGCACTGTAATTATTGCCCCATGGTTTGGTACCTGCTGCCAGATGACAGTTCTGGCAATTCATACCATTCGATATATGCGCCACTTTTCCTTTGGGACCTAAATACCATGATGTATGAGCTATTAATTCCCGCCCGTAACGGATCTGATCACCTGTTTCAGAATGAGGAATGGCGTTTGAATCGGGTGCTGCCCACGGGCCTTCTGCTTTATCGGCTACCAATGTTGGTGAAACTTCTTTTTTTATATCGGCAGCGCAATGTTGCAAGCCAACAGAAAGAACCAGCAATGATCCTATTGTTACGTTTCGGTTCATCCTGCGAAGCAATAAGTACATCCATGTTCCTGTGCACGGCCAACTGCCCATACACCGGAGGGAACAACCTGTACGCCGGGTAATACAGCGGCAAGCCATTCTTTTTTTACTGTTTCTGCATCCATTTTCATCATATCGGCTATCACCGCACTGTATACTGTTATAGCCATATTGCAGGCGCAGAACATAACACCATTGTTCTGTAATTCATTTATGCCTATGGCAACGTTTCCAATGCCGGGCACTTTAAAGTCGCCTTCTTTGGGTTGCCAGAAAGGATTGCGGGTTGCAGGTGCTTTTGTGAGCGGATCATCAGCTTTAAAAACTTCGCCCAACTTGTATTTGGCCCAAAGGTCGTTGTTAAGAGCATATCCTACAGCAGCATGCCGCAATACAACTACTACACTGCAATCTTTTTCGGGTGTGCCGGTAGCAGAATTGGTAAGCAGAAAAACCTTTGGCCATGCAAACGGCATTATTTCATGAGGTTGCGTAGCATCAAACACAATACGATGTTTTCCCTTTATTTTATTGAACCATTCGTCGGCATCACTATTTCCATGATCAGCAGGTGCTGCATCCACATTGAATGGAACTAATGAAACGGCGCCCAGGGCGGCTGCGCCGCTGGCGATTTTTCCTAAAAAATTCCGGCGTGAGTTAGCATTGTTAGTTTGCATATACAGCAAATTTTAGTTTTAGTTAATGGAAGAAAGATTGATGATAGTTTATGCAATAGCCTGCCTGTATCAACAAATACAGCAATCTATTGATGGCGTTTATCGATTAAATGATATGTTGTTTAAACACACCGGTACCTGTACCGGCAAAGCGGATATGGATCGATCCCTCGATTCATGGAGTAGGTAAGAATGTTTCGCGCAAGATTCCCTCAGGATGAGGTTGGAGGCAGATAAATCCTGAATGTTGTAAAACAGCCGTTCAGTAGCTAATAATTGACAATAATTAAATCCTTATTAAAGATACTTATTCTGTTTCTTGATAACCAAAATTAATTTAATGTGGCAGTTTTTCGCGCAGTCTGCCATATACCCATGTACCGGCAATGGCGCTCAGTAAAGTAACAATTATTACAGTAGCACCGGTTCCTATCAGTGCATATAATGGTCCGGGACAGGCGCCCGTTAACGCCCAGCCTGCGCCAAATAACAGTCCGCCATAGATCTGTCCTTTATTGAACTCCTTAGGATGCAGCTCAATAGGTTCGCCATAAATAGTTTTTACTTTGAACTTTTTAATCAGCCATATTGATATAATACCTGTTACAACAGCTGAACCAATTACACCATACATGTGAAAGCTTTGCAGCCTGAACATTTCCTGAATTCGGAACCACGAAATCACCTGTGACTTAACCAACACTATTCCAAACAATAATCCCGCAAGCAGATATTTCAATGAATGCCACCATGGATGTTGAATGTGCGATTCGTTCAAACAGATCGTATCGAGCGAACGAACCTCAAAATCAGTATTTGTTTCTTTCAGAATAACAGGTTGTGTACTTATATCTCTCGTTTCCATTTTTTATTTTTTACAGGTGCATAACAACAGGAAGAATAAGGTTGGCTGTAATAAAACCACCGATCATAAAACAACAGGTAGCTATTAGTGAAGGCCATTGCAGATTGGAAAGACCCATGATTGCATGCCCTGATGTACATCCGCCGGCATAACGGGTTCCGAAGCCCACCAGAAAACCGCCTGCAACCATTAGTATCAGTCCGCGTATTGTTAAAAGCGAAGGCCAGTTAAATAAATCGACCGGCACCAGGTCGCTGTAATTGTGTACGCCGTACCGCTGCAGTTCGTTTACCAGTTTTGGATTAACTATTACAGGTTGCCCATTGCTTAACCAGATAGTAGCTATGGCCCCGCCTAATAAAACACCGCCTGCAAAGAACAGGTTCCATGTTTCTTTTTTCCAGTTGTATTTGAAAAAAGGAATATTGCCGGGAAAACAGGCAGCGCAAACATGCCTGAGTGAAGAAGAAATTCCAAAGGATTTATTTCCTATGATCAATAAAAGAGGAACCGTTAGTCCGATCAGGGGGCCAGCCACATACCATGGCCACGGTTGTTTAATCCATTCCAAAAAATGCATCATTACTAAATTTCTGTAAAAATCATGGATTCATAAAAAAAGCTGTGCGACAAAAATCACACAGCTTTCATTTATGAAAAATTCAAGGCTTGATTCGATAGCAATAATTTACTATGCCCCAAACTGTTGCAGTACACGCTGCAGCTGGGGCGCAGGCACTACTCCCGATTGACGCCATTTAATTTCACCATTTTGAAAAACGATCAGGGTTGGAACGCCCTGAATCTGAAAAGCATTGGCTACCTGGGGATTTTTATCTACATCGAGTTTAAGAATGGTTACATTATCACCCAGCGATTGCTTTACCTCTTTTAAAATAGGCGGCATCATCTTACACGGACCGCACCATTCTGCAAAAAAATCAACCAGTACCGGTTTATCTCCTTGTATCAGTTCAGCAAACGTACTCATAGTATTAATTTTTTACTTCTTCGAATTCAACGGGTTTTGCCGGTTCGCTTTTACTGCTATAATGGCTTGTACAACCATCTGCCGTACAACATTGAACCGACAATAATCCTGCCAGCAAAAATGCCGCGCCAAAAGCTATTACCGGCCAATCGCTTTGCCTGATGCCCATAATCATTATGGGTAATCCGGCAGCGATGCGCACAATGCGGCAAACATTCCACTGAACCATTAATTGTTTCAGCCAAAGGTTCATATCATTCTCTTTAAATATTCTGTTAAGGTGTTACAACATGGTAGTTGGACAAACATAATCCGTTACATCAAACTTTCCAGTTTCTTTAAGGGCCTTAAAGCCGCCTTTGATATCTATCAGGTTATGGAAACCTCTTGCTTTTAAAATGGAAATAAAGATCATGGAGCGATAGCCGCCGGCACAGTGAACGTACCAGGTTTTTTCTTTATCTACCAGTTGCATACTTTCATTAACGTAATCTAAGCTGGCGTTTACAGCATCTTTAACATGTTCTGAATCAAATTCGCTTTGTTTACGTACGTCCAGTATATTTATTTCTTTATTAGCTTCTTTTGCTGCTGCGAGTTCACCGGCTGTAATTGAAGTAACGGCATCTGTTTCTTTACCCGCTTTTTTCCATTCATTAATTCCGCCTTTTAAAAAGCCAATCGCATTATCGTAACCTACTCTTGCAAGACGGGTAACTACTTCTTCTTCGCGGCCATCTTCTGCAACAATTAAAATCTCATGTTTAATGTCGGGTATCAATGCTCCTACCCACGGTGCAAAGTTTCCATCTATACCAATATTGATTGAATTGGGAATAAAACCTTTTGCAAAAACCTGCGGATCTCTTGTATCCAGGATCAGTGCATTTGTTTCATTCGCAGCCGCTTCAAAGGCATCTACACTTAATGCATGCGTTCCTTTTTTTATCACTTCATTAATACTTTCGTAACCCTGTTTATTCAACTGCACATTAAGCGGAAAATATTGCGGAGGTGCTGTTAAGCCGGTGGTAACTTCTTTTGTAAATTCTTCTTTCGTCATATCAGCCCGCAATGCATAATTGGTTGCTTTTTGATGACCGAGGGTATCCATCGTTTCGTTGCTCATATTCTTACCGCAGGCACTGCCGGCGCCATGTGCAGGATAAACAATTATATCATCGGCCAGCGGCATGATCTTACTGCGTAAAGAATCGTATAACATGCCTGCCAGATCTTCCTGAGTCATGTGTGCTGCCTTTTGAGCCAGATCGGGGCGGCCAACATCACCTATAAATAATGTGTCGCCACTAAACAATCCAATTGCTTTCCCCTGTTCATCTTTCAGCAGGTAACAGGTACTTTCCAAAGTATGCCCCGGTGTATGTAATACGGTAAATGTTACTTTACCAACTTTAAATACGTCGCCATCTTTGGCAATAATAGCTTTGAAAGAGGGCGATGCAGTAGGCCCGTACACAATAGCAGCGCCGGTAGCTTTTGACAGGTCAAGATGCCCCGATACAAAATCTGCATGAAAATGTGTTTCAAAAACATATTTAATAGTTGCTCCGTTGCGTGAAGCCTTTTGAATATAAGGATTGATTTCGCGAAGCGGATCAATTATAACAGCTTCACCTTCGCTTTCAATATAATAAGCTCCCTGCGCCAGACAACCAGTATATATTTGTTCGATCTTCATACTTTATTTTTTTATTGATACAAATTTCTAAAGGGCGATTATAATAAACTATGACTTTTATCACACAACAAGGGCGCAAGCGCCTTAATGCAGTAGCGTTAAGAGCTAAAAGGGAAAAAGGAGAAAAGGAGAAGGCATATGTCCATTTATTAAAATTGTAAACAAACATCTCCTTTTCTCTTTCTACTCTTATAACCTCCTAGCTCAAAAAGAGTTCGCGCACCAAAATAAAAACGCCCGTTGCCAGCACAAACCATCCGAATCCTTTTTTCAATGCCTGACCTGGTATTTTCTCCGACAGAGCCGTGCCTACAAAAATGCCTGTTACCGCAATAGTGGTAAACAACAGCAACTGCAACCAGTTAATAGTGTAATGCGATAAGGTGCTGAAAAAACCGAAGAAGGAACTTATCGCCATGATCGATAAAGAAGAACCAACAGCTATTTTCATAGGAAGCCGGCTGAATAATACTAACGCCGGTATAATCAAAAATCCACCGCCAGCACCCAATAAACCGGTAATAGCGCCTATAAGCAATCCCTGCAACATCAGCATTAATATGTGCGATTTGCCGGGAGCAGGCACCATTTCTTTTTTATTGGTCTTTATCATCGACACAGAAGCCGCCAGCATTAACAGTGCAAACAGCACCATTAAAAAAACGCCTTTGGTGATTGCAACGTTTCCTACGGTAAATAGATAATCAGGTATTAACGGTAAAACAAACCGGCGTATTACAAATACCGATAACAGAGAGGAAAAACCGAAGTATAGAACTACGTTAAAATCAATTAATTTTTTAAAGTAAGCCCTTGCGCCACCAACCAAACTGCAACTACCTACTACAAACAGCGAGTAGGTAGTAGCCAATACCGGATGTACATGCATCAGGTAAACAAACACAGGTACGGTAAGTATTGAGCCGCCGCCGCCGATTAAACCTAATGAAATACCAATCAGAACGGCTGCTATATAACCAGCTATTTCCATTTAAAAATTCTTTGATGGAATCAAAAGTGCACGAAAATAAAAGTCTGATTGGTGACGAAGATCACAATAAGGGCAATCACCCTCAAAAATATATATGAATGCCTATGGGAGGGAGTAACAGATACAATAAAATATTTAACGAAGGCACTTCAGGACCATTTCGTCATTAAAGCATTCACTGAAATTTTTAAATGATCTTTAAAGGTTTTAGATTATAATTTAATAATCTCAATAGCGTTGCGATGCAGTTTAACTTTTCCTAATTGTTCCATTTTTTTAAGCAGGCGGGAAATTACTTCACGCGAAGAGTTGAGTTCATTGGCAATTTCCTGATGATTGGTTGTTATAATATTTGTATTGAGGGTTTCCTGGTGTTTTTTAAGATGGAATTCCAATCGCTCATCCATTCCTCGGAAAGCGATATGATCAATGGTATTAAGCAACTCCTCAAAACGCGCGCGATATGTACTTAAAACAAAATGGTACCAACTTTTATATTTGGTCATCCACTCATCCATCAGTTGTAAGGGAACGGCTATTACTTCGGTATCCTTAACGGTTTTTGCCATAATGGCACTGGGTTTATGCTCAGCGGCACACACCATCGATAAAGCACAGGCCTGGCCCGGCTGCAGATAGTACATAAAAAACTCGTTTCCTTCCTCATCTTCGCGATACACTTTTACCAGTCCGTCGAGGATTAGCATGGTTGAACGGAAATATTGTCCGGTGCGCATCAGTTGCTCTCCGGCCTTAAATGTGCGGATCTCGCCCTCGCGCTGAAGTTCCTGCTGCAATTCCTTTTCAAAAGATGGAAATAACTGGGGTAAAGTCGCTGGTTCCATATTGGGAATGTAGTGTGTATAAAAACAAAGTTTACAAATAATATTTTAAATGCCGCCATAACTTATTTTTGGGCCAAAGTTGATCACTTGCTTAAACTTTTTTACCAGACTGAACTGATTGAGGCCGGCTGCGATGAAGCAGGACGTGGCTGTTTAGCCGGTCCGGTGTTTGCCGCCGCCGTAATTCTCCCCGAAGGTTTTTACCACGAAAAGCTGAACGACTCAAAGCAGGTGAATGAAGAGAACCGGTACGAGTTAAGAACATACATCGAAAAAAATGCAATAAGCTACCATGTCGCCATGGTAGATCACGAGGAAATTGACCGTATTAATATTCTGAACGCCTCTTTCAAAGCCATGCATTTGGCGGTTGATAAACTAAAAAAGAAAGCGCAGTTCCTGATCATTGACGGCAACAGATTTAATAAGTATAAAAGAGTACCTCATCAATGTATTGTGCAGGGCGATGCTGAATATGCCTCTATCGCCGCCGCAAGCATACTGGCCAAAACCTACCGCGATGATTTTATGCGGCGTTTGCACGACGAGTTCCCAAACTACAAATGGATCACCAACAAAGGCTATGCAACTGAAGAGCACCGCAAAGCCATTGAACAATTCGGGTTAAGCCCCTATCACCGCCGTTCATTTTCATGCAGCTCAAAGCAGCTGGAATTAGATATGTAAGCTAAGAGGGTATAGGAGCAAAGGGGAAAAAGGGAATATTTCTCTTTAATATTCTCACGCCTGCAATCCGCCTATCAAATGTTAAACTGGTTATAAGAACCTGCATCAAAACTGAAGCGATATATGCTTCTTTTATCGTTGTAGTTCATTCACTTTCAATTAGTAACAAAGGATTTATTTCACCTCCTTCTCCCTTTTTTACGTTCTGTAACAACCTGTTTCAATTAAACTCCGCTTTTCTGCCACGGTCTTTTATAGCGTAACCCCGATACAGAAACAATTAAAAAATAAAAACAATGAACAAAAAGATTATACTCTCCGTTTTGCTTTTAGCAGGGATAGCCGTAGGCGCCAATGCACAAACTATACGAGGTGAGTCACGTAATGAGCAGTATCGAATTAATGAAGGCGTAAGGAATGGTTCATTATCCAGAGGAGAAGCTTATCGCCTGGAACGCGAGCAACGCGATATTCACCGCGATATGCGTAGAGCATACAGGAATGATGGATATATGAGTCGGTATGAACGGGCAAACATTCGTCGT